>CEUB01047562.1_pt1 | contig 13424 bp, 16 predicted proteins | sample 356491 | NCBI WGS metagenome assembly CEUB01 (sample SAMEA2623370, study PRJEB7988) | marine metagenome | isolation source: saline water (ENVO:00002010), including | reverse complement strand
CATAAGTATGTCTTTGGAGTCCAAGGATACAATCTCAAGCCTGCCGATTTGCAGGGGGCGATTGGGTTGGTGCAACTGACTAAGCAAACTGAGATACATCACGTCCGTCGTCTCAACAAAAGTGCGATGACTCAAATCTTCTCTCAGATTCCTGGTTGCAGGGTTATCGAAGAGAAAGAACATGCTGAGACCTCATGGTTTGGGTGTCCTATTATCTATGAGGACGGTAAACACCACCTCGTAAAATACCTAGAGTCAAAAGGTATACAAACTAGAAACTATTTTGCTGGTAATATTTTGATGCACCCTGCATACAAACATATAGAACCAGCTTCTAACTATCCTGAAGCCTCAAAGGTGTTAGATAACGTATTCTTTGTAGGAACATCTCCCGTAATAACGATGCCTATGCTAGACTACATAGATGAGGTTGTTCAATCTTACATAAAGGAAATTAAATGAGCAAAAAGACTGCATTAGTTTTAGGAGCAGGTGGATTCATCGGTTCTCATATGGTAAAGAGACTTAAGTCTGAAGGTTACTGGGTCAGAGGTGTTGATTTAAAGCATCCTGATTTTTCAGAGACAGAAGCAGATGAGTTTCTTACAGGTGATCTAGCTGAAGCAGACTTCATGAAAAGAGTAATTGCTTTTAGAGGAGAGCAAGGAAATTTTTATGCTAGTGTTCCGTTTCAATATGAAACTCCTTTTGATGAGATCTATCAGTTCGCTGCTGACATGGGTGGTGCAGGGTTTATTTTCACAGGTGAAAATGATGCCGAAATAATGCACAACTCAGTGAGTATTAATATAAACCTATTACGTGAACAACTTAAGATGAATGCTAGTTATCCACGTCTTCTGGTTCCCGTACCAGATAACGTTGGTAAGACAAAAATTTTCTACAGTTCATCTGCATGTATGTACCCAGAGTACAATCAACTTGATCCAAACAACCCCGACTGCCGTGAATCATCAGCCTATCCAGCCCAACCAGACTCCGAGTACGGATGGGAAAAATTATTCTCCGAGAGGTTATATCTCACTTATAATCGTAATTATAACATTGATGTTAGGATCGCTCGTTACCATAACATCTTCGGACCAGAAGGAACCTGGCATGGAGGACGAGAAAAAGCTCCAGCAGCAATCTGTAGAAAGGTTGCCTATGCCGACCAATCCAATGGCGAAGTAGAAGTATGGGGTGATGGTAAACATACTAGATCATTCCTTTACATTGATGAATGTATTGAAGCAACAAGAAGACTAATGGAATCAGACTTCTTAGGACCTATCAACATTGGTTCAGAAGAAATGGTTACTGTTGATGAACTTGTAGATACTGCTGCAAGAGTTGCTAAGAAAGACATTGTAAAGAAATATCTTGATGTTCCTCACACTGGTGTTCGTGGTAGAAATTCTAACAATGATCTCATTCGTGAGAAACTTGGTTGGGATTATGAACAGACACTTGAAGAAGGAATAAAAAAGACTTATAATTGGATCATGGGACAGATCGCTAAAGAAATGTTCCCTGTTGAAGCTGATAAAGATATCACAGGTAAAAAGTATCTCGCCTATGGTAACTGCAACAAATGAACACAACTTATGATTATGAAAAGGATACCCTAAAGCATCCTTTCAGTGGACACACAAAAGTATTTCGTAATTACTCACAAGCATATCAAGACATGTTTGCCTTGTCTATGTTGAAGGGTAAGAAGAAAGGTAAGTATGTAGAGGTTGGTGCTAATCATCCTCAATCAATGAGTAATACTTTTCTACTTGAGAGTACATTCGAGTGGCGAGGTTACTCAGTAGAGATTGAGAAGTCTATGTGCGAATTATTCAATGGTGATATGGCAAGACAGAACCATTGTTATGAATCAGATGGTAGGTACTTTGATTATTTGAAAGCAATAGAAGGTGAGGGATGGAAGAATAGAGTTGACTATCTTTCATTAGATTGTGAACCACCCAATGTTACCTTTGAAATTCTAAAGAAGTATCCTTTAGAAGATTACCCTGCATCTGTTATTACATTTGAACATGATGCATATAAAGATGGTCCTACTATCATGGATCACTCTCGTATATTTTTGAAGGATAAAGGTTATCAATTAGTATGTTCTAATGTTTGTAATGGAGGAGCACCGTTTGAAGATTGGTGGGTTGATCCTCGTGTGGTAAATGAAAATATTTGGAAACCATTTGAGTGTTCTAATAAGGAGGCACGGAGTATCTTTGTATGAAGATATCTCATTGGTATGGTAGGTTGGGTAATAATATCCAACAGTGTGCTGTTGGAGTTATGGCAGCTTATAAGTTTGAAACTAACTTTGAAAGTATTGATCATGATATTATAAAAAAATTCTATTATCTTAATGGAGAAAGATATGATGAAAGTGAATCAAAATTCTTCTATTGGGAAGGACCATATCAGGAGGTCGATATACCATCGGACTTCATATACCGATCAATGCGAAAGACTTGCAAAGATTACATCTTTCCACAGCTCAGAGTTCCAAGAGTGGTTGTGGCTGACGACACTCTCGTTATTCATATTAGGAGTGGAGATGTCTTTGACAAAGGGGTATCTAACCCTAGTCAATATGCTCCTAATCCTTTGTATTTTTATACCACATTACTTGAGGGGTTCAATAAGGCGATTGTGGTCACGGAACCTGACTCCCATAATCCAGTGGTTCAAGAACTTAAGAGACATCCTAAGGTCACTGTTCAGTCTCTAAGTGTAGCAGAAGATTTTGCTACGTTATTAGCAGCAAAGCATCTAGCTAACTCAGGAGTAGGAACCTTTGCAGTTGCTGCTGCATTGTGTAGTCATAAGATAGAAAACTTTTACTGCTCTGATCTTGCAATAACAGAGCACTTGAATTATAATATGTTGGTTGGAACCGATGTTAAAGTAAACCTAATGGAACTACCTAATTGGATTCGACCTGGTGAGTGGAAAAATAGTGATGAGCAAAGGAGGATGATAATTGATTACAAGATATAAACTAAAGATTACTCATCAGAAACTAATAGAAAAGATATGTCACAAACTTCCTTACTATTTCTTTGAAGACTGTGCTTATGGTAACAATAAACATCCTCTAAGGAAGGATCTCCATCCTTACTTCAGTCATACTTTATTGAATGAGCAAGGTGAACAGTCTGAGAATTTTCGTAAGTTTCCTTGGAATGATATTGGTAAGGTAATTGAAATGCCTGACAATCAAATGTTGAGGGCACATATGACATTACAATATCCCAGACCAGATGTATTTGGGGTACCTCACAATTCACATATAGATCAACCTATAAGACCATCTATTGTTGCATTATATTATCCCAATGATGCTGATGGTGACACGTTTTTCTTTGACAATGAACAAAACATTATACATAGAGAAACACCTGAACGAGGAAAGATTATAGTCTTTGAGGGAATGCAATATCATTCCAGTTCATCACCATCAAAGAACGTAAGATTTACTCTCAATATTAATTACAAACCATGAAAATTTTTGACGTATTCACTTTTTATAATGAGCTTGATCTTCTTGAACTGAGGATGAATATCCTAGGTGATGTGGTAGATCATTTTGTTATTAACGAAGCAAACATTACTTTCACAGGTAAGAAGAAACCACTTTACTTTGCAGAGAATAGAAAGCGTTTCAAGAAGTGGGAAGATAAAATAATATATCATCTAACTGAAGATGATAACCAGACTTACGAAGCATACTATGAGGGTGTACCTTATCATCGTAGTATGATAGAAGAGAACATAAAAGATTTACCATTACATTATCAGAGAGCATGTTTCCATAAGGACTCAGCAATATATGGACTACTTGATCATGCTAAAGATGAGGATCTTATTCTGACTAGCGATGCAGATGAAATTGCTAATCCAGAATGTATAAAGATTCATAAGAAGTGGTTCAATCCAGACAATCATTATGTACTAACTGGTCCTTTATATTACTACTTCCTCAACGTACAATGTGAAGAGCAGTGGATGGGTACAAGAGTCTGTAACTTCAAGACACTGAAGAGTATGAGTGTAGATAAGTTACGTCAGTCACATAAGAATGCATGGAAGATAGAGAATGCATCATGGCATTGGAGTTTCTTTGGTAATGCTGATACAGTAAGACAGAAGATGGATGCCTATGAACATCAGGAGAATAATAAAGACGAGTTTAGATCTAGTATGGAAGATCGTATTGAGAATAACTTAGATCCTTATGGTAGAGACTATCTCTATAAACCTATTGTAGTTCCTATTGATGAGACATTCCCCCAGTATATTAGAAGTCAGAAGAATAGGAAAATGAAAAAGTTCATCAAGCCTTATGAAACTGCTTAGTGGACCAGCGATAGCAAATCATTGTGATTATGATTTCGGAGATCAGGCAGGGTGTTTAGGTGGTGTACCCGATGCCTTCATGGAAGATGCAAATAATAAGAACAAAAATTTTATGAGTATGGTAAAGGGTCGTGAATGGATGACCCTATTCATTGATAATATACGTTTATATAAAAGACCTATAACATGTAATAACTATGATGATCAGATGAGAGTTGATAATATGATGAAGAGAGATAATCTACTCAAGTTATGTAAGTCATTACCTGATACTAAGTTTATAATATTTTGTAGTAATGAGGACACACCTATTACAGATGATATAAAAATACCAGATAATGTTAGAGCAATCTTCGCAGCAAATGCTGTAGGGTATAGTGGCAAACTATATCCATTTCCTTATGGTGTACAGAGAGTATTATATAAAGGTGATGTAAGACAGAAGCAACTTCATATCGCTATGCAAGAGGATTCTAAACCTAAGAAGTTATTGTATATCAATCATTCAGAACATACTAATCTAAGTGAACGTGGAAACATAAGAGAACTGTTTAGTGGTAAATCATATGCTACGGTGAGTGAACGTGTATCTTATATTGAGTATGTCAATCAGATAAAGGAACATAAGTTTATGATATGTCCTGAAGGTAATGCTGTGGATTGCCATAGAAATTGGGAGGTACTATGTCTAAAGAGAGTACCTATTATGAAGAGGAATCCATACTTAGAAGAGGTTTATAAAGATTATCCTATACTATGGGTTGATGATTATGGTAAGATAAACAAGACGTTATTAGCAGGTCATGATGATTTGTTTATAAGGGCTAGAAATTTAGACGATAATCTGCTAGACTTATATTCAGTAATGAATAGGGCAATTCGCTTTGCAAAAAATTCCTGACGTTACATTGTTGATGCTTGCTGATCTGGATATTCCAGATGCTGTTCATGCTGTCAATAAATCCTGTGAAGATATACAATGGGGTGCTGCTAAGTTTCTTAGTAGTAAGGGAAGACCTAAAGGTTTGAATCCCAATGTAGATTATGAAGAAGTATATCCTATTCAAAGTATCAATGACTTTAATTTTTATTGTATCTACAATCTAAGAAACCATGTTGAAACTTCTCACTCCCTCCTCATCCACCCTGATGGTTATGTTATTCGCCCTTGGTTGTGGGACAATACTTGGCTTGAATACGACTATATCGGTGCACCATGGAGAGATGATCCCAAGGCATATCTCGATCCTTGGGGCAAGAATCAACGTGTCGGGAACGGAGGATTCTCTCTTAGGAGTAAGAAACTCCTCGACGTACCCAGTAAAGTCACAGTCCCTTGGGAAGTAAATGTAGGAAATTTTTACAAGCATATGGATGCTGGACTATATAATGAAGACGGGAACATATGCTGCCACAACAGACACATCTTCGAGGAACAGGGATGTGTGTATGCTCCCGTCAGTGTGGCGGCTCGTTTCAGTAAAGAAGTAGAGTGTCCAGAACACGAAGGCATTGAGACCTTTGGTTTTCATTATCATTTTCAAAGTATACGATGAAGACAGCACATTATTATCCCCTATGGTGGAACCCTTGGGTTGATGATCCTCAACAATATGATAAGCAAGTCAGTATTTCTATTGATAACTTAGCTTGCAACGAAGAAGCAGACTATAAGATATTATTTTTAGCAGAACCATATTCTATTTTACCTACAGTTACAGAGGGTGCTCTTCGGGGTGCAATGAAGTTTGATAAGATCTATACATTTACTCAAAAGATATTAGAACATTATCCACAAGCAGAATTATTTGAGTGGGGATCTAGTTGGTTAGATTTTACTGATCTAAAACTAATGAAAGGTAACAATGTTACTTTTGTCACCAGTAATAAGAACCAAACTGTTGGTCATAAAATGAGGTTGGAAATATATGATCTATTGAAAGGTGTTGATGTTTCTAATGGATTACAATACTATAGTCATATATCTCCACCCTTTCATCAAAGAAGGAATGATTTCTTTGAGACTGCAAAGTTTCATATTGCTGTAGAAAATTCTAGTCAGATAAATTATTTTACTGAAAAGGTTATTGATTGCTTTGCATCTAAAACTATTCCAGTGTACTATGGATGTCCTAACCTAGGTGACTGGTTCAATATGGATGGTGTTATTCAGTTTGAAGATATTCATAATTTAGAATTGATATTGAAACATCTTGATGCTGATCAGTATGAACGTAGGAGGAAAGCTGTAGAGGAAAACTATGAGACTGCTAAACTTTTCCATAGTAGTAATGATGTTGTTCCTAGATTGACTAAGAAGATAAGTGAGGTAGTCAAATGAAAGTAAGTTATTGTATCCCTACTCATGATGGTAACATGAGATGTCAACAGTATTTGTTTGATATTTTTCATGCATTAGAACAACAAGATGATAAGAATTTTAACGTTTGGATATCAGATCATAGTAAATCTGATAAGGTACTAAAAGTATGTCAGGAGTATGCAGATGTTTTTGAAATCAATTATGTTAAGAATACAAATAGCTTGGGCAACATTTCTGCTAATAGTAATCATGCATTACGCAACGCAGACGGGGATATCCTAAAGGTATTATTTTCTGATGACTTTATTCTTACTAGAACATTAAATTCAGAATTACAAAAAGCATTTAGTAATGATGAAGTTAGTTGGGCAGTCACTGGGTTTGCTCATACATTAGATAATGGACGGACACATTATAATCCTAAGGTACCTGTCTGGAATGATAGGTTATTAGAAGGTGTAAATACATTAAGTTCTCCTTCTATACTTGCTATTCGTAATGGTATTGGTGAGTATTTTGATGAAGATCTTACCATGCTTATGGATTGTGATATGTTCTATAGACTCTATAAGGATCATGGTAAACCTGCTGTATTGAAGGACTTTCATATCTCTAACAGAGAACATCCTAATCAAACACAGAGACAACATGAAGATCTCTTACCTAAAGAGGTTGAATACTTGAAAAATAAACACAAATCATGACAATAGGCTTCAATCATTTAGGGAGACATGGTAGACTAGGGAACCAGATGTTCCAGTATGCTGGACTTCGTGGTATCGCTGCACATCGTGGCTTTGATTTTGCAATTCCACCTAGTGATTTCAAAGATGAATGGAATGACCATCAACTCTTTGAAGCATTCAAGTTAGTTGGGTTGACAAACATCCAAGAAATACCTGGCCCGTATGTTCAAGAACAAACCTTTCACTTTGATAAGAAACTCTTTGATAATATGCCTGACGGACATAATGTCTATGGGTATCTACAAAGTACTAAATGGTTTGAACATATTGAGAAGGAAATTCGTGAGGATTTCCAGTTCAAAAATGACATACATAAACCATGTCATGATATGATATCTTCTGTAGAAGATCCCATAGCATTACACGTTAGACGTGGCGATTACATAACTAATTGTGATAATCATCCACCATGTTCCAAGGACTATTATGACTCTGCTCTTTCTAGATTTGATAGTGATCGGTCTGTTATTGTTTTCTCCGATGATCCCAAGTGGTGTGGGGAAACTTTTCAAGAAGATCGTTTCTTGATATCTGAAGGTGGTGACAACCTTGCAGATTTATGTATGATGTCTATGTGTACTGACTTTATCATTGCCAACTCCTCTTTCTCTTGGTGGGGATCTTGGCTAAGCGAAAATCCAAATAAAAAAATTGTCGCTCCATCTAAATGGTTTGGCACGGGTTACACCAAGAACCATATCACAGCAGATTTGTATTGCGACAACTGGGAGGTTATTAATGACTAACACTATTGTTCAAGAAGGAGTAGAGATTCCTGATCTTGGAATGTATGAAGATTTACAGATTCAACCTTTGAATTCTTGGGATCTTACTAAAACTACTTTTATTATTCCATTGAGGATTGAAAGTAGAGATAGGATGAGGAACATTGTATGTACATTAGTATATCTGTTACGTAACTTTGATACTCAGATAATAATCAAGGAGCATGACATGGAGTCTGTCTTCTTGAAGCAGGTTGTTCCTATTCTTGATGATTGTGTACCTCCAATCAAGATGCACAACATACATCATATCTTTGAACAGTCTGAAGATGTAGTGTTCCATAGAACAAGACTACTCAATGACATGTTGATGTTGGTGAAGACACCTGTTGTGTCAGTATATGATTGTGATGTCATGCTCCCAATGAATACTTATATTCAAGCACAGAATGTTATTCTAAAGGGATATGATAACCCTGCAACTCCAGATGCAGCACCTGAACCTATCAAATGTGTTTATCCATATGGGTATGGTGATTACCAGTGGCAACTTAGATGTGATGATAATGATATTACTAGATTTATAAATTCAAATTTCAATTTCAATGCTTTCCAAGGTAAAGGAACAGTTTACGATGCCAAGTTTGGATTCGTTCAGTTCTTTGATACTAAACATTATCTAAAGCATGGTGCAGAGAATGAAGGGTTTGTATCATATGGTTATGAAGATGATGAAAGATATAATAGATTCAATACTATAGGTGGTGTACTAAGAATCAATGAACCTATCTTCCACTTAGAACATAAGAGAACACCTAACTCATGGTTCAACAATCCTCATATAGAATCTAACAGAGCATTGTGGGAGAAGCTAAGGACTAAGAGTAAGGAAGGTTTCATTGAATATTATAAAAATCCTGAGTACCTAAAGGTACGTGGGGTTGTTGATGGTGAGCTTCCAGATGACGGACAGGAATAAATCTCTTTATAAGTTAGAAGGGTTCCCTAATGTTCTCTGGATAAATCTTGACAGGGTTCCAGAGAGAAAGAAATATATGGAGGAGCAATTCTCCTACTGGGGTATAGATAAACACCATAGAATTTCTGGTGTTGATGGAGATGAGTACGAAGAATATCTAAAGGGATCTGTTCCTCATAATATGAATAAAGGTGAGATAGCATGTGTTATGTCACATCTAAATGCTTTGAAGTATTTTGTTGAGGAGACAGACCTTGATGAGATAATGATCATGGAAGATGATGTAGATCTATCTACAGTAAAGTATTGGCCATTTACATGGAAGGAAGTTCGTAAGCGTGTTCCAATAAATTTTGATTGTTTACAGTTGACTATTATAAATCCTAATGGTATAACTTTAAAACTACATCATAGATTTATCAATGACTTTTCTGCTGCTTGTTATCTTATTACTCGTCATCATGCAACTAAGTGCCTCAGGTTACATAGGAGGAAAGGACAATGGAAAATCGACCAAAACATCAGACCAAGAGCAGTCTCGGAAGACTTGATACTTGATAGTGGTAAGAGTTATTCAACACCACTGTTCAACTATAGATTAGACATGGGTTCTGCTATACATGAAGAACATATAGATATATTTCACAAAGGAAGTAACAACGCTCTCAAAGATTTTTGGGAACGTGAAGCCATCGACATTCCACTTGAACAAATTATGGAATTAGATGAATACTGTGGTAGAATACCACCACAGGTTTATATCAACCAAGCACTGAAACAAAATGACGGAACAGCAGACACCTAAGTATGAAGGCATACAATTTTATGATCACATTGGTGTACTAGATAATTTTGCTACCAATGAATTTTGTGATTCTCTTATAGATCTATTTGAATTCTGGTATACTAAGAAGTATTTTAAGAATGAACGATCTGATCAAAATAAAGTTACATCTATAGATGGTCATGATTTTACGTTAGATCATTTCAATGATGGTCAATCACAGTTTCCTCAAGGTGGAATGGGTAGAAAGGATCATCAATTATATCTTGAGATCTGTGACTGTACTATGACGGCAGAAGTTAATAAGGTTATTGGTTTAGCATTTGAACAGTATGTAAAAGAGTATAAAGGATTGGTGTCTGATGCAGATCCAGTATCATCATGGACAGTCAAGCTACAAAGAACTGATCCTGGTGGTGGGTATCATGTATGGCATTGTGAAAATGGTAACTTCTTATATCGTGACAGGGTTCTTACATGGATGATATATCTAAATGATATTCCACTTGAATCTGGTGGTGGTACTGACTTCTATTATCAGAAGAGAACATTTCATCCTAAGAAAGGTACTGTAGTTCTTTGGCCAGCAGCATATACTCACATGCATCGTGGAGCATTTCTAACAGGAGAACAGTCTAAGTACATTGCAACTGGTTGGTTTATAAGAGAACCTGGTAACGTAACTGAAAAGGAAATTAGTGACAAGAGACAGATGAAATTAGAGGAATGATATTATGGACAGAACAGTTTGTCCTGAAGGATAGTACTGTCAGAAATTTGAAGAGTAAGTATAGAGACCCTTACTTTTTGAAGGGTGATCCTGGTTGGGGTCAACATTATACAGGTTACCATAGGAATCCTAACAACACTGCTAACACAGTGGATGGTAACTTTGTAGATAAAGAACTACTTCAACTTTACATACCAAAACTGAAGGAAGTTCTACAAAAAATTGGAGTGTATAATAGTAAATCTATATTCAGTTACAGTAGTATTTGGGGTCAATTATATACAAAGGAACTGGGTGCAACGATTGATGTTCATAATCACTATAAACATCCTAGTCAACTGGTTTCTTGGGTACATTTTGTTGATGTTCCAAAACAAAAGTGCTTCTACTTTATGATAGGAGATCAAAAAGTATATCCCAATACACAAAATACTTCTGATATAATATTTTATCCATCCTATGCACTACATGGTGTTGATAAGATGGATGAAGGTAATGACAGGTTTGTTGTTGCAGGGAATATAGTACAAATGAATTCATGATATTTTATACATGCATAACCAATGGATATGATAAATTACCACAGGTTTATATTGATCCTGAGGTTAGGTATGTTTGTTTTCATGATGGAAGTATAGAACTAGAAGGACCATGGGAGTTTATAGAACTTGAGTATGAACATGATTGTCCTGTAAGAAGATCATATCATCCTAAGCATTGTCCTCATCTATACTTTGATGAAGGTGAGTATGTTATATGGATTGATGGTTCGTATGATATAACAAAGGAACTTATAGATTTTTCTAAGATTAATAAATTAGATTTTGTTTTACAATCACATCCTGATCAGCGTTCATTGTTAGGAGAGTTCAAAAAATTATATGAAAATGGTTTCTCTACTGCTGATGAGATCATGTCCATGGCAAAAAGGATAAAGAATACTGGGTTCAAATTATATGATTATGATCAGACTATAAACTCTGTTATTTGGAGGAGACTTACACCAGATGTTATTGAGTGGTGTAAGACATGGAGAAAATGGTATATGGATGGTGTAAATAGAGATCAGATATCAAGTAATGTTGCTGAGTATCTTACTATAAAGGCACATAGGGTACCACTTCAAGTACAAATGACTGGTGGGACCAGGCAAAAGTCTTATGGTGAATCATATACTCTCCATCCTAAGGGTGGAAAGATTATGAATGAACTATTACATATATTTTTAGAATGGCACGAATAATATACACTGCTATTACCAATGGTTATGATGTAATATCTCCAAGGAATTACTATAACCCTGATGTAAAGTATGTTTGCTTTACCGATGGTCAGACTGATGTCCCTGGTCCATGGGAGGTGGTAAAGATTGATGATTGGAGACATCCTAGAATGAATCCACATTTATATTTTGACCAAGGTGATCAGACTATATGGATTGATGGATGTTATACTCTAACAAAAGAATTACTAACTAGGGTTCCTCCGTTTGCTGTACTAAGACATGGTAGTACGTTTACTTATTTGGATGAGATGTTAGAGGGATATACATGTGCTTTCTTCTCTTATGATGATGCTCTACGTTTCACTTTGAAACTAAAGGATGATGGATATGAATTCAAGAATTATAATAGCCCACAAGGAACTATTATATGGAGAACTATCAATGATGAGATCAAATCGTTTGGTGAGGTATGGTATGAGTGGTCAAACATGGGTATCAATAGAGATAATATACCTTTTGATGCTGCTACTCAATTCACTGGTGTTGTTCCAACATATTTCAAGAGAAAGCAATGTGGTATTGAGTTAGGTTATTTTAATAAGACTGGTCGTAGAGGTAAGCATCCACAACTAGGGGACAAGAAACAATATCTTAGAATGAAAAGTTTTACTGATTCACTTGAGATAATTACTGGATTATCTGCTAGACTATATGTTAGATATGATGAGCATGATTTTTACATGAGAGTCTACGGTATTATATGAAGTACTACACATCAATTACTAATGGTTACTTTCAACTAGAACCAAATAAGAGTAGTGAACATTTTATATGTTACCACGATGGTACTGTAGAAGAACAAGAAGGTTGGGAGCTGAGAAGAATAGAATATGATAACGAGGATCCAGTCAGAGTATCTCGTCATCCAAAGATACTTTGTCCTATTGAAGGTAAGAGTGTTTACATTGATGCATCTAAACTTCACACTATAAATGATAAGTTCTTCCAGTTGAGTGAGGACATACTAAACAATCATCAGTTCTTTTTGATGCAACATCCTCATAAGTATTCTTATCTTGAAGAGTGTGCTGAGTATGTACACAGAGGACTTGTTGATTGTTATGATGTTGTTAATTTTACTAAAGAGATAGCAAGGGATACTGATTTTGATTTTGCTAAGTTCTTTTCACCTTTAGGTACAGTTCTGTGGAGACATTCTGATTCATGGTTATGTAATATGTTGTGGTGGGATTGGTATACTAGAACTGGTAGAAGAGATCAAGTAGCTTTATCAGTTGCACTACAAATTTCTGGACAGGAGTTTGGATGGTTACCATGTAGATCTCATGTAAACAAATGGTCTGATTCAAATCCTATAGATGGTGCATGGTGGAAGAATAAAGGAGGGCGTTATGGGAAAGAAAAAATAGATCCTACTCCATGTATAGACAAATTATCTAAGATGACAGGACTTAGTATGCAGATGAGATATCGTGCTGCTATTATGAAGGAGACAGGTGACTGGTTGTTTGGAG
>CEUB01060301.1_pt1 | contig 13536 bp, 10 predicted proteins | sample 356491 | NCBI WGS metagenome assembly CEUB01 (sample SAMEA2623370, study PRJEB7988) | marine metagenome | isolation source: saline water (ENVO:00002010), including | reverse complement strand
GAAAAAATTTCTAAAAACACAGAGCCAATTAGCGTAGAACACGGGACGCTTACTGTTTCAGTTTCCAGCTCAACATGGAGACAGGAACTCGTTTTCAAACAGCAGGATATTATAAACCAGTTAAATAAAAAACTTGGAAAAAACACCATCAAGGAGGTTCGCTTTATATGAACGAATCACAAACAAACAAGAACTATAGCGCAGAAAACATCAAAGTATTAGAGGGTTTAGAGGCCGTAAGAAAACGACCCGCCATGTACATTGGGGATGTTGGCAAAAGAGGGCTTCACCATTTGGTTTATGAAGTGGTGGACAACTCTATTGATGAGGCGCTCGCCGGTTATTGTACAAGGGTTGTTGTGGTGTTTAATAAAGACGGCTCAGTAACCGTTGAAGATAACGGAAGAGGAATCCCGGTTGATATTCACAAAGAGGAAAAAAAACCAGCCGTAGAGGTTGTTATGACGGTTTTACACGCGGGTGGAAAGTTTGACAAAGGATCTTATAAGGTCTCAGGCGGCCTCCATGGTGTGGGTGTTTCTGTGGTAAACGCGCTGTCGGAATGGCTTTGGGTTGAGGTTAAAAGAGATGGCAAAATTCACAAACAAGAATATAAAATAGGAGAACCACAAGCCAAACTAAAAACCACAGGAACGGCTAAAAAAACAGGCACCAAGGTTTGTTTTTATCCAGACAACAAAATATTTAAAACCATAAGTTTTGAATACGACATTATTAGCGAAAGGCTTCGTGAGTTAGCATATCTAAACAAAGGTATAGAGATACAGCTTATTGATGAAAGGTCCGAAGAGGGCCAAAGCGACACTTTTAAATTTAAAGGCGGCCTAAGCGATTTTGTAAAATATCTTGACGAACACAACAACCCACTTCATAATAAGGTCATTACCGTTAACAAAGACATTGGCGATGTTCCCGTTGAGGTTGCTATGCGCTATGGAAACACATACAATGATAATATTTTAACATTTGTTAATAACATCAACACTATTGAGGGTGGTACCCACCTGTCTGGTTTTAGGTCTGCTTTAACCAGGGCAATGAACAATCACGCGTCCAAAAACAACCTTATAAAAGCAAAGAAGAATGAAAAAATAACACTATCAGGGGAAGATTTTAGGGAGGGTCTAACCGCTATTATTAGTGTAAAGGTTGCAGAGCCACAGTTTGAAGGACAAACGAAAACAAAACTTGGTAATGGAGAAATTAAAGGCGTTGTTGATAAAATTGTATACGAGGGAATATTAGACTTCTTAGAACAAAACCCATCAATAGGAAGAAGAATTATTGAAAAAGCACTTCTTGCTGCGCGCAGCAGATCTGCGGCAAGAAAAGCGCGAGAACTAATAAGAAGAAAAAGCGCACTAGGGGGGTCTTCTTTGCCTGGAAAACTATCCGACTGTTCTAATAGGGACCCTGTTTTTTGTGAGCTTTATTTAGTTGAGGGTGATTCCGCTGGCGGGTCAGCCAAACAAGGAAGAGACAGGAGAACACAAGCAATATTACCCCTCCGTGGAAAGGTTATTAATTCAGAAAAAGCAAGAATCGACAAACTTCTCTCTAATAACGAAGTACAATCAATGATTACCGCACTAGGCGCAGGGTTTGGCGGATCAGAAGAAGAGTCTGGTGAAAAATCTGCCGGAGATTTTGATGTTGAAAAACTTCGCTATCATAAGGTTATAATTATGACCGATGCCGACGTAGACGGTTCTCATATCAGAACGCTTTTATTAACTTTTTTCTATAGAAAAATGAAAGAAATAATTGATGGTGGTTATTTATATTTAGCACTTCCACCGCTTTATAGGGTCTCCCAAGGAAAAAAAGAATCATACGCATACGACGATAACGAGCGAGACCTATTAATTGAGCGCATGAAAAAAGACAATAAAAATACAAAAGTAGGTATACAAAGATATAAAGGTCTTGGCGAGATGAACCCGGGCCAATTATGGGAAACCACCATGGATCCTGAAAAAAGAACATTAATGAAGGTAACCGTTGAAAGCGCTGCAGAGGCAGCTGAAACCTTTCAAAACCTAATGGGTAGCGACGTTGAGGCAAGGCGCAGTTTTATTGAACGCAATGCAAAATTTGTTGTTAACCTAGATGTATAATAATTGGAGCTATAAATGACAGACTTTAACAGAGATAATACACTACCAAGAGACATTGTTGATGAAATGAAGGAGAGCTATCTCAACTATTCTATGTCTGTAATTGTGTCTAGAGCACTACCAGATGTTCGTGATGGTTTAAAACCAGTACATAGAAGAATATTATACGGAATGAGCGAGCTGGGCTCCAGTTGGAACAGGCCCTATAAAAAATCAGCAAGAATTGTTGGAGATGTTTTGGGTAAATACCACCCGCACGGTGATAGCTCTGTTTATGACGCGCTAGTTAGAATGGCACAAGATTTTTCTATGCGCTATGAGCTAGTTGATGGCCAAGGAAATTTTGGATCCATAGATGGAGATAATGCTGCAGCCATGCGTTATACCGAATCTAGAATGACCAAGCTTTCAAGTGAAATGTTAAAAGATCTTGAAAAGGAAACAGTAGAGTGGGATCTTAATTTTGACGAGACGCTAAAAGAACCAAGCGTTTTACCATCAGCTGTTCCAACTTTGCTTGTAAATGGTTCCGAAGGTATTGCTGTTGGTATGGCAACAAAAATCCCACCCCACAACCTAACAGAAATCATTAATGGTTTAATTTCGTTAATTGACAACCAGTCAATAGATACAGATGAGCTGATGCAACACATTAAAGGCCCCGATTTTCCAACGGCAGGTTTAATTTTAGGTATGGACGGCTTAAAAGAGGCCTACGAAACCGGACGCGGGAAAATAAAAATGCGCGCAAGAGCACATATTGAGACTAATAAAAAAGGAAGAAACAGCATTGTAGTTACAGAGGTTCCTTATCAAACAAACAAAGCGTCTTTGGTAGAAAAAATTGCTGACCTAGTTCGTGATAAAAAAGTTGTGGGGATTAGCGATCTTAGAGATGAATCAGACAAAGACGGAATACGGGTGGTAGTAGAAACTAAGCGCGACGCTGTTCCGGAGGTTATTTTAAACCAGCTTTATAAACACACACAACTACAAGACACATTCGGAATAATTTTATTGGCGCTAGTGGACGGTATCCCAAAGATCATGCCGCTAAAAACAGTATTAAATCATTTTATTGATTTTAGACATGAGGTTGTTGTTAAAAGAACCGAGTTTGAACTAAAAGAGGCTGAGGCACGAGCCCATATATTAGAAGGTTTAAAAATTGCACTAGATAATATCGATGCTGTGATTAAAGTAATTAGAGGAAGCAAAGACCCATCCCAAGCCAAAGAAGGCCTTATGAACAGTTTTAATTTATCAGAGCTACAGTCCCAGGCGATTTTAGAAATGAGGCTTCAAAAATTAACCGGACTAGAGGTTGACAAGGTTGTTGGGGAATACAAAGAACTAATCAAACTTATTTCAAATCTGAAAAGCGTTTTGGAAAACAAAACCAAGCGGATGGATATTATTAAAACAGAACTATTAGAAATCAAAAACCAATATGGGGATGAAAGAAGAACTGAAATAGTTCCCGTTGACACAGACTTTTCAATGGAAGACATGATTGCAGAAGAAGAGGTTGTTTTAACTATCACCCACCAGGGATATATTAAAAGAACAGCCCTAAACACATACAGAACACAGCGACGCGGCGGTCGCGGCGTACAAGGGGCTATGAGTAAAGATGAGGATTTTGTAGAACACCTGTTTATTGCAAACACGCACAACTACATGCTGTTCTTTACTGACACTGGAAAATGCTATTGGTTAAAAGTATACGACATACCTCAAGCAGGACGAGCTTCCAGGGGTAGGGCAATTGTCAACCTAATTGGTTGTAACCCCGAAGAAAAAGTAGAGGCCTTTGTTAGTGTAAAAGAGTTTGATGATGACCATTACATAGTCATGGCAACCAAAAATGGTATCATCAAAAAAACAGTGCTATCCGCATATGGTAAACCGAGAAAAGGTGGAATATATGCAATTGAAATTAGAGAGGGAGATAAACTTATTCAGGCCCGAGTCTCTAATGGTGAAAACGATATTTTATTAGGCACGCACGAAGGTAAGTCTATACGTTTTTCTGAAAACGACGTAAGGGCAAGCGGAAGAAAAACAATGGGGGTAAAAGGTATTAAGCTTAGCTCAAAAGTAGACTATGTTGTTGGTATGTTGATTGTAAAGCGTGAAGGAACAATTTTAGTTGCTACCGAAAAAGGATACGGGAAAAGAACAGAGGTTTTACAATATCGCACACAAACACGAGCCGGGAAAGGCGTACTCACAATGCGCTGCACAGACAAAACCGGAAAAATGGTTAATATAATGGAGGTTGTTGATTCAGATGATTTAATTGTTATCACTGATTCAGGCGTGTTAATGAGACAACCCGTTAAAGCTATACGATCAATTGGTAGGGTCACACAAGGCGTTAGGCTTGTTAAGCTGGACGACGGAACAAATATATCATCCATTACCAGGGTAATTAGTGAGGATAGCGCAACGAAAGAAGAAGACAAACAAATATCCATAGATACCGAAACAGAAGAACAGGCCCCCGAATCTAATTAATGAGCATTGAGAACAATCTTCAAAAGATATTAAGTGCAATAGAGTCTTCAAAAAAAAATGGCAACCAAAGTCAAAATGTTACATTGGTTGCCGCAACCAAAACCCAACCCTTTCGCTTAATTGAAGAGGTTTACTCTTTAGGGGTTTTACATATTGGGGAAAACAGAATACAAGAAGCAGTAAACAAATTCAACTCGTTTTCTTCAATGCCAAAAATAACCCGCAGGTTTATTGGCCACCTCCAGTCAAATAAAATAAATAAATTTATAGATTTATTTGATACAATCGATTCAATCGATTCATATAAATTGGCTAATAAGATTAATAACAAAGCACAATTATTAAATAAACCCATTAGTGGGCTGATCGAGATCAATACCAGTGGAGACAAAAACAAGAATGGCTTTAAGCCGGTGCTCAGCGACGACCTAATTAAATCTATCTACTTTGACCATATTAACATAAAAGGACTTATGACCCTTGGCCCCTTTTCCCAAAACGAACAAGACACAAGAAAAGCCTTTGTTGATTTAAGAAAATTTCTTGATCAGCTTAACGAAGAATGTGGTTCAGAAAAACTAACAGAGCTTTCAATGGGTATGAGCGGGGATTTTACTATTGCAGTAGAAGAAGGAAGCACAATGATTCGGGTAGGCACCTCATTGTTTGGGCCTAGACAATGACACAGTTTATATATTGTTGTTCACAAAGCATTTCAGACCAACTAAACATTAAACACAATGATCGTTTTTATAACCATGGGATGAAAAATCACGATAACTATACATTTCTGTTCCCTTTTGATAATACAAACAAAACCATTAATCCAGAAAACTACTCAAAAATAAGAAACAAATATGGGTTTAACAGCTTGGTGTTAATTGATAGGGTTTTTATAGACACCAAGACAGCCCACACCGCTGATCATGTAAACAGAACAGGTCACAATTTTTTACGGGGTAATACGCCCTATGAAAACCACCCAACCTTCCCTGATATATCTAAAATTTATAATACCAAAAACGGAAAGGTGTTTGTAAGCGTGGGGGAGAAAAAACCCTTGAATATTACAGTTTCAAAAAATGAAATTCTATCCGAGTGGATTGCAATGGTTTCACCAGTTTGGCACTATATAGGCGTGAAGATTACTGGTTTAGGTATAAACAAGAAAATTAATTCAACAGACCAAATAAAAATATAATTTAATGAAGCCTTTAATTCTTTCGTTGTTGTTGGTATTCACAGCCTGTACCAATAAAAATATTGCCATTGCCCATATAAAGGGAATTGGCTCAAGCCCAATTAATGGAGTAGCAAAATTTATAGAGACAAATAATCTTGTAAAACTAACCATAGACGTGCACAATGCTAATTCAGACCAATTAGCAATTCATATTCATGAAATAGGTGATTGCGAATCCCTAGACGGGCTTAGCGCAGGTAGCCACTGGAACCCTACAAACGAAGAGCATGGCAAGTGGGGGGTGCCGCCATTTCATAGTGGAGATATCGGCAACTTATTAATAAATAAAGAGGGCTCCGGAACTCTGGTTGTTGAGGATTTTTTTAAACGATGGTCGATTTCTAACCCTGGCAAGTCAAACATCATTGGGCGTGCTATCATTGTTCATTCAGGAGCAGATGATATGCATAGCCAACCTAGTGGAGCCGCAGGTAGCCGCATTGGTTGTGGCACAATAGAGTAGTTGGTGCAGCCGCTAGACCCAAAACGCTATGGCCTTACCCCAAGAACTAAGCTGGTTAAACTTGACAATGCGATAGGAATTATTATAGATAGAAAATCACGCATCATCATGAAAGATGGTAATAAAATATTAGACCAAGCCAATACAATACAAACAATAGAAAATTCACCAATTGTTTTGTTTACATCAGCACCCGTTTGTAGTAAGACAAAAAATTATTTATTAGAAAATAATATTTCAATAAAAAACCTATAATCACCAGCCAAATATTCTAGTTCCAGTGAAAACGAAACCAAGAATTATTATCCATGAAAAGTCGTAATTTCCTGTGCTAATTTTTTATTATTTATTAAATAAATATGTATAGAGATACTGACCCACAAGAAACCAAGGAATGGCTTGAGTCTATAGAGGATGCGCTCGAGGAGCACGGACAAGAGAGGGCCCAATTTCTATTACAAACCCTTATTTCGTATGCACAAACAAAAGGTGCGCGGCTACCATTTAATACCAACACACCCTATGTAAATACAATTCTACCATCGGAGCAATTAGACTATCCTGGTGATCTTGTTTTAGAGGAATATATAACATCAATCATACGCTGGAATGCAATGGCAATGGTTACGCGGGCGAATACAGAAACATCCGGAATTGGTGGTCATATTTCAACCTATGCATCTGCCGCGACGCTCTATGAGGTTGCGTTTAATCATTTCTTTAAAGGCTTAGAACACCCCGATGGACAAGACCTGATATTTTTTCAAGGACACGCATCCCCGGGTATTTATTCTCGCGCATATCTTGAAGGTAGACTAACCAAGCAAAAACTTCACAATTTTAGACATGAGCTATCTGATGGGGGCGGACTATCTTCATATCCACACCCGTATTTAATGCCCGATTTTTGGCAGTTTGCAACAGTATCTATGGGCCTAGGTCCCATCATGGGAATATATCAAGCACGATTTATGCGATATATGATTGATAGAGGCTTTATTAAAGATACAGGAAGAAAAGTATTTGTTTATACAGGTGATGGCGAAATGGATGAGCCCGAATCTTTAGGGGCATTGACTTTAGCATCACGAGAAAACCTTGATAACCTAATTTTTGTTGTAAACTGTAACCTGCAAAGACTTGATGGCCCAGTGCGCGGCAACTCAAAAGTAATTCAAGAGCTTGAGGGTGCGTTTAGAGGCGCTGGCTGGAATGTTATAAAGGTGATTTGGGGATCAGAATGGGACGATCTTTTTCAAAAAGATGTAAACGGCAAACTAATTAATAGACTTACTGAACTGGTTGATGGAGACTTGCTTAAATACACCGTTGAAGGTGGGTCCTTTTTTAGAAACGAATTTTTTGGTAAAGACCCCGAGCTTTTGGATATGGTCAAAGATTTATCAGACAAAGACCTAGAGCAAATGCTCGCAGGTGGCCATGATCCGGTAAAGATGTATTCAGCATATCAAGAAGCGGTAAATTGCAAGGGAAAGCCAACAGCAATTTTAGCCAGAACAGTTAAAGGCTATGGTCTTGGCGAAGCAGGTGAAGGTAGAAATATAACCCATAATCAAAAAAAGCTTAATGAAAAAGAACTCCTTTATTTTCGCGATCGATTTAACATACCATTAAACGATAAAGATGCTATAAGGGCGCCATTTCACAATTTTAATAAAAATACAAAAGAGTATAAATATTTAAAAAGCCAACGCGATAAGCTTGGTGGTCCTGTACCAGTAAGGGCTGATCGGTCAAAAAAACTCCAAGTACCTAATATAAAAATATTTGATGAGCTATTAAATGGAACCGGCGAACGCGAGGTTTCAACGACCATGGCTTATGTGCGACTACTTACATTATTAACGAAGGACAAAACAATTGGCAAACACATTGTTCCTATTATACCAGATGAAGCCAGGACCTTTGGAATGGATCCATTGTTTAGACAATTAGGTATTTATGCACATAAAGGCCAGCTATATGACCCTGTTGATTCTGATCAGTTCTTATATTATAAAGAGGCAAAAAACGGTCAAATTTTAGAAGAGGGTATTAATGAGGCTGGAGCACTATCATCTTTTTGTGCGGCTGGTACAAGTTATAGCAACCATGGTGTTAAGATGGTTCCCTTTTATATTTATTATTCTATGTTTGGATTTCAAAGAGTTTGGGATCTTATTTGGGCATCCGGCGATATGAGAGCGCGCGGTTTTCTTTTAGGCGGTACGGCGGGAAGGACAACACTTAATGGTGAGGGGTTGCAACACCAGGACGGGCACAGCCACCTAGCTGCTGCAGCCACACCAAATATAAAGGCATACGATGTCGCATATGGTTATGAAATTGCTACAATAGTGCACCACGGCCTTGGTGAAATGTGCCAACAAGATAAGGATGTTGTATATTATTTGACCCTTGAGAACGAGAATTATCAACACCCACCAATGCCTAAAAATTCAAGCAAGGGAATTATAAAAGGCCTTTACAATATTAAAAAACCAAAAAGCCCCGCGCTTCGCCTATTAGGTAGCGGACCATTAATGGGAGAAACTTTTGCAGCAGCAGGTTTATTAAAAAAAGATTGGAACATTGATTGTGAAATTTGGAATGTAACTAGTTTTAGTGAATTAAGAAGAGATGCTGAGGAGGTTGAGCGTTGGAATTTAATGCACCCAGCTGGAAAAAATAAAAAATCTCATTTGGAAGAATGTTTAAGGGATAAATCTATACCTGTAATTGCGGTATCAGACTACGTAAAAATGGTTTCAGAACAAATTGGACCCTATGTACCTGGTCCATATTATGCACTTGGGACCGATGGTTTTGGTCGCAGCGACACCAGAGAAAACCTGCGACACTTCTTTGAAGTAGATAGATATTATATTACTTTATGTGCTATACGTTCATTAATTATTGATAATAAATTAGATGCTTCAGCTGCAAAGAAAGCAATTTCAAAATATAAAATTGACCCCAATAAACCCAGCCCAATTAGTGTATAGATGGCAAAATCAATAATAGATATAATCCTTCCAGATCTTGGAGAAGGTATTTCTGGTGCAGAGGTTAGCGAAGTATCTATTTCAGTTGGAGATCAGCTTAATAAGGGAGACACTATCGTTGTTTTAGAATCAGATAAAGCATCCATGGAAATACCATCAGATTTAAATGGAACCGTAAAAGAAATTTTAGTAAAAACTGGCCAAGCTATTGAAGTTGGACATTCCTTAATAAAACTAGAAACCGACAATGCTCAAGAAAACAAAGAAAAAACAAAACCCCGGGTAGATGAAACAGGCGACAAACAAGAGCCGCTTAAACAACCAAGCCCACAGAATACACAATCTGATGTACAATTAGACCCCTCATCTGGCGATAAAACATTTTCATCACCCGGAGTACGGCGATTAGCAAGAGAGCTTTCAATAGACCTATCCCATATTAAGGGTTCGGGTGATAAGGGTCGCATTACCAAAGATGATTTACACAAACACATCAAATTACAAATGGCAAACCAGAGAGGCGTTGCTCAATCTATCAATCAAGAAGTAGACTATAAAGAATGGGGCAGCACCGAAGAAATAAAATTAAGTAAAATAAAAAAGATTACAGGGAGACGGCTACAAGAGGCGTGGCAAACCATACCACATGTAACCCAATTTGATGAAGCTGATATTACAAAATTAGATTCAACTCGACGCGCCATGAATAAAGAGTTAGAAAAAAAGAAAATAAAAATTACCTTTCTACCATTTCTAATAAAGGCTGCTACCCATGTTTTAAAATCAATGCCTGAATTCAATAGCTCATTAAATCACACGGGCGAAACGCTCATAATGAAACATTATTATAATATTGGAATAGCAGTGGACACACCAAGAGGATTGGTTGTTCCCGTAATCAAAGATGTTGATAGTAAAACCATAGTGGATTTATCTATTGAACTAATGGATATAAGCGATAGAGCAAAATCAAACAAGCTTAAACCAAAAGAACTTTCCGGTGGAACTTTTACAATCTCCAGCTTAGGTGGAATTGGCGGGAAGTTTTTTACACCAATTATTAATCCCCCAGAAGTAGCTATTTTGGGAATCTCCAAAAGCATTTGGGAAAATATTTATAACCATAAAACAAAATCTTCTTCCCCTAAATATATTATGCCATTTTCATTATCCTATGATCATCGCATTATAGATGGTGCTGCGGCAGCTAAATTCACAAGTACATTTAGCCATACAATAGAAGAGCTTTCGTTTAAAGAAAAATAATTATGAGCAAAATTAAACATACAGAAATTCTGGTAATTGGCGCAGGTCCAGGTGGATACGCAGCAGCTTTTCGCGCGGCAGATCTCGGAAAAAAAGTAACACTAATTGATCGAGATCAAAATATGGGGGGAGTTTGCCTGAACAGAGGGTGCATACCATCAAAAGCATTGCTACATATAACTAAAGTAATGGATGAAGCTGCTTCGCTGGCTAAATCTGGTATTATATTTGGAAATCCCAAAATTGATCTAGACGCAGTAAGGGTACATAAGAATAAAATTGTATCCCAACTAAATAATGGAATAGCTGCTATGGCAAAAGCTAGAAAGGTTGAGTTTATACAAGGCAAAGCCACATTTAAATCTAACTCCGAAGTAGAGGTAGTTAATGGTAAAAAGAAAAATTCATTATCATTTGATCAATGTATAATTGCTGCAGGGTCCTCCTCCTCTATGCTGCCCAACGTACCAAAGCACAAAAACATACTGACCTCTAAAACCGCACTTGATCTGGAGAGTATACCAAAAAGCCTTCTTGTTATTGGTGGAGGCGTAATTGGTGTTGAATTGGGGCAAGTATATTCTACCCTTGGCTCCAAGGTCTCATTGGTTGAATTTTTACCAAGTATTATTCCTGGCGCAGATCAAGATATTGTTAAACCTCTTGAACGTAAATTAAAAAAACAATTTGAATTGATAATGATGAACTCAAAAGTTGTTAAAATTAAAGAAACAAAAAATAATATGCTCAGTGTTACGATTGAACATGAATCAAAATCCAAAACAATGTCGTTCGAAAAGATTTTGGTTGCTGTCGGCCGGAAACCAAACACAGACCTTCTTAACCTAAAAGCAACAAACATAACAGTAAACGACCAAGGATTCATAAGCGTTGATCAATATCAACGCACCAATGTTAAATCAATTTTTGCGATCGGGGATATATCTGATAATCCAATGCTGGCTCACAAAGCTACGCATCAAGGTAAGGTTGCCGCAGAAGTTGCTTGTGGTAAGCCCTCAATTTTTGACCCCAAAGCAATTCCAAGCGTTGTTTATACTGATCCAGAAGTTGCTTGGTGCGGATTAACTGAAACGCAAGCAAAAACCGATGATATAAATTATGAAAAAGCAGAATTTCCATGGGCCGCTAGTGGTAGAGCGATTGCAATGGGTGCGAATCAAGGTAAAACCAAAATATTATTTGATCCCGACTCAAAAATGGTATTGGGGGTTGGTATCGTTGGTCCATCCGCTGGTGATATTATTTCCGAAGGAATGCTAGCTATTGAAATGGGCTCTGATGCAGAAGATATTTCACTCACCATCCATCCTCATCCAACAGTTGGTGAGACCGTTGGTTTGGCCGCAGAAGTATTTGACGGCACAATTACCGACCTATACATTCCAAAAAAATAATAAATGTCCAAAGTATTTCAACATATAAAATCGTCAGGCGGTATCGAGGAATACCAATTAAAATCCAACGGATTAAAAGTTTTAATGCTCCAAGATAATTCAACACCCGTCACAACTTTTATGGTAACCTATCATGTAGGCTCACGTAATGAGGCAATTGGATATACTGGGTCAACACACTTATTGGAGCATTTAATGTTTAAAGGTTCTCGTAATTATAATAAGGAAAAAGGCACTGCAATTTGGGATGAACTCCAAAGTATCGGAGCCCAAATAAATGCGACTACATGGAATGACAGAACAAATTATTTTGAAGTTGTGCCTAGTGAGCACCTTGAGAAAGCAATTTCTATTGAAGCCGATAGAATGCGATTTTCATTTTTAAAAGATGAAGATAGGCAACCCGAAATGACCGTAGTAAGAAATGAATATGAACGTGGTGAAAATAGCCCCTTTGATGTTTTAGATAAAAATATATGGGCTACCGCCTATCAGGCACACCCATATCATCATTCAACTATTGGCTGGCGATCTGATATTGAAAATGTTTCAACAAAACGGCTGCAAGAATTTTATAATGTTTATTATTGGCCAAATAATGCGACCGCCACTATTATTGGTGATTTTAATACAGATACTGCGCTATCACTTATTTCAAAATACTTTGGCGAGCATAGCAAAAGTAGTCACGAAATCCCAAAGGTATATACCGAAGAACCTATACAAGAAGGCCCTAGGCGACTAGTTGTTAAGCGCACTGGCCAATCGGGAATTACAGCAGTGGCTCATAAAACCCCTCACGGGCTTCATAAAGATATACATGCAATTCACTTGCTAGGTAAAATACTATGTGATGGTAAATCTAGCAGGTTACATAAAAAGATTGTAGACAAGGGACTTGCAACATCATTGTTTATGTATGATTTCCCTTTTAAGGATAACGGACTATTTATAACCTATGCTTTTTTAACACCAGACACACCTAATCAAGATGTTGAAGACATTATTCTTAGTGAATACACAGATATCATTACTAATGGCATCACCGAAGAAGAGATTAAAAGAGCCATTGCTCAAACTAGGGCGACTGTAGCTTTCAGCAGAGATGGGTCTTATGCTGTTGCTAGCGCATTAAACGAAGCCATAGCTATTGGTGATTGGGAGTTCTATACCACCTTTCTTCAAAAAATTGAATCCGTAACAACTAATGACATTCAATCTGTTGCAAAACAATATCTTATTGAGGATCAAAGCACTACAGGCTGGTTTATACCCAAACAATAATCATTACATGAAATTTATAGATTCAGTTTATATAGACAATCAAGTTGATGGATTAACTACCTATGTAGTTCCAACTAAAATAAAAGACGTGATTACAATTTCGGGAAGCATGTTGGGTGGCGCTGTATATAGTAAGGAAAAAAATTCTCGATTATCCCCAATAACTGCTTCAATGTTAGACAAAGGAACTGCTGATAAA
>CEUB01131832.1_pt1 | contig 13739 bp, 8 predicted proteins | sample 356491 | NCBI WGS metagenome assembly CEUB01 (sample SAMEA2623370, study PRJEB7988) | marine metagenome | isolation source: saline water (ENVO:00002010), including | reverse complement strand
CAAGGTACTCAGGGTCGCCAAGGAAATCAGGGTCCACAGGGAACTCAAGGAACTCAAGGAACTTTGGGAACACAGGGTACTACAGGTAACTTCGGTGGTGCTACGTTTGATTACACATTCAGTACTACAACAACAGATAGTGATCCAGGTCAAGGAAATTTAAGATTTAATAACGGAACATTATCATCTGCTACAGTAATGTACATTGATGATCAGGATGATGGTGGTACTAATATAGAAGACTTCCTAAGAACTATTGATGATTCTACATCTACTGTAAAGGGACATGTAAGGATATCTAATAAGACTAACGCAGAAGATTTTACACTATTCACAATCAGTGGAACTAATACTGAAGCAAGTGGATATCATAAGGTAACTGTTTCTTACGTTTCTGGTTCAACATCATTTAGTAATTCTGAAGATATAATTGTTACTTTCGCAAGAACTGGTACAAAAGGAGATACAGGTAATCAGGGAACTCAAGGAAGACAGGGTACACAGGGAACTCAAGGAAGACAGGGTACACAGGGTACTCAGGGAAGACAGGGTACAACTGGAGAACAAGGAACTCAAGGAACAACGGGTTCTCAGGGAACAACGGGTTCTCAGGGAACAACGGGTGCTCAAGGAACACAGGGTCGCCAAGGAAATCAGGGAAATCAAGGTATTCAAGGTACTCAAGGTCGCCAAGGAACTATTGGTTCTCAGGGAACAACGGGTTCTCAGGGAACAACAGGAACTCAGGGAGCGACGGGTACACAGGGAACTCAAGGAAGACAGGGTACAACAGGTTCTCAAGGAACTCAAGGAAGACAGGGTACACAGGGAACAACGGGTTCTCAAGGAACAACGGGTTCTCAGGGAACAACGGGTGCTCAAGGAACACAGGGTCGCCAAGGTACAACGGGTTCTCAAGGAACTCAAGGAAGACAGGGTACTCAAGGTCCTGGAGGTCCTTCCACAACTGTAAATGCTGCAACATCATCAGGAACTACTTTACATCCAGTTTTAGTTGATGCTTTAGGAACTAATCAGACTGCGGTAAGTAATACTACTTTTAACTTTAACGCAAATACTGGTGCTGTTACTGCAACAAGTTTTAGTGGTAGTGGTGCAAACCTAACTAACGTTAGTGCAGCAAATTCATATTATTATTTCGGCATAAATAAGAACAAGAATGATGTTACCAATTATGGTAAACTATCATTTACTGAGGTTGACTCAACTACATCCGTAGATTACAGTGAGAAGAATGATTTCATTCGCGGATCTCAACCAATCTTACACGATTTTATTGCTCCAGGAGGTGTTGAAGCTTCAATAGACTCATCAGGACATTTAGTTTTAGAATTATAAAAAATGGGAATTAGTACAAGTTCACTAGGAAAAGTTAGATACAATGTAAGAGGTGTATATAATACGTCAGATGCTTACACTGTAGATGATATTGTCAATTATGGTGGTGGACAATATCTTTGTAAAACTAATACTTCAGGCGGAAGTCATGTTCCTGGTACAAATGCTAGTTATTGGGAAAAAATATCTGGTTTATCAAGAGATAGGGGTAATTGGAGTAGTTCAACAGCATATCAATTAAATGATATTGTAACTTACATACATGAGTATGCTTATAATTCTTGTTGGAAATATTATGATACTTCAACATATATTTGTAGACAGGCACATACTGGTAATAATCCAGCAACTGCTTTACCAATAGACGAACCAACAACACAATCTACTTATTGGTATCGTTTATCTAAGCATATTTCTAGAAGAGTAACTACTTTCTTAGGTAAAGATAATGATGGATATAGTCCTCCTTACAAACCTTTATGGAATGCGAAATCTCAATCAGTAATAGGAACTATCAATACTCTAATCCTTAGTGGACAAGGATCGGGATGGTTGACATCTAATAGAGTTAAAGGAAAAACAGGTAGTCCTAAAACAGGAATGATTAGACTAACTGCTTCAGGTGGTGGTGGATCGGACTTTGAAGGAGTGGCACATATTAATACAAGTGGTAATATATTCCAATGTGAAATTATAAATCCTGGCAAAAGCTATACTTCAAGTCCAACAATTAATATTGATACATCAGTTTCTGGTTATACAGGAAGAAGTGGTGGAAGCGATCCTAGTTTTAGTACATATGTAACAACTAATACCACTGCGGGAGCAACAGGAACTAATGTTTTAGTTGGTATGGGAGATAGTATTGGTCCTGCTAAAACATATGGAACTCATAACCCAATGTACGATTTTGGGTATATCAATCGTAGAGGTATGTGGGTAGGAAATGGAAGAGATTACTATAAAATGTCTGGTATTGCAAAGAATGATAATGATTCTGCTAATACTAGTGCACAGAATGAAGGAAATTTCTGCAATTTAGATTATATTGATGGACTTCTTCCAACTCCAGATGGAGAATATCCAAAAATAATTCAAGTAGAACATGGACAAGGTAATACTTTGTTCTTATTTAATAATGGAGAGGTTCATTATTCTGGATATAATGGACATGGACAAGCTGGAGATAATAGAACTACAGACTCAGGAGTGCATCATCCTGCCAGATGTGGATATGCAAACGTAAATAAATCTGGTACAACAGTACTAAGAGGTAAAAAGGCAATCCGTATTGCTTCATCAACTGGTGGAGGTACTCAGGTATCTTGTACAATGCATGCTTTAATTGAAAATACTGATGGTACAAGAGATCTTTATTCTTGGGGTTATAATGGATATGGGCAGATAGGAGATTCTACAACCACTAATAGGGATGAACCAACACAAATTTCATTTAGTGCTAGTTCATATGGTAGAATTGTTGAGATTTGGGCAACTGGTGGACAGTATGCACAACTGTTTGTTTTAACTGATAAAGGACATTTATATTGTTGTGGTTATAATGGATATGGACAATTAGGACAAGGAGATACAAGTAATAGAAGTAATTTAAGTTCTAGTAGAGTTGACTCTAATGCTTTTGGTACTTTAACAGGAACCAACCAGAGAGTTAAGAAAATGAGCATCAATGGTTCTGGATCTCATGGTTTTAATGCTCTTGTAAGAGGGGATGGATCCGTATATACTTGGGGATATAATGGTTATGGTAACTTAGGACATAATCATACAAACAGATGTCAGGTTCCAATTCAAGTTCGTACTTCAGGATATAGTAGTCCTTCAAATCCAGTAACAGCAACTTCAAACCAAGGTTCTGGACAAGGATCTGTGATTACAGACTGCGTAGATTATTGGTGCTGTGGTGGAAACAGTCATGTATTCTCTTATATGACCAGAGGATCATCAAATATTAATAATCAATTGTATGCTTGTGGATATAATGGATATTATAATTTAAGTAATAGTTCTAATAATACTTCAAACGCATCAACATTCCAAAATGTTAAGCAAAGAAATAACTCAGATTTCACAAACTGTATGATGGTTGAATCTAATCAGGGACATAATAGTTCTCATATTTCTATCGCTGCGTATAGATATAATAGTACATTCGCTGCAAGAAAATATAATAATTGGGGCGAATGGTATCATGCTGGACACAACTTTGGTAGAGTTGACAGTGATGGGTATAATACTAGAAGAGATTTCGATCCAGATTATGTACAGAATAACTATAGACTAAAACCAGGAATCCATGAACCATATGCTAATTATGGTAACTGGTTCTTCCATACATGTGGACAATCTTCCAGTAAAGAGAGTATGTGGGCTGATCTAAGAACAGGTCAAGTATTCCATGCTCAGAATCCATCTATTGGAAACAGTGGATATATAGCTAGTATGAGTAATGCGTCAGCTAATGGCGGTATGAAAAGACTTCGTAATTCCCATTATTAAAAAGAAATTAATTAAGAAACATGCCTAACATTACATTAGGAAAAGTTAAATTCATGCATAGAGGTACTTATAGTGCCTCGACAGTTTACAGTAAGGGAGATATTGTAGATTATGATAATAGGACATATATCTTTCAAAATGATACGCCAAAGAATCATTCTCCAATATTTCTCAATACTATAAATGGAACTGTACCAACTTTAGGAATACAGACCAATAAAATTCGTATGGATTTTAGTGGGTTCAATCCACAAACTCAGCAGTGGGGATTAGTAACTTCTCATCAAAGATATAGTGGTGCTGATGGTACAATGCCAGGTGTCTATTCTGAAACTGGAGAAGAGTTTGCACCACCTACTGGTCTTATGGTTTACAGTGAGTATTTTGATCCTTATGTGGGTATTACTTCAATTAGTGTTGTAGATTCAAACACAGCAGATTTATATTTAAACCAAGTTGGTATTAATACAGCAGCTGTTTCTAATGCACCATTTACATTAGGACCACGTAGAATGTGTGGAATGTATGAGCATTCTGTTAACTGGTTAGATTGGGATATATTATCTGAGGGTTATAATCCTGTAGGAAACTGGGACGACGATGCTGTATATCTTCCAGGCGATATTGTTCAAAGAAATAATTCATCATATGTTTGTGGTGTAGGTCATTCAGATGTAGATCCTCAGTTTGATTTTCCTGGAGTTTGGAGAATTTTCTCTAGAGGAGATGATTTAATGCCTCATCAAGCTGTGAGTGGATTTACAAATAAGCAACCATGGAAATGGAAAGGACATCCTTGGATAGATCTTCCACAGTGGGGAACAAATAATAGATGGAATGGTAATATTCCTTGGAATACAAGTTTGGGTATAGGTTCTACTTCTCCTCATGCATGGAGATGGAATTCTGGTTGGAACGATGGACATATGTCATATCGTAAGAGTAATCAATTCCTTTGTAATAATGGACAGTTAGTTGCAGAGGGTGGAACACCAAATGAATATTATACTCAGGGAGCAAATACAATTCATCAGGGAGTAAGAGAGGCAGATATCTCTAATGCTCTAATGGCTAAGACGGGTATACAACCTGATATTGGTAATTTACCGAGACAAAGAACTGATCATAATCCTACTGTTATACAGGCAATGCATAGTTGGACCTCTATGAGGGCAAATCTTCATAGTGATGGTACTCTAACCATGTCTGGAACCTATGGTAACGGATACTTAGGTTGGGATAATGATGAAGGTACAGATCAGGGTATTAACCTACATAGAACTCAGTTCAAAGGAAGATCTATTGTAAAAGTAGTAAGTGGTGGAAGGCAAGCAAGAGATAGTGATTCTCATATTGTTGCTTTAGATGAGTATGGAGAAGTTCATACATGGGGAAGAAACGATACTGGTCAGTGTGGTATTTCTTCTGATAGAGGTGGTGGATTTGGTGATTCATCAGACGATATTATGTACTTCTCTGCTAATAGTATGGGTATAAACAATCGAGTGTACTTGATTCATTCGATGAATAAAGATCTTTTCTTTGGAGGGAAAAAGATTGTTGACATCTGGGCAGGACATAGATGGTCTATGGTAATGGATGAAGATGGAGAACTTTGGTCTTGGGGTTATAATACTAGAGGTAATCTTGGATATCCTACAAACAGTGGATTTGGAGATTCTGATAGATCACAATCTCCTCAAAAAATAAATGTTAACTGGGCTACTTATGGAGGAATTCAAAAAGTTGTTGTTGCTTGTTCAGAAGCAAACGTTGATAGTCTCTATGTTTTAGATGGAAATGGATCAATCTGGAGTCAAGGATACAATGGATATGGACAATTAGGAAGTCAGAACACGACCACAGGAACTAATAGTAGTTCTTTAACTAGAAGAACTGGATTAACAGGTAATGGTTCAATCAGAAACTTCTGGGCTGATGCTTGTAATGAGTATGGGCATTTATGGTGGAGACTTAATGATGGAACCACATATGGAACTGGATATGATGGTCATTATAATATGACGGGAGATAATAGTGCTCCTAGTACCAACTCAGCCAACAACCCAACATATATGCCAGGAAGTTCTAGTAACCAACTTTTACAAAATTGTGTTGCTATGTGTTCTTCTGGAAGATCGGGTGGTGTTTGTCAATACTTCCTTACTGATAAAGGACATGTTTATGCAACTGGTTGGAATGGATATGGAGAAAGTGGTTGTGGAAGCAGTAGCAATGTGACAAACAATCAGGTTAGATATCAGCAAAATGGTCAAAGGCAGTATGCTCTAGGAAGACAGTTACATGCACCTTTCTATTCTGCAGGTGGATCCACTCCTGCTGATAACACATCTTCTTCTTCAACTTACAGTCAAGGTCAGAGTAGTGTTACATTTGATAATGGGGGAGTAACTTGTATAGATATCTGGGCAACTGGAGATTATGATGGTGATTCAAGTCATACTCCGTGGTCAATGACTTTATTCAGTAATGGAGAATTGACAGGTAGAGGTCGTAACTATGATTGGGGTGCTGCTTATTTCATTGGTCACGTTTGGGGTTCAGTTCATCATCACGGAGTTGGTTAATTAAATGTCTATTTCAACAACATACAATATAATATCTAAGAATGAAACATACTCATTGATTTGGCCAACTCAAGAAGTTGTTAATCCATCTCTTGAGGATCCTATTATAGGTATTTTAACCTCTTATACTGAAATTAATTTATTTGATGAGGAAGGAAATGTTACAGGTATTTCAACTGTAAAAAATGAAGACCCTGTAAGATGTCCTCCAGAAGATTTTGAACCTGAATCATGTGAAGTTTTTCTTTATTCAAGTAGTTTAAGTTTGACTGCTGGAATTAATACCACAACAGAGTATTGGGCAATTCATCCTTCATACACAGTGGATAATATATCACAATCATTTTTTGTTCCTGATGAAAATTCGGTAGATAGATATGAAGGAGATCTAGCACAACTGGCATTAATGTCTGAAGCAGAATGGTGCAATCTTAAATTTGAAAATGATGCTTCATTACAAACAGGTATCGGTACAAATTATACATTTGTAATTTTAAAACAAAATGAAAACTTAAGGTCTAAATACTTGAGTACTTCTACATCTCCAAATAATACTTTTTTAGTTGATCAATTAGGTTTAAAAGCATTGAGCACAACCGAACATAATACTTTAGTTGCAATACATGATGGAGGTGACGATAGCATAGCAGGAGTTGGAATGGCAACCTCTGCCATGGATGACCCAAATGATCATAGTATTCCCACCACACCGTAGAATAGAATTTAAAGATGGACAGACTCAGACATATGGCAAAAGACATGACCCTCGATTATGTAGGGGAATGGAATAAAAGTAAAACTTACGATAAAAATGATGTCGTTAGAGTGGGTGGTTCTACATGGGTTTGCACGACTGATAAGTATAGGGAAGATAATAGATTTGGTTGGAATACTAAACCAGAGCATGATACTGACGGATGGGAACAATATACTAGTGGTTATATTTGGACTGGTCAGTGGATGGATAAAGGAGAATATTATCCAGGAGACATTGTAAATTATAATGGAGATCAATATACTTGTGTAAAACATGGTAGATTCATTCATCCAGTTTATGAAGGACATACTCGTGGATCAAGTTTCTGGGAAAAAGTTTCTACAGGATCGAATCAAAATGCAGGAGATAGGAGTATAGGATTCTGGAATAGAAATCCCTTTGGATGGAGGCAGCAAGTTGGTAATAGAAATGATTTTAATAACCATGGTTTTACTATGGGTGATGTTGATTGGCCAGGTCTTGATCAAGGAGGATTATCTGTAATTAACGGAGAATATGAAGCAACCCATGTAGGATATCATGACAACTATGGTTGGGGTGGTTCTGAATGGAATTATGGTGGGCTTCAAGCGCATCAGGTGAGTTCAGTATTTAATTTCTGGGATGAATATGATGGTAATTCTCCTAGAGGAGCAGCATATACAAACAGTACTGCAGCTGCACCATGGCAAAGACCTAGATTAATTCAATGTGTTGGTGGTGCTAATCATCATTACTCTTTCTTATTTGATACTGGAGAAGTTTACATTGCAGGATGGGGAGCCTTCATGAAAGGAGATGGTGGAACAAATAATAGATATTACACAAAAAGAGCAGGTAGAACTAATAATGATGGTGGTAGTTTAAACTACAACCAACAAATCCAGGCTAATACTAATATGCGTACCAGAGGTACTGGATTAATGATTGACATACAGGCAATCAAGATTGGTACAAGTAATGAAGGAGATTATGCTAATAACTCCAATACCTGCGTAGGTGCCTTAGATATTAATGGACAGTTATGGACTTGGGGATATAACGGACACTCTGGTTTAGGTAGAAACTTTAGATATAATAACGGATGGAATAATAGTTACATTCCTGCAAAAATACCACAACAGGTATTTGATAATCGTAAACTTAGAGATTTCTGGTTAGGTGGTGGTAACTATCAACATGGACATGCTTTAGATGAAGATGGAAATTTATGGGGTTGGGGTTATAATGCTTATGGTGGTCTTGGTGTTGGAGATGATCAATATCAAGGTTATCCTAGAAAAGTTCCATATGATTTTAATAGACATGGAGGAATTAAAAAAATAGTTAAGACAGGATATAATTCTTATAATGCTGTTTGGGTACTAACACATGATGGTGTTATGCATTGTACTGGTTATCTTCCATGGATTGGACAAAACTTCTACCGTTCTGGTTCAAATAATGGTAATGATTATTGGACTGGTGGTAAGACATTCTCTCCAATGCAACAAATGTTCTGGGGTGCAGGAAAAACTCTTGAGATGAATGGAAGTGGAATGAGGCAATTATGGAGTATGACGGAATTATATAATGATGTTGAAGATTTCTGGGTTAACATGGATCAGGGTAATGCTAGTATGGTTTTGAAACAAAGATCAACTGGAATGTTATATGGTGTAGGTAATCAACAGAATTATACCTTTGCTACATGGGATGGATATGTTGCAACATCCCCTGATTTTGGCGATAACCATATGACAAATGCTGAATTACAATATCCAGTTCCTATGAATGCTACTGATACTTCTGGAGAGGTTATTGATATGAAGAGATCTGGATATTCTAATACAGATTATAGAACTCGTGCATTCTTACTTAATACTGGTAGAGTAACAACAACTGGTAATGTAAATGAAGGTAGAGGTAGAGGTCCTCGTAACTCTTGGGCAATTCATACAGACCATAAAGGTAAGTTTCCTTGGGAATTGGATGGTACAAGTTATTATAACGGTTTAGAAATGAGAACATTTGAAAAAATAGCATGTATTCATAGTGCCGTTTATGATGATGGATTTGGAATGATAGGACAGAATGATAAACTGTATTATGTTGGTCATGCTACTGGATTTGACGACGCAGCAAGCGATACCATTGGACTGCACCAGACAAGAGTATGTGGTATGTAATTATATACTTGTAAATTAATTAAACCTTTGCTATAATGTTTTATAATATTGATTGAAGTGTATGCACTTTGCGAAGATTGCTTTAGATAATGGTGGTAGTATTCATCCTTTAATTATTCCTGCATCCATTACAAATGGGACGGGTTTAATGAATCCCTCTGTTTATAATGATAATGGAAAGATTATTGTAAATTTAAGACACGTTAATTATACTTTCTATCATTCAGAAAAAAAGACCTTTCAACATCAATGGGGTCCTTTGACATATGTGCATCCAGAAAATGATATGCACTTGAGGACAACAAATTATTATTTGGAGATGGATGATGATCTTAATATATCAAGATATAATAAAATAGATACAACAAAATTAGATAAGGAACCTCTGTGGGATTTTGTCGGTCTTGAGGATTCTAGAATATTTCGTTGGGAAGGAGATTTGTATATTTCAGGAGTAAGAAGAGATACAACAGAGAATGGACAAGGCAGAATGGAACTTTCTAAAATAGAAGTTACTGAAGATGCTGTAAAAGAAGTTTCAAGAGTTCGTATTGATCCTCCAAAAGATCCAAATTCATATTGTGAAAAGAATTGGATGGCAATTACGGATATGCCATGGCACTATGTAAAATGGTCTAATCCAACAGAAGTAGTTAAGGTGGATCCTGTTACAGGAAAATCAACAACTACACATCTAACTGATCTTGTTAGTATCCCAAGAGATGTTAGAGGAGGATCTCATGTAATTCCAATGGACTTTGGACAAGCAGGAGATCAAGATTATCATTTTGCATTAACTCATGAAGTTGATTTGTTTGATAGTGAAGTTGGAAGAAAAGATGGACTTTATAAACATAGATTCCTAGTATGGAATAAAGAATGGCAATGTTGTGCATTTTCACAAGATTTTTCTTTTATGGATGCACATGTTGAATTCTGTACTGGCATGTGTTATTATAAAGGAGATTTATTAATGACCTTTGGATTCCAAGATAATGCTGCATATCTATTGCGAGTTTCTCCTAAAGTTGTAGAAGATTTTATATATGGGAAGTATGATGAAAAGAACTGATATTATTCAATCGTTAATTAATAAAATAAGTGCTGAGAATTATCTTGAGATAGGTGTTTCTGCAGGAGAAAATTTTAGAGATATTAAGTGTAAAAATAAAGTAGGTGTTGATCCAGAGACAAGTACTCCTGCAACTATCCATACTGATTCTGATAGTTTCTTTAAAACTGATAAAAGAACTTGGGATATTATATTCATTGACGGACTTCATCATGCAGATCAAGTTTATAGAGATATTAATAATTCTTTAAAAGTCTTATCTGATGGTGGATTTATCGTATGTCATGATATGAATCCTCAATTAGAAGAACATCAAACTCTTCCTTATCAAGGAGGAATTTGGAATGGAGATTGTTGGAAAGCATATGTACAATTAAGACAAGAAAGAGATGATCTTGCCATGTGTGTTGTTGATACTGATTATGGTTGTGGTATTATAACTAAAGGATATCAAGAAAAACTTGATAAGATAGATGATCTAAACTTTAATACTTTCTCTCAGAAAAGAAAAGAATGGTTAAATTTAATTTCTCCCGAAACATTTTTATCTAAAATAGTGGCATCAAATACTAATAAAAATGATTATGATGTAAAATATCTTACTAATCTACTTCATCATTACATTCAACATCCAGAAGATCCAGAGATAAATTATCTTATTGCGATGTTCTATTGGGATATAGGACAGACAGCAGCATGTATGTCTTACTGTCTAAGAACTGTTGAAAGAAGTGATAGTAAATTATTACAATATGAATGTTTAATTCGTGCTGCAATGTGTTATGAAAAGCAAGGGACAAGGAAGTTCACTGTTAAAGGGTTAATTCAAAATGCAATGATTGTTATGCCTAAACGTCCAGAGGCACACTTTCTTCTTGCAAGACATTATGAACATCATAATCAAAGTGATGATGGTGCTTGGAAGGATTGTTATCAGACTGCATGTTTAGCCGAAGCATTTTGTGAGAGAGATCCAGAACCATTACGCACAGATGTTGATTATCCAGGATTTTATGGTATTCTTTTTGAAAAAGCAATATCTTCTTGGTGGTGTGGTCTTTGTGATGAATCTAGAGATTTACTTCAAGACCTTCTTGATAATGATGATTTAAATGATACATTTAAAGCATCTGTAATTGATAATCTTAAAAGACTAACAAAAGATGATAATGCAGGTTTACCTAGATTAAATTGGTATAGGAAAAGAGATCATAAAAAACTCAGATATAACTTTAGAAACTCTAGAGATATAGAAAAGAATTTTGCGGAATCATATCAAGATATGTTTGTTCTCTCTATGTTAAATGGAAAGAAAAATGGAACGTATCTTGAAATTGGTGCAGGTAATTCCTTCTATGGAAACAATACTGCTTTATTAGAAGGTAATTATAATTGGACAGGTGTTGCAATTGATATTGATGAAAATTTTGTCAATGCACATAACACTGAGAGAAAACATACATGTGTTCTTAAAGATGCTCTTAAAATAAATTATGAGAGATTTTTACTAGGATTAGATATGCCAAATGATATTGATTATCTACAGTTAGATTGTGATCCTCCAGAGGTAACTTATAAGATTCTTCTTAATATACCATTTGAAACTTATAGATTTGCTGTTATAACTTACGAGCATGATTACTATTGTGATGAAACTAAATCTTTTAGAAATAAGTCTAGAAAATATCTTGAATCTTTTGGTTATAAATTGGTTGTAGATAACATATCTCCAGATGATGATAGACCTTATGAAGATTGGTGGATTCATCCAGATCTGGTTCATAAAAAGATTATAGATAAAATGGTTTGCGTTGACGGCAAAACTAAAAAAGCTGAAAAATACATGTTCAATTCTTTATAAAATTATGTCGATACCTGTTATTGGAGTTCCTGTTACTAATAGTACTTTTTGGGTAAGTCGTTTGCTTACTAGCATTGATTATCCTGTTGATGAAGTTTTCATTGTTAATAATAATGGTAGGGGAGAACTTGATGAAGACCTTGCTAAGTTAGCAAGTTTAAAATATAAGTATATAAAAAAGGTAAATGTTGCAAATTTACCTGGCAATCTTGGAGTGTCAGGTGCTTGGAATTTAATCATTAAGTGTTATGTTATGGCACCATATTGGATCATATGTAATGACGATGTTTCTTTTTGTCCAGGATTCTTGGAAGAAATGATTAACACTGCCAATTCAGATGAAATGATTGGAATGATACATGGTAATAAAGGAGATTATGGTGTAGGTAGTTGGGATTTATTTTTCATTAGAGAAAGTATTGTCAGACAGTTTGGTTTGTTTGATGAAAATTTATATCCTGCATATTGCGAAGATGCTGATATGATTATGCGATTTATACATCGTCCTATTAAAAAAGTAATAGAGTTAGAAAGTCAGTATTATCATGGGTTTGGACATAAAGAAGAGTATTATACTCATGGAAGTCAAACTAAAAAGAATGAACCAGAGTTAGCAGACAAACTTGAAATGTCTAATCAATTAAATATTGATTACTTAACTGAAAAGTGGGGTGCAAATTGGAGAGTTCAAGGTCCTACTAACTTACCTTGGGAAGGAGATTCTATGGAGAATAATCCTAGAGGGGATATTAGAAGAATCTCTACAACATCATTTGATTTAGATTTTGTTCGTAGTAAGCATTTAGGATTCTAATGAGTGATACTCTACTAGTTGTTAATCCAGATTATAGAAAACATCAAAGAGTAATTATAGTTGATAATTTCTATAAGGATCCTGATCAGGTTAGAAAGTTTGCTTTAGAGCAAGACTACTATGACGATGATGGTTATATTGGAAGAAGAACACGCAAACAATTTTTCATACCAGGTTTAAAAGAATCATTTGAAGATCTTTTAGGTATTAAAATTACCAAATGGGAAGAGCATGGAATGAATGCTCGGTTTCAACATAATTGGTCAGGAGAAAAATTAGTATATCATTGCGATGAACAAAGATGGGCAGGTATGATATACTTAACACCAGATGCTCCTCCTGAGTGTGGAACATCTATGTTTAGACATAGAGCAACTAAGATTCATCATAATACAATGATTGATTGGACAACTACACAAGGTAATGAAGTATTTCCAGGTAGAACTTTCTTAGATAAGACACCATATGAAGTGGTTGATGTTGCGGGAAATGTTTACAATAGACTGGTTCTCTTTAGTGGTGGAAACATACATGCTGCCTCAGAATATTTTGGAGATTGTCTAGAGAACTGTCGATTGTGGCAAATGTTTTTCTTTGATTAAT
>CEUB01176467.1_pt1 | contig 14171 bp, 7 predicted proteins | sample 356491 | NCBI WGS metagenome assembly CEUB01 (sample SAMEA2623370, study PRJEB7988) | marine metagenome | isolation source: saline water (ENVO:00002010), including | reverse complement strand
ACTCTCTTAGCAAATAGTTCTGCTTCAGCATTAGAACCATGACCACCCTCAGGTGATATAACAACCTCAATTCCACCAACAGCAGTAAATGCAGCAGCAGCGGTTGAAAGAGTATTATCAGTAAAGACCTTTCCTGTCTCTAAGATAACATTACCATAAGTGTATCCTGATCCAATAGCTTCCATTGATACAGAAGTTGGAGCACCGCTACCATTAGTCTCAATCTTAACAATAGCACCATTACCATCTCCATAAACAGGAGTATAGAGAGTTGCACTAGCTGGCAATCCAGAACTTCCTACACCATTATCCAATGCAATGTGAATAGCACCATCAACAGCAGCAGCTTCTACACCAACTCTAGATGCTTCTCCAGCAGCAGCAATTGGTAAGAAATCAGTAGATAGGAAAGAAAGAACATCACCTGTTGTTAAGGTGTACATGTACTTCCATACATAATTTCCTGTTGATTCAGTATAGATTCCGTTAGCATAAGTACCATTACCAGCACTAGGATTGGTTGATGGTTCTCCATTAGCAGCAACGTTTACACCAGTTGGATTGGCAACATTCTGTCCATTGTATACACATTTGAATACTTCGTAACTAGAGTTCATTACATAGAACTTAGAAGCAGGTAATGTGGTTGATCCAGTAGCAGTTTGTGTTCCAACTGCTCCACCACCAGCTGGTGTTGCGGAATAGTTAGGACGATACATATCAAACTTCGGATGAAGTGTTGTATTCCAATTATAACGAGGAACAACAAGACGAGCAAAAGAAGAAGTAATTTGTTTGGCAGCAATCAGTTCTTCGTAAACACTTTGTTTTTCAGCTTGATTATCAAGGGGAACAGGTGGAATCTCTTCTGTAGCATACCTATATGCTCCTGTAGCCGCTGTAGCACTTGAAGTACCACCAGTAATGGTAGTTCCAAATGAAGGCGTTGTAGTAGCAAGAGGAAGGATTGTATTGAGAAGTAAACTATTAGCGTGAACTTCAGCAACTACGCCACTCCATCCACCACCACTAACAGTTTCCCCAACTTGAAAGGTTCCACTTACGTTAAAAATCTCAAGGTGAGCGTCCCATTTGTTGGATCTTCCGACAAAAAAGTACATTCTTGTTCTATCAGCGGATCCTGCTGTACCTTCACTAAGAGATTCTAGGAATTGCTTCGCATTGAAGATCCTAAATTTTTCTGAAATAATAGCTGCCATAGCACTGGTCTCTGTGTTTATTGTAGACTGAATCTGAGTTTATTTATAACAAAATTATTGAGCGTTTCTTAAGTGCTCTCCAATTGGATGTGAATCAATGGGAGTACCATTTACTCCACGTGTACAACCAATAAAACGATCAATCAATTTACTGGTGTAAGAAATCTGTTCTCTGCCTAGTAAGATAGTTCCAGAAGCTGGGAACTTACTAGTATTTGCATAGATTACATCACCTACTGCTATATATCCTGCACCATTCTCATCTGGTACATCAGCAGTATCTAATATAGACATATAATTGTTGATAGAAGGATATGCTAAATTAAATAGATAATCGTTGTCAGCAACCATAGTATTGCGGTTATTCTCCCACTCCTGAAGTTGCAACTGGAATCCTTCAAATTCCTCAATTGTGTATGCGGAAACACTGTATCCAGCTGTGGATAATATATCTCCAGTAGACATGAACTTAGCACCTTCCCACTGTAAGAATCTTGGTCCTAAAGTTCCTTGCTCATAAGATAATTTATAAGAGATCCTTCTTAGATCAACAAAACCTGCATTGTAATAATATTTTCTTTCCTGTCCAGCTCCACCACCTGGAGGACCAAATGGAGTTGTAGGAGGACCAGATGGAGGACCACCTGGCTGAACAGTTCTATTTCCATATATATCCACTTCTATAACTGGTAAACGAGATTGACACAACTCATCTAACTCAAGGAAGCTAGTTCCCTGTGAAGTTAATGTTGTATCAGGGATAGATACCGATGCAAATGAAGGTGGTAAGAATATATAATTCTGATTATTAATTGACAGTGAAGTCAAATCAAGAGGTCTTACAAGTCTAAGGAAAATCTTTTCTTTAGCATCAACAGCAGCAACTGGCATGTTAAGGTTATTAACACCAGGACCAGCTATAACACCCTTTTCATATGCCCAGTTTACATGAATCGCTACAGGTGATTGTTGTGTAACAGAAGGATGGAAGTTAAGAGTGACAAGACTATCAATCTTTCTACCATTCTGTTTAATAACATTATATTGTCTCGCAGTAACAATCTTTGGTGGTTGAGTATATCCAGATCCTGGATTAGTTATTACTATATCAACAATATGACCATCAGAAACTTTAACCTCTGCTCTAGCTCCTCCACCATTCTGATTTACAGGAATAAAATGTAGTACAGGTGTACTATCATAACCATAAGCATCAGAAGGATTCAATATTCCTTCATCATAAAGTTTCTGGAAATCTGTTCTATTCCATGTAACAGAAGTTACTGATCCATTAGTAATCTCACATTCAGCACTAAGACCAACACCTCTTACATCACCACCATAATTTGTTGATACAACAGATCCAAAGAAGCTATTAGATACTTCTTCACCAGCATTGTATGTCTTGGGATTAACATATTGTGGCAATCCATTAATAGTTCTATAACCATCCTCTCCATCAATCTGAATTAAATCACCAACATTCAAATTAGATAGAAGTCTATTTCTTTCGTAGAATGCTTCATCTGCTCTGGGAGTTCCATATAACCATCTAGTAGAACCTCTTTGCATTTGGTAATCATTACCAGAGTCTCTAACTATTGATACAGTATCTGTTGTTCCTGTAAGCTCATACTCATCAGCAAAATCAGAAGATCTAGCAAAGAATATAGAAGAATTATCCATGTCTGGATTATTTCCAGCAAGAGTAATAATTAAGGTATCACTGGTAGTTGAATAATTTTTAACAGTACCAATCATTCTCTTTGTTCCACCAATCTTTTGATATGCAACTTGATGGAAATCATATGATTGACCATACCAATCTTTCCAAGCACCAAAAGTATTAGCAGAAGCTGCTTTACAACTTAATAATATCTCATTGTAATATTGATCTTTCTCATAATCATACAGAGTTATAGTTGGCTCAATGTCTCTACCATAAAGAAGAAGAATCTCTATATTATTCTCCCTATAAATTTTCTTTGTAAATTTGATAGTTGGTCCGTTTATGATATATGATTTTACTTCTCTTTGTAATACACCATCAATGAATACTAATGCAAATTTAGGATTATTGATAATTTTAACATCATTACTAGGATCTAAAATTAAGAAAGGACCAGGAGATCCATTCCTAATACCAGCAGTACTAATACCACATCTGAGATAGTTACCAATACCATGACCAAAGAATTTCTCAACTGCTAGAGCTTCCTGAACTGTTTTAGTGTTTTCTCCTTGACCCCAAATAGGAGGAGTATCAAAGACAATCTTGTTGGGAACATTAGTTCTATCAATAGTGTATGCAGGATTATGTTGCAATACTCCACTCAATGCAATAAAGAGATCTTCATTGACTTGTGTATCTACACCAGATCCATCTTCATAATAAAGATCAAATACCTTATTTTCCCCATCAAAGTAATCAGGATTTGATAAAGTTACTGTTCCTGTACCATTACTCAATATAGTTGTCAATATTTGATTTAAAGTAGTTAAAGCATTCTCAACATCTTCACATCTAGTTGGTGCAGAATCTAAAATAATATTATTATTAATATATGGCAATACTGTAGTAAATGTACCTGTAGATAATCTATTATCCATTGCCAATTTAGCAAGCCCAACAGCATGTGTGAATGCTTCTATTGTTGCTTCCAATTCGGATGTCTTATCTCCAGTAGATGCATCAGTAACAACACCTTGACCAGTAACACCTGTAAGAACACCATTTGTGAAATAAGCTTCAGCAGCAGAAACAGTCTTCCAGTTTCCACCAAATCTTAAGTCATGTGATAGAGCATCTACAATAAATCCAATATCACGATAACATTTCTCTTCTGAAGTACTCCAACCAAACTCAGGATACTTATTTTTAATATAACCAAGACTCTCTGACTGAATATACTTTCTGTTACGATCAAGTTGATTAGCAGCGTCTATCCACCTTCCAGTTCTCTGGAATATATTCTTAATCTTTTTAAGATACTTAGCATTTAAAGTATTATCTTTAAACTGGAAATTTCTTCCATAAAACTTAACACCACCAATAGATTGACCATCCTTTATAGTTGGTCCTATGGGTGGATCTGAAAATGTAATTTTATCTTCATTAATTGTATATGAAAATACAGGTTCTTGAAGAATACCATCTAAAGTAATAACAAGAGCTTGTTCATTATATGGTCTAACTGCATCCCCATTATCATCAATTAAATTAAACGTAGTTGTTCCTTCAAGATTTCCGTTGTTGGTAAGAGCTCCATCAAAAGAAGCACTAAGGAAAACATTTCCAGCACTAATCTCAGCAGTATTCTGATCAATTGATACAGAACCAACTCCACGTTCTACAAGAGTATCTTTCACTCTAACAATACTTTGAGTGAGTTGTCTTCTTGTACTCTCTATAGTAATCTTATTCTTTTCTGGATCCCAAACTTGTATTACACTAATCTTACTACTATGTGTAGTATCACTCATCTTTGATTCAACTGTTGAATCAATGAGAACCTCACCAAACAACTGGAATCCAGCTGGATGAGTTGTCTCTTTAATTAATGATCTCCAAGTATTAATTGAAGTTCTAGATTTAATAATATAAGAATAATCTTGATAGAAATAAGAATCAATCAATTTTTGATGTTGATCACCAATCTTTCCAAAATCTGATTGATAATATCCTAGATTATCATAATAAGTCTTAATAGAAGCAGAGAAGATAGTATAGTCAATCTTATTGAGTATTGCCTTCTCATTCTTAGCAAGACCAACAATTTGATGATTCTCTCTAAAAATTCCAGAAACTCTATCAACAGTTATAATATTAGATCCCTTTCTCCAAGATGTTACTCTTGCTCTTGCAATCTCTGTGGCTCCTGATCTTTGAACAACAGTCTCTCCAGGACTAAACTTTCCACCAGATACAGTAAGTATATAATTTGATTTAAAATTAGATTTTAATGTTTTATCATTATGATATGATCCACCATTATTAACAATCCTTATATTCCTAGGAATACCTATATCATTACTATTCAAGTAACATGATACGTTGGTATCAATATTACCATCATTATCATAGATACCAGTTACAATAGGTATCTTCTTGTAATCAGTACCAATATTAGTAATCTTAACAGAATTGATTTCTCCAACAGAGAAAATAGACTTTGATGTGTAAGTTATAGTTCCACTTCCATCATGAGGAGCCTTAACACCAGTTGAATATAATATTTTATCTGATGTTACATATAAAGCAGACTTTTCCCCTTCTAAGGGATCATTAACCACATTTAAATAAGATTTCTCTGAATTAACAAAACCATCTCTATCATAGTAATAGTATTTGGTATAAGTGGTAGGATATTTCTTACTATAAGTGTTTGTAGATACTCTTGATCCATATCCCAACTTAATATTAACATTATCAAATTCAATAACTCTCTCAGGAGTAACAAGATTGAAATTTATACTTGGTGAAATATCAAACCCAACACCACTCATTGAACTATGAGTAGTATCAAATTTGTACATATAGTACTTTTTAATATCCCAAACAGGATTTCTAGTGAATGTTATATTATCTTTAGAGAATTCAAAGTAAGTATCAGGATCAGTAACACTTAATATTTTAACTAATCTTTTATTACCTTCAGAATCTACAGAATCAAAGAAGACTGTACTTAATGTTACTGAAGTAATAGATGATATTGTTTCATCATAATCCCATACTACCACTATCTTTTGGGTTAATGGATCGTATGATGAAATATATCCATCTCCAACAGGATGTCCAACTGGAAGATTATATCCAGGATCATATACAGTAACAGTAGCACCATCATAATGATCAACCCTAACTGTTCCTTTTTGTGCTCTTTGAACTGTTAATGTATTGGAATTTCTAGAATCAACTAAAACTATCTCATCATTTATTATTAAATAGTCACCTTTTTGAATATCATTACCATTATCAACAATAACTTCTGCATTTTGTATTGAGAAGCCTGCATGATCAACACTTAAAGTTAATGATGGTGATGAAGCATTAGATTTAAAGACAATACTAGTGCCAATAGTGAGCTCATCAAATGTTTTATATCCAGTTCCCTTTTCAACAATCTCTATAGAAGAAACTGTATTAGATGAAGACACTACAATATTTGCTTTTGCTCCAGAACCAGAACCTCCAAGCAAATCAATATTTGTATATGTACCAGGTGTATAATCTTCACCACCATTTAATATAGTTATTCTACCAATTCCAGTATCCTTGAGAACCCTTGATACGACAGGGGTTTCAACGATTGCTTCTTGGTATATTCTCTTCCTTACATTATAAGTTGTCTGTGTAGTTGAATCATCTGGATCTATGTCAATATTAATCTTTTCATTAATACCAACACCATGTGCATCAGCAGTTGATAATAATGCTACATTATCCTGAATCTTAAAAATAATTAAATTTTCACTTAAAGAACCAATAGAAAGTATTTTTGATCCTGTTGTATTGATTAAATCAGAACTAGTTAAGAAAAGAGTATCAGATACAGTATAACCATCTAATGTAACTCTTACTTTAACTGTATTTTGGGAAGAAGTAGTTTCAAGAACAACTCCATTTGCTACAGGAGCATTAACACCATCACTTAAAACTAAATTAGCTCCTTTTGTATAAGAAGAATCCTTATCTAAGATTAAAGAAATGACCTTGGTATTAGAGGATAGTACATCTGTACTATTAAAAGTTCCTGTTACTGATCTTAGTGCAAATTTCTTAGCAGAAAATACATCTCCTACTATACTTCCTGTAGCTCCTGTTGCTGCCTGAGTTATGGTATCTCCATCAAAGAGATATGCAGTACTAACTAAGTCAACATATAACGCTTTCGTATCTTGTGATTCAATAGATGATACAATACGTCCTTTAACAGATTCTACCTCTCCTTGAACACCATATCCATCTGTACCACTATTATCAATTACTAATGGAAGACCAACTTTAAAATTAGAACCACTACTAAAGATTGAAGCAGATGATACACTACCTCGTTTTACATCATCAACTATTGCTCTTGTTAAATCACCATTCTTTTCAACATCCCCAGTTCTATACCTATTAGCTCCCAGAGGGATATCATCTTGTGATATTGCAGAATTATAGTTAGAATCTAATGGAAGAGAATAATACTCATTACCTAGAATATATGGGAATCTAGGATCACCATTAACATCAACAGTAATGAAATATGCATAAGTTCCATTTGGAAATTCTGGTGTTACACAGAATCTTCCATTATTAGCATCTAAGGAGCCATAACCATCAGTAAACGTCCAATCATCAATAAAAGTTCCAATTGGATAAGTTGCAGTGGAAGGACCATTAACTCTAGTAGTATTACCAATATAACTAGAAGTCATCCTAACAATATTGCTAGTACCGTCTAATGGGTCTGTATACCCATATGCACCATATATGGGATTGCCATCATATGCAAATCCTAAAATAGGTGAATGTGACGTTCCAGTGTCATTTACCCTCAATGTAGTAGGAGATGCATAATAAGCATATCCATGACCTCTAGAAGTAACATAGTTCTTAAAGAAAGAACCATTCTCAGAATCTAAGGTAGACTTATAATACCTATCCTTTCTCCATTCTCTTATAGTTGCAGTAGCAGTAGCTCCAGATCCAACAGGAATAATATCAACTATAGTATTCTCTTGTGTGTAAAGACTACCACCATTAATCTTAACAAATCCAGTGATAGCACCATCATTTGAAACTTCTGCCCTGTATTCAGCAAATCTTCCTTTACCTATCTTATCAACAATCCTTACTACAGGAGGAGATGAATAATATTCACCACCATTGTTAACAGTAATGCTAGTAATCTCACCATTTGTTACAACTGCTGTAACATCTGCATTTCTACCAGATAATATTTCTACTGTAGGAATGCTAGTGTAACTTCCTGCATCATCAATAATAACTGATTCAACAACTTGTCCAGCTAATTTTGTTCTTGCAAGGTTTGCAACCCCATCAATTAATACAAATGGTTCCTTCGCATATCCAACACCCCTTGTGTTGACTGCAATTGTCTGAAGAGGACCATTTAAAACAACATCCTCATCTTTATAACTTAAAAATGGTATACCATTAATAGCAATACCAACATCTCTATACTTAGTCTCATATGTCTCAGTAGTTGAGACAGGATGTTTTCTAATAATCTTTAAATTCTTTTGATCTTGTGCATCAGCTGGTAAAGTACCACCAATAGCATGTGATGGCCATCCAGAGGAAGCAATATAATATCCTTCACCATCTTCAAAAATTGCTGATACATTAGAATTAAGATCTGGAATGGCAGGAAGCCCACTACTAAGAATCCATCTCAAACTATTCTGAGAATCAACAATTCTTACATCATCTGTAATAAATCCTGGATCAGAGATTTCAACTATATCTCCAGGATTTGAATAAGGTGCTTCTACATCATTCTCTAGATTATATAAAACACCATATATCAACAAATCAACTCCATTACCAGATACATTAGCACCATATGTGACAGGAGTACCTACAGTATGAGTTCCAGTACCATTTCTGCTAGTAACTATAAATTGATTTACATTCTTTTCAACATATGTGATAGTCTCTGGTCCAATATTAAATTCTCCAATATTATTCCAAGACATAGTGGAGAATACATCAATTCTATCACCAACACCAACACTAGCATCAATTTGCTTCGTTAACTTAGTTCTAGAAGCTGTGGAAAACTCTCCATTAATACTCTGATCAGCAAGAATGATCTCATATAGTTCCTCACCATCATACTTACCAGAATATACAACATTATCAACTATAGCAGATGCATAAGATCCTTCAATATCCTGTATAATAGTATGTCCTATTAAATCAGTTGGATTACCAGATAATATCTTCGCTTTAAGAGCATATACATTAATCCAATTAGATTCAGAACTCTTTAATGTAAAATCACGAGGATATAAGACTTCAGGGTCTGGACCTTCAAGATCAATTAAACATTTAAACAGAAACTTAATAGAACTCTCTGTTCCTTTAGACTGGTAGAAAGAACTTATATTCTTAATAAGAGTTCTCTTATCTACATCTCCCTTCAAATAAGATTCTGGGAAGTCTGTAAGGTATTGAGTTTCAAAGCTCTTTATAAGTGCATACAAGAAGAGATTACTGATGTTCTGTACAACAGCTCCTGATACATGATCTGATGATTGAGTTGTGATAAAAGTACCACTCTCATAAAGATCACCAATAGTCGTATTACCACTTACACCACGACTGACTTCCAATAATTCTGTATCTGTTCTACTATTATAGAAACATATCTCGTCATCTATTTTAACGTAACCACCATTCTTTGGAAATGATGTAGCATCTTCTACGTCAATAGAATTACTTGAACTTTGAGTGAATGTAGTAGTCACAGTAGACTGTTTTAGTACATTCTTCTCATAAAAATCTATATCACGATAAGTTTGGATATTATTAATAATATCCAATGGTTGTCCCTGAATTTCTAGCTGCTCATAATACTTCTGTATGAACTTACCAAACAGTTCATACTCTTCGTTGATAAAATCAGGTAACTGAGACTCAATTAAAAATGAGACTTTATTGGCAGTTTTCGGCACTACTCTTTATACGCAACGAATTTACTCTTTGATACATCTACCTCTAGATACATCTCACGCTTTACTTCAATATCTTTATTAGCAGGCTTCACTCTCAATTCAACATGATTATCAGAGAAGCTACCTTTTAAGATAGTAAAGTTAAACATTTCAATTTCACCCTTTGCATAATTAACAGTTCCTATTGAATCATCTAACAGGATCTTTTCACCAGTCAAAGAATCTAGTCTATATAGCACTAATTTCCCATCTCTGTCCTCTAGATACGAGGTATAGGTGGGAAATTCAAATACTGTCATACCAGTAGACCAAACTACTGGATTGTTACAATCTATTAGGAAAGGATTTTGATAACAAATTTCATAATAGGAAGAATTGTTGATCTGAGCAGTAAAATCCTTCCTCATAACAATATCAGTGTCATTTGAATTGATAGAACGATCTGAACCATCAACAACACTAATGAACTTACTATATCTAAACTTTCCATTAAACTTTTCTGTACCAGAGGTTTTCAAGTATTCTTGAACACCTGTAGTTACCTTAGTTGCTATCTCAGCAGGGAGATGCTTAGTCTTTGTACCATCATAATGAATATCACTATTCATTTCAATATAAAGAACTGATGGATCAATAAATTCTGGTTGAATAGAAGCTACTGTATATTTCTTTAAACCCTTCTTAAGTTCATTCTTAGTAAAGGAAGATAAAGAAGCAGCACTATTTGGTTTAACAGAAAGAAATACCTTACCATAAGCAGGTGGTTCTTGATCCTCTCCACCAAATACAATAATATCACTAACAGCAGGATACAGATCCCTTACAATTGCTGCATAGTCATTGGATGTTACTGCTCTATTCTGTGATCCATAGAACTTAGGAGCATTGTATTTAATTTTATCAATACTCTCAATATCAGCTCCACCACCAGCTGGTTCTACTGTAGTCAGTGTAGTAGTATTAAATGGAAGAGTTAATTTTGATCCATTCTCATCTTCTAATGTACCATTGAATCTAAATGTCTTTGCTCCATTAGTACTAGTACCGTTTGTTACAATATAACTTATTTCAATTACCTGACCGTTCTCAAGCTTCTTTCCTAAGATACCATCGCCAAAGAATATTTCATATGACTCATCTTCTATCTCATTAATGAAATATACTTTATCAGTAGCAGTAATGTCTAATATATTAGATGCTGACTCATAAAGATCATATACAGTAGAATTTGCAGATTCATATACCTTTACCTTAAGGGTAGTGGTATCTGCTGCTGCATTTTCTATCTTAAACCTTTGATTCTTTAATGTAGTGTTTACTACAGTTCTTGTACTAACAAGGGAGCCTTCATATATTGGAAGATTATCAAATGTTACTACTTTATTGATAACAGGAGCACTATAGTCCTCTTTCAGAACAAAACGATATAATGATCCGTCATAATTGGTTACAAACCCACTACCTGCCTTAAATACGACTCCAGCAGGAGCAGTGCCATTAAAAGTCAATACAAGATCAACAACAGCATGAGGTGAAGTAATAGACTTTGGAGTATACCCTAGCTGCTTTGCCAGAGACACCACATTGTCCCTGAGAGTAGAGGAATCAAGGAACAGTTCATTCACTACCATATTGGTATTGAACGCCGTGTAGTACGTGTTATACGCCAATACGTCAAGTAAACTACTCAATGCGGAAGCATCAAAGTCATAGTCAGTGAAATCACTCTGTGCTCTCATATAGTCTTTGAGAGTTGACTTTATATCATCAAAGTCTAAATTGTTTAATTGGGTGTATGGCATTATCTCGTCCTACTTAGGAAGAACTCTACGTTAACAGGGGGATTACTAGAACCTCGTATCTCATACTCTAAATGTATATCAAATCCATTATCATCAAAGTTTGGAGTTGCTTCTATACTTCTAACACCAATTCTAGGCTCCCATTTACCTATTGTATAACGGATATTTGATTTAACTTGACTAGCAGTAGCATAATCAAGAGGTTCAAAAAGATAACTTCGTATGTCAGATCCATAATCAGGGTTAAATAACTTCTCACCTTTATTTGTCAACAATAAATTTACAATTGACTGCTTAATAGCAGAAGCATCCTTACTAACAACTAAGTCATTAGTAACAGGATGCTTCTTAAATGTAATATTAATGTCCTTGAAGGACAATTTAGATGCCATTTACCGACAAATATACTAAGTCAGTTTTATTTAGACACTATAAAAGGTATATTTGAGCGTAAGCTCCTCTCCAGCATGAATAGGACGTAATGTTTTGACGAAATACTTATCGTCTTCATTCCATTTTACGCAATTAGGATCATCAGAATGGTTTATAAACCCTCCTAATGGAGTTCTGTAGATGACTTCATCAACAATAAGGTGAGACATCCCCAGATGCATCCCCGAAGGGATTTCTTCTCTAGCAAAGATACCTTGACCTGCTATAGGAGAATCTTTTATATGGAGCCACGCATGTAATGCTTGATAAGTCATAATCCTTCGGAGATTTTCGGCGTTTCGGAGTCCACGCCATTTTTTTACCTTCCCTGTCCTCTATACCTCTTCTTACGAGCATTACGTGCTGTTGCACTAAGCTTCGTATTCTTTGAAGTACCTTGACGGGTACACTTGGGTTTCGCAGGTACATAGTTACCTGCATTCATAATTGCCATAATACTAAGAAATAAACTACGTAGGTAAAAGATACTTAAAGTGTGGTATCATTCATAGGTGATTCTATCATAACATTGAGATGTTGGTAAGGCCCAAGTATTTGTCTTGGTGCAGGACCAGCATCTGTAGTTATTGAAATTTTATCTCCCTGAACTGCAACAAGCTTTCCATTAATGAAAACAGTTTTGTTCTTGGTAGGGATGATCGTTCTAACCCCAGGAATACACGGTCTGGGATCAATGAGTACTTTCTTTATAGGTGTCACAGTACCAGGCATATGACCCATACTACTGTAAAAAGAAAGAGGAGCTTTATTCACTAACACATTAGGTGAAACGAAAGGAGCTCCTGGTGCATCCATTGCCATGGATGTTGGTTTATATGTACAGTTACCAGTTTCAGTAACACTATCTAAGGTTTCTGGTCCAACGATGAAGTGCATGTTAATAATTCATCTACAGTGTTATGTAGATAGTTGAGTGTGTCAACTATACTCTCATGGTTCTGGGACTTCGGTGGACGGTACATCAATTGAGGTCTCTCTAAGGAACTCAACCGTGTTTCCATCGTGGTTAATCTCTCTGATAACTGCTGGAGTTGCTCGTTCAACTGCTGTATTGTTAAGGGGTTGTCTACTGTCATTATCTCTTCCAGAGAATCTTACTGCTGCTGCACCTTCAAACTCATCACAGAATTGTTCAAAGTTATTCAGTATAGTTTCGTAATTGTCTTTATGCTGTTCCTTCATAACCTGTTGGGGATTGGGGTGGACCATCATTACCTGTGTCTTCTTGTGAAAAACGTACTGACTCCTCTAAGTCCATCATCTTACTATCTAGATCATTAATACGTGCTACGATATCTTCCAAACACTGAATAATCCTATTCAATTGTGCTTCATGGACATGGACGGCGTATTTTGGATCCTCTAGCAATTCATTATGTACTTCCTCTGAATTAGGATGAGTGGGAGCTTGTACATATCCTTCTGTAGTATTAATACCACCATCGGGATCTACCTGTGTAGGATCATAGAAACCTTGGGGGTGTGTTGTCTCAGGTGCAAGGTAATCTGTTTCTGTTTCTGGAAGCAGTCCTGGTACTTCGTGTACCTCAATACCTGGTACAGGAGCTGGATCTTTAATGTCTATATCTGAATTTGTCATAGATCGGGTTTTTTGGCGATTTTTTCCTGGGAAAAATTTTTCTAAATTCTAGCACAGAAAATTTGAATTTGCAAATTATATTTATCGCTCGTTGGGATACTTTTGTAGACTTTTGAATGGATAGGAGTCCCACTCGGCGTACCCATCGGGTCGGCGATCACAAAAAAACCCTGTCGTTTCGGACAGGGTGTGTTATACTGATTACATCCAGCAACCGTTCAGACTGTCGCCCCAACCATTTCTGAAATACTCCTCACGCTCTCGGTCTCTGATTTGAGGATCGCCGAGGTCGTCAAGGACATCCTGTAAGAAATTGACTGGTGAGACTTCACGTGTTTCAGGTTGAATTCCTGCACAGTGTCGGTCATGCTCTGCGGTCATCTGTTTTAGGATTGACTGCATTGCTGC
>CEUB01038834.1_pt1 | contig 14225 bp, 23 predicted proteins | sample 356491 | NCBI WGS metagenome assembly CEUB01 (sample SAMEA2623370, study PRJEB7988) | marine metagenome | isolation source: saline water (ENVO:00002010), including | reverse complement strand
GCTAGAGATTATTATTTAAAACACGGAAAATCACCAGAAGAAAATGGTGAACACCCAAAGGGAAGTTGTCAATAATGAAAAAATATTTGATGATTGCAAGTATTGTTGCATTACCTATTACTGTAAGTGCAGATGGTTATTATGCAAAATTTGGTTATGGTTTACAAGACGGATTGAATGGTGGTAAAAATGCATCAGAGTATGGACTTACTGTTGGTAAGAAACTAAATGATGTATTCTCTGCTGAAATAAAAACAAGATTAAAAGTAAAAGATAGTTCTACCAGTAATGACCAGAGAGCAGAATTTGCATTGATAAGTTCTAAAAAAGTTTATGGTAAACTTAGTATGTACATACGAGGTGGTGCTGGATATAAGTTCACTAGAGATAAAAGTCACGAATACTGGCACATAGAGCCTGGTCTAAAATATAAATTAAATGATGTCTGGAGTATTAAAGGTGGTGTAAGATTCAGAGATAGTTTTGATTCTATATACGAACAATCAGACACTACATATAAGGCAGAGATATCTTATAACCTTGATAAGAATAATAGTATAGGTATCGGAAGTAAATTTAAAAGAGGTGATAGTCAATATAATGCAATAGGTGTGAGTTACAAGGTAAATTTTTAAGGAGAAAATATGTCTGAAAAATTAAGTGCAAATTTTACAGTTGCAGAATATATTAAATCACAAACTGCAACACGACACGGAATAGATAATTCATTAAGTGAAGAACATTTACAAAATGCAAAAAAGTTATTTGCAAATGTTGTACAACCAATAAGAGAAAAGTTTGGTATAACACTCATTACATCTGGGTATAGAAGTCCAGATTTAAATGCAAAGATAGGTGGTTCATCAAGGTCACAACATTGTAAAGGTCAGGCGGTTGACCTTGAGTGTTTAAAAGAAAGTAATGCAGATGTGGCTATGTGGATAGAAAACAATCTAGATTTTGACCAGCTCATTTTAGAGTTCTATACACCAGGCGACCCTAGAAGTGGGTGGATTCATATATCTTATAATGAAGATGGAAAAAATAGAAAATCGGTATTGACAGCAAGTAAAATAAATGGTAAAGTAGTATACACAAAAGGATTAAATGTATAATTACTTACAATGCAAAATATATTTTCAACAGGCATAGAAACATTTAAATTAGAAGGTATAGATAATGAATCAATTATTAACTATTCAGAAAAAAATTCAATCAGAAATGGTGTGAAAGAAAATAAAGATATACTCACTAATAATATATTTACAGAATTAAATAATGTTGTAAAAATAAAAATGAATGAGTATTATAGTAAAATATATAATGACAAATATAATATGGTAGTATCACAAGCTTGGTCAAATGTTAATAATGATGATTTAATAACAGAACCACATAATCACAGAGAATCTTTTATATCTGCTGTATATTATCCTTTGGCAACAGACGGTCACATTTCATTTTTAAATCCTATGCAATCATTAATATCTCATCAATCTAATGATATGATAGACGAGTTTAATGAATATAATAGTGATTATTATAAATTTAATGCTAGAACTGGACATCTAATAGTTTTTAATTCTATGTTACAACATTACATAGGTGACACTAAAGAAAAAAGAATATCAATAGCTTATAATGGAATTAATAGAAAATGTTAGATAAAAAAGGTTATACTCAAAGAGAATGGGATAGAGTTGTAGGTTATGGAAAAGTACCAGATGAATATAAGAAAAAGAATGTTCCAACACAAAAATAATTTAGATATACCAGACATAAGTGCTAAGACTTCTGATGGTATAAGGTTATACGAAACACCAGAAGGTAAGTTTTATCCATCTATTACTACTGTTTTAAAAAACAGAGGTAAAGAAGGTTTATTTGAGTGGAGAAAAAGAGTTGGTGAGGATGTTGCAACTTATGTTTCAAGAAAATCTGCAACAAGAGGAACTCAAGTACATCATTATTGTGAAAAGTATTTAGACAATGGTTATGAGAACAAAGATTGGAATGAATATAAAAAAGGTAGATTTCTATCTTATTGTTTGTTCTCACAACTAAAACCATATTTAGATAAAAGAATTGGATTGATACATTGTCAAGAAAGAGCATTATGGCACGACTTTTATAAGATTGCTGGTAGGGTTGATTGTATTGCAGAGTGGAACGGAGAGTTGTCTGTAATTGATTTCAAAACAAGTACCAAAGAACGAGAAGATAATTGGAATGAGAACTATTATATACAAGCCTCTGCATATGCAGAGATGTATCAAGAAAGAACATCACAAGAGATAAACCAGATAGTTATATTAGTGGTTACAGAAGACGGTACAGTTCAAGAGTTTGTAAAAGATAAACATAAATATTTGCATCTACTTGACAAAGAGTTAAATCTATATTATAATACTGTAGAGACTGGTAAATGACAAATTAACAGTTTGTTCATATAACTTACAGAAATGTAATTTATAGATATAAAGGATACTTGACGAAGACGACTTTGAGATAGACTGGACGAGGGGGCAGTACCCTCCACCTCCACCAAAAAGCCTCTAATGAGGGGGTGAAATAGGGTAGACAGATGTTAAAGGGTTGTTGGAGAGTATGGGTTGACTTCCTTATAGGTCAAAACGATAAACGCAAACGATAACTTTGCATTTCAAGATTTCGCACTAGCTGCTTAATCTGATAGGGTTCGGTGAGTTCCTAGTAACAGAATACTCACCATTTAATAATGAGTGGTCTGCGGCCCAAGGCAACCAGCACTCCAATACTAGTTAGGAGAATAACTATGGCTTGGTCAAAACCAACTATTACTGAAATTTCAGTAGGTCTTGAAATTAATTCTTACGCTTGCGCTGAGAAGTAATTTCGCAGAAATTGGGTGGGGTATAATACCCTTGAGGTTTGAACCCACCCTTTTTTATTAATTTTTATTAGATTGTGAATACATTATGACACCAAAAACATTTTCAATATACATAGAATCTCAAGTCAGAGAGAAAAACATATCACATATGGATGCAATATTAGAATATTGTACCAAGAACGAAGTAGAACCAGATAGTATAACTGGTCTAATCCAAAAACCACTTAAAGATAAAATAGAAGCAAACGCAAGAGATTTAAACTTTTTACCTAAAATGGGTAAACTACCAGTATGATTCATATTATGGACGCCTTTAATGCATTTAAAATTTATATGGGTCTGAAAGCACACTTCAACTCAGACTATGACTTTACAAAGTATGGTGGTAAAACCAGAGCTAGTAAATCAAGTTATTTAAAAAGAAAAGACAAACACTTTTTTGGTAAAGTTGCAAGAAAGTATGGTGATGAAACTCAAGACTTTTTTGTTTCTAATTTTTTAAGAAATGAAAAAGGATACATTGGAGAGTTCAATGATAGAAACTTTACAGATTGGAAAAAAAGACATCAATCATTAAGATATATGTTTGAACAAGATATGAACTTGTTGTTAAATCAAGTTACAGATTTTAATAAATTATTTACTGTTGAAAACGGACAACACCCAATATTGTTTAGAAATTATTTATCACAAAGAATCAATATAGAAACAATGATTATATTAAACAAGTTAGTAAACTATCAAAAGGATTGGGATAAACAAATAAGTGAAAACATTATCTGGCCTAATCATAGAAACAAATTAAATAATTACAATTCACTATTGACAATTAACGAAACAGAGTATAAAATGAAACTCATTAACTTAACAAAAAGTAAAAAGTAATGCATATAATACCAATATACGATAAACAAGGTACAGAAGTAAACAGATTAGAAATAGACGATGATTTAAATCATTGTGGTGGAAGGGTCTGGAAAGGTAAAGAACACTATTACAAAGGTTTAGGTATTCCTTACTCTCATCATCAATTACTAGAAAAAGATATTACAGATGATTCTGAATTTGATATGATACAGAATACAAATATATTTTATCTAGGGTATCTTGTGTGTAGAAAAAATTGGAAGAATAAAGTAGGAATATTCCAAGAGAGATATCAACCATTTTTTCCAGATTTTATTGGTGCTTGTAGTGTTAAAGAAAAAACAATTACTGGTAACTCAAGAGGTTTTAAAAGGTCATCAGTTGATGTGATAGAAGTTATTAATTATGATGCAGTAAATAAACAGTATTATTTTAAAATGGATTATAAGTGTAAAAGAAAAAGTTATATTAAAGATGATGGTGAACCACAAAAATTACAAGATTTATTAGAATATATGTTAGAAAGAGATTGGAACTTTCTGTGGGATAAAGGTGCAATCAATGATATAACACCAGAGGGTCTGGTGTCAGATGTAGCTGACCTATTTGAGTCAGATGAATTGCACCATCAATTAGGAACTGTGTATTCAGTTTTATACAGTTTACACAATGTTAATGTACAAAAATATTTTGAGTTTCTTAAACATATGAAATTAGAACATAAGAATCAATCTTCTTTTATTACTAATTCCATATTGATTTTAGAGAATAATGGTATTGATACTTTACCATTAAAACCTTTTAATGAGGATATGAAAAACTTTAAACATACAGTTTTGAATTTCTTATTGCAAGGTAAAAATTGTGCATATTGTTCTTGTGATATGTTTATCCACGAGGGTGATTTGGTCAGAGATGATTATGTACGAAAAGTGTCAAAACAACTACAACACATACAATATTAATTTTAACTTGGAGTAAATATGATTATGGAACAAAAACAATCTAACGAATCTTTAGTAAGAGAAAGAGATTTTTATCGTTCTAAATTTGAAGGTATGGAAAATAAAATAAAACTTCTATCATCTGATTGTGCATATCTTAAAAAAGATAATGACAGTTTGAGAGATAGATTAAAAGAAGTAAACAAACAAGCTTTTATTAAAAATAAAAGAAACTTTAGGAGATAGGTGTGGAACAAAGATTTACATTTATTAAGACAAACGAAATGAAAGACGATTTTGACTCCGAAGAAAGAGTTGAAGTTGAAGTTGTAATAGAAGAAAATGATTTAGGACAACTAGAAGAAAAGTTTAATAATTTTCTTAAAGGTTGTGGTTATGAAGACATTACAGTATCAATAACAGAACCTAGTATAGAACAAGATAGTGATGTTCTTGGTGATTTAGATGATGAACTAGAAGATATTGACGAAGTGGACAATATTCACGCTTTCAAAAAAACTAGTGATTATAATGATAAACCATCTGACACAGAGTAATGCAACAACTATCTTTATTGGATTTTATAGTGGATAATAGTAAACCTAAAAATGTATTTGTACTTGGTAATGGTGAGTCCAGAGATGGATATGACCTAAAACAATTTAGACAATGGGGAAAGATATATGGGTGCAATGCACTTTATAGGGATTTTCAACCAGACGGATTAATATCAACAGATTGGCCTATGATGCACGAGATATATTCATCTGGTTATTGTTCTAATAACAAATGTTATTTTAGACAATGGAAACTGTTACCAGAACAATTCTTTGAGATGTTACAATATACTGGATTAGAACAATCAAGTATGGAACAACTGAATGAACAACTCAAGAGTTTAGATTTAGATACAGTAGATAAATTTTTACATCAAAATGAAAAAGGTTCTAGAACACAATTAGTTTGTCACGGAATAGACCCAGAGAGATTTAAAGATGCGATATTAGAAATATTATCAAAGTTTAAAGGATTGCCGAAAGGTGATGTAAGACAAAAACTAGGTAATGCTGGTTTATGGATTACTTGGGTAGATGATAATGATATGGCTGAAGATTTAGATACTTTCTTTGATGGTGAATTTATGGGTTGGAGTTCTGGCCCTACTGCTGTTAGAGTTGCAATAGAAGAAAATAAAGATATAGATAACATCTATATGTTAGGATTTGATATGCCAAGAGATGGTAAAGTAAATAATGTGTATAAAGACACAGATTGTTACATTACTTCTGATTGTAAATATGTAAGTCCTATGAACTGGATAGAACAACACGAAAATAATTTTAAGAAATATCCAGACAAAAAGTTTTACAGAGTTATAGATGATGGTTCTGAAATACCAGAATGGTCAAACTATGACAATGTGAAAACAATCGCCTACGCAAATATGTGGGGTAGAGTGGTTGTATAAATAACATTATATTATGATTAAGTGAAATAAAATAACATATAAAACATATAATAACATACGGAGATATAATATGTCATTAGATACTTTAAAAAAGTCTAATTCTTTAGACAAGATACTGGCTGCAGTTGAATCAGAAAATGCACCAGTAGAAAAACAATCATATGTAGATGAGAGATTGTGGAAACCAGAACTAGATAAGTCTGGTAATGGTTATGCAGTTATTCGTTTTCTGCCTGCACCAGATGGTGAAGATATGCCTTGGGCAAAACTTTGGAATCACGCATTTCAAGGGCCAACTGGTAAGTGGTACATTGAAAACTCATTAACTACATTAAATCAAAAAGACCCAGTTTCAGAATACAATTCTAAACTGTGGAACTCTGGTGTTGAAAGTGATAAAGAAATCGCTAGAAAACAAAAGAGAAAACTACAATACTACTCAAACATATATGTAGTGTCTGACCCAAAGCATCCAGAAAATGAAGGTAAAGTTTTCTTATTCAGATATGGTAAGAAAATTTATGATAAATTGATGGAAGCTTTACAACCTCAGTTTGAAGATGAAACTCCAGTAAATCCATTTGATTTCTGGGAAGGTGCAAACTTCAAATTGAAAATCAGAAAGGTTGACGGATACTGGAACTACGACAAGTCAGAGTTTGATAGTCCATCAAAATTAAACGAAGATGATTCCGAATTAGATAAGATTTGGAAGACAGAATACTCTTTAAAAGAGTTTAATTCACCATCTAACTTTAAGACTTATGATGAACTCAAAAATCGTCTTGACGATGTTCTAAGTGGAACTCAATCAACAACAAGTTCTGCAGCTGATGTAGAACTTCCTAAGACAGAAGTTGATGGAGATGACAAGTCTTATGTAGACAATGTTGTCAAAACAACTTCTAATGAGAGTGATGATAGTTTAGATTACTTTCAGAAATTAGCAAAAGAAGCCTAAACTTCCTTTGTTTCTCCTTATTTAAAGGGTGTTACTTTATTGTGACACCCTTTTTTTTATCCACACGGTTTTTTATAAATAGTAGTGAGTAGGAGAGGCAAATATGGTAGACCCAATTACAGCATTTGGAGCTGCAACAGCAGCCTTTAGTGCAATCAAAAAAGGATTTGAAATCGGCCGAGATGTGGAATCTATGTATGGAGACATAGGTAGGTGGATGACAAGTTGTGAAACTGTAAATAAAGAAGCAGCAGTAGCAAAAAAAAATGGTATGAGTGTTGAAGAAGAAGCACTTGAAGTCTTTGCACACAAAAAGAAAATCGCAGCAATGGAACAAGAACTCAGAACTTTCGTGAATATGAATCACGGGCCTGATGCGTGGAATGAAGTTTTAAGAATACAAGCAGAGATAAGAAAAAAAAGAAAAGAAGCAATAGCACTTGCAAAGAAAAAGCAAGAAGAAATGATTATGTGGATTTGTATAGGTTTAGGTGCATTATGTTCCCTATGGGTAGTATTTTATGTCATCTGGAAAGCTATGGGACATTAAAATGGGTGGTAGAAATAGAAATGCATTTGCAAAAGAAAAAATACATAATCGCAAAAGAATGTTAAATGGTAAAGAGGTCAAACCAGTTCGTTTCACCAGTGATGGTGGTAAAGGTATAATGTCTGGTTCTGTTGAAGGCGAACTTATATGTGATAGTCTTGGTAAACCTTTACCATTAAGATCCATAGGAGTATTAGAATGAAAGATAATATTTTGAGTAAATTAATGAGAAATCATTGGTTTTGGATTTATCTATTTGTTATATTTCTTTTTACATTGTTAACCATAATTGATTTCATAACAAGTTAATTCAATGAAAAAATTTAAATGGACTCGTTGGCCTAAAGTAAAATCTAGGTGGAGACATTCAATGCCATACAAGAGTCCAGTAGTAATGTGGACTAGTGAATTGATATTAGTAAAGATTGAAGAGGTTGATGGTGAGGAATTGCCTGTCTATATGTGTAGAGGGAAAAGTACCAGAAAAATACCAGAAAATTAACCAAATTGTTGTCTTACAACTTGAGTATGAAAACTATCTGTAATTTTTGTATCCATAACTATTGTTTGTTCAGATGGGTTAGTTGTAATATTAGTGTTACCACCAGCCATCATAAATGATGCAGTTTGATTTTCTTTTTCTGCAACTAATTTTTTATTATCTTTCATAAGTTCAACTAACTCATTTATTTTTTCAACTTGTTTTATACTAGTTTTTTCAAGAATTTTATTATTCTCGTCCATCACTTTTTTAATTTTTTCATTGTTTCTTTTCATACTCTCAACAGTAGCAACTCTTTTTTGTTCAATGAGTTTATCAAATTGTTCTTGAGTTATATCACCTGCTTCTAATCTTTTTTGTTGAAACTTCTCAAATTTTTCAAAACTAAGTTGACTCTTTTCAACTTGTTTCGCATATCTTTCAATCTTATCGCCAGGTGTGTCAATTAAATCTTCTGCCTTTATTAAACCAAAAGTAAAACCTTCAATAGCACCAGCACCCCCTGCTAATATTTTTTGAAAATTATTTGCCTCTTTACCAAATAATTCATTTGCATTACCAAATGCTGATACTGCATCTGTTGCTGAAATAGCCACAGAACCAAGTGCAAATCCTACTGGCCCTGCAGCTCTAAGTGCAGTAGCACCAACTCTTAAACCACCTTTTGCAACATTTTTTAAACCAGGCATTCTTGATGGTTTGTCTGGTTTAATACTTTGTTTTTTCCCAGACATCTCCATTTTTGATTTTCCACCAACGCCTGGTTTAACACCTTTTGCACCTTTACCACCTTTACCACCTTTACCACCAAGACCCATCATTCCACCAAGTCCTCTGACCATACTTGTTGCAGTTTTTATCGCAAAAATGATTGCAGCCCCAAAGGCAGCGATTGCTACACCTAAAGTAATAAGAAAACCTTTTGTCCAACCACCAAACTTATCATTTGCATCAGTAAATAATTTTTTTGCAACACCACCTAAACCTTCTTCTTGAAATACTGCATACAAATCTCCAACATATTTAAAAAATGTTTTTGTCATTTCTATGGTTGCACGGATAGTCTTTTCCAATCCCTCAAGAAATTTAGGCCACATAGGACTATTAATAAATTTTTGTAAACCAAATAGTGCAGCCAATAAAAGACCACCAGTCAATAAATTTTTTAAAATTGCACCTATACTTTTAAATGTAGTTTCTATTGGTGATGTTATAGCACCTAATATACCTTTACCAAGATTCTGAACAGATGTTAATAGTTTACTACGGTCTCTCTTTTCATCTTTTTTATCTTCGTTACTTTTTGTAACAGACTCTTTTATACCCAATGCAAAGAATTTTATTCTTTCACCAAAAGTTAAAAACCCCTTTTTATTCGCCTCTATAATTTGTTGTTGTAATTCACTTTGTTCTTCTTTTTGTTCTTTTGTTTCATCAATACCTTGAGTTTGTATTTTTTGTAATTTTATTACTTCGTCTGTTGTTTCTTGTTGAAGATTATCAGTTTCAGTAATACCTTCTTTTTTATCAAAAGATTCTCTTTGAGCTGCAAGTCTAGTATCATTAATTATTTCTGGTAATGCATCTTTTAATCTTTCACCAGCATCATCACCTCTATCATTCTGTTGAATAATAGTTTGTAGACTATCAGTAGTTTCTTTTTGTCTTTTGATAAGTTCTTGAAAGTCTCTTGAAGTGATGTCAGCCATTATTTTCTCTTTTTATCTGCATATGCATTTGCACCGAAATATGCGGCGACTAGTGCTGAGATTGCAACAAAATATGTTGGTGCAATATCGGCGATTAATTTTGCAGCTGTGTCTTGTCCTAACATTGCAGTAATTAATATACCACTAGGATAAAACAACATACCCAACAATGCGAACCAAGTCATTGTTCTCATTGCATCTCTACGGGCATCTGCATCTTCTAATTCTTTTCTTTTAAATTCCAAATCCATCTCCAATTCTTTTTGAGTGATGTGTCCATCACCATTCAAATCTTTTTTAGCGACCTCTGGGTCAACTGTTTTAGTTATTTTGTTGTTGTTGTTTAAGTCGTTCATTTTCGTCTCTTATATGTTCGTTTAATAGTCCAACATATATTTCTCTTTCCCAAGGCACCATATTTTCTAATTCGGACAAACTGTATTTATGATGTTGCATAAATGAAAAGTTTGTTTTAAAATGGTTCTCAAGAGTATCGTGAGAAAGAGCTATGTAAAAAAACTATTCAAACCCTCCAATCTAACTTTTGAAGAAACATTAGTGTTTGGATTATTAATTTCAACATCCTTATACAATTTTGGTATATTATCAAAGAATGTTCTTACTTTGTTAAATTGTGCAGAAGACAAACTTTCAATGAAATCTTTAGTTTCTTTTTCATTAAAGTCTGTTTTTTCATACACCTTTTCACCATCTATTACTCTATGCACACAATTTATAATAATTTTAAATAAGTCTTCCAAAGTAGGACTTTTAAAATCTTTCAAGTGTGATAAATCATCAATAGATGGATATCTAAATTCTATTGAAATCTTATCATCTAGTCTAACTAAATTACTATCTGGTAAAGGTTTATCTACCACCAAATCAGTAAGGTTAACTTCTTTTGTCACATATGTATTTTCTTCATCTGGACATTTTATAGAAACTTTAGTCATTTCCCCAGATGATTTTGCACGAATATTTACAAATAAATACTCTAAATCTGCCATAGGTATTACACCACTTTTTATAGTGTTGTTAGTGCAATTCTCTATAAGATTTTTTACTGCATTAATTACATCTCTTTGTTCACCAGTTTCATTGGCAATCATAAGGTTCTTTTCTTCTTTTACTAGATATGGTCTATATTTAACATCTAGTTGAGAAATTGGTAGTTTTATGTCATAAGTTGACACTTCAAATTTTGGCAAAGCCATAATGTACTCCTTTATCTAACAAATTTACCGATAGTGTTACCAACACCACCAGTGATTATATCTGCGGCTGAACCAGCGGTTGCAATCGCAGTAGGTGATGCACCAGATTTACCAAGAATATCATAAAGAACACCTTTAGGACTTATGATACTGTATCTGGAATCATCTCCAATATATATATCCGACCCTCTCAACCTTAAACTCTTATCTGCAATACTATCATCAACACCTTCTTCTTTGATAGTATGCCACTCTCTATATGCAAGTTCAACGGTTACTCTTTGAATTTCACTAGATGCTTGGTTTAAATCTTGAGGTGAAATTGATTTAGGCCAAACCTCTTTTACTGAAACTCCATAACTGGTTTTTTCTTCTTTTGCACCAGTAAATGCAAAGAAATTAAATGGTATAACTGTATTACTACCTTTACCCATTTGAAATATATCTAGTTCACCTATGTAATTATTATAATAGTTTAAATTGTGATTTACTGGATTGTAAATGTTTTTCATCCACATTTCAAAGAATCTTTTTTCAGACATATCTGCATTACATAAAAATGTTGCTTGTAATGTTGCATATTGACCAACACCTTGAGGTAGTTCTCTTGGTGGGCCGTATATGTTATCGTCTGGTGCAGAACGAATACTTCTGCCTGGAAACTGTAAATTTTCTGCTCTTAAACTAACATAACGATTACTTTCACCAGTAAATAATTTACACTTTAAAAATATCTCAAATCTATTTTGTTGTGCTTGTTCTCTACCATATAAAGAACTTTTAAAATCTCTTAATGAAAATACCATTAGATTGCTTTCCTACTATCTGACCACACTTTACTTGCAGATGATTTCTTGAATCTCTGTACTGGTAACATAATTGCAGTCATAAAATCTTCTTCTTCTAATTTCCTAAATCTACTTCTAACATTACTATTTAAGTATCTTTTTAAAGTTGGTTTAATAAGTCTTACTTTTTTCAACGCACTATAATTTGCATTTGGGTCTAAACGACTTAATAGTTGGGCCCTCAACGCATATGGTAAATAGTGAAAATTTATTCCTAAGAAACCATCTCTATATTTTTCTATTGGTAATACCAACGGAAATGTATCATAATATGGTAGTTTGTTTTTCAATTTAGGGTCATATATAAACATATTCAACGCACCAAAGTTAACTCTACCAGTAATCTTTCCATCTCTTATAAGTTGTGATTGAGATGGTGTACCGAGTTCTTTTATACGATTACGATACCATTGGTATGGTTCTTTACCACTTTTCCTTAACTTTGATATTTCGTCAAATATACTCATTTACTATATTTATAAGTGGGATTGAGGTGGTCTTCAGTCAATATTACAAAATCCATATTTCTATCTCTACAATATTCTTTTGCAGCTTTCCATTTTGCAGTGTTCTTTCCCCACTCATAAACCTCTTTTATGAACGATTTTGTTTTTCTTTTGGGTATTTTAGGTTCAACAGTATATTTTTTAGGTTTGACTTCTATTATCATTTTTTTTAATTTACCATCTGCTCTTTTGACTTTGACATAGAAATCTGGGAAATATCTATGATATTTGCCATCTGTTGGTAAAAAATAAGGTATTATCAGTTCTTCTGACCCCCACTCTAATACTCTAGGATTTTTATCACAATACACCATAAATTTTCGTTCCCACAAACTTCTGTAATAAATAGTAGTAGGATTACCTTTATACTTTTTAGTATCAGAGGGAATGAAACGACCACTATAACTCATAGGAATATTTATATGGTTAATTATAAAGACATTGCAATGGGGAAACCTTCAACTGAGGGTTTGACAAATGATTTTGATGCAGACCCATTTAAACAAAGAGTGAGTCTTGACCAAAACACTAGAAAAAGTAAATTCAATCAAGAGATTTTACAATATCCATTAAATGCTGGTAATGATGGTGGTAGAACACCAGCTGGACATCATATTCAATTTGAAATATTAGAACAAGATGTAGGTTCAATTAAATTTGGTGAATTACCTAAAGAAACGACTGATGAAGTAGTTGGTATCAGTTCATTAATAAGTAACTCTGCTGTTGCAAGAGATGTTGTTGTAAGTAAAAATGGTTCTGTGTTTACTTTAGTTCCAGCATTATCACAGAAAGCACAAGCTGCAAGTGAGTCTGGAAATTCAAGTAGAGCTGCACAAGAGTTAGGTCTTAATCCATTCATTAGTGGTGCGGCAGAAGTTAAAAGAGTTCAAAAACAAGGTGCAAGAATTAGAAACCAAACATTTGCAAGAGCACCGACAAGTAGACTACAAAGTCTTATAAAATTGTTTATGCCACCGTCTGTTGAGGTTACATATGCACCACAATATACTGAAGAGAATATTGGACTTGGTGCAAAAACTGCTGCTGGTGCAGTTGATGAATTTATTACTACCAAAGGTGATACTGCTGAAAAATTAACTAAGGCATTTGATGATGTTTTTAGAAAAAATAATTTAATTGAGAAAGCTGCGATTGGTACGATAGATACAATGGCGCCTGGTTTTAAAGCGATATTATTTGGTAGGTCTGGTAAGGCAGTTAACAATAGATTAGAATTAATATTTTCTGGTTTAGCAAAAAGAAGTTTTTCATTTAATTTTAAATTTTTACCAAAAAGTTATCAAGAAGCAAAAGCAGTTTATAATATTGTAAGAAGATTTAAGTTTCATATGTTACCAGAAATTGCTGGTGATGTAACAACATCAAGAACATTTATTACACCAGATGTGTTTGATATTAAATATATGATGAATGATGGTAAAGAAAATGAATACATTAATAAAATATCAACTTGTGTATTAGAAAATATGAATGTAAAATACGGTGGTGACAGATATCAAACATTTGACCCATCTATGGCAGAGGCAGGAGCACCAGACGGTATGAAAGCTCCACCAGTGCAAACAGAAATGACACTTCAATTTAAAGAACTAGAAATAGTAACACAGAATAATGTACTCGCAAGGGGTTTTTAATGGCATACTTTCAGAACTTTGAAACATTAGTATATGATGTAGTTGGTGATGACAATCCAAAACTTTTCACACATATATTAAGAAGAGTTAAGATAAATGATTTAGTAAAAGACAATATTTTAT
>CEUB01014933.1_pt1 | contig 14453 bp, 5 predicted proteins | sample 356491 | NCBI WGS metagenome assembly CEUB01 (sample SAMEA2623370, study PRJEB7988) | marine metagenome | isolation source: saline water (ENVO:00002010), including | reverse complement strand
TTAACTGAACATCTGTATCACTCCACCACCAATTAGAAGTTCCACCTTTAGTTGCCCAAACCTTTATTGCTGGAACTGTTGCAGTTTGAGTTCCAAAGGTAATTGGTGAAGCACCTGTTCCACCACAACTAGCTGCTGGAATTGTAAATGCTGCGTCATTAGCATATCCAGAACCTTGATCAGCTACCTTAATATAAGCTACTTTACCTTGAATAGATGAAGAGAATGAAGATCCAAATCTAGCAACAGTCAATTTCATTGCAGAACCGCCACCTGGAGGTGAAGGATCTGTATAATCCCATTCATCATAATTAGTTCCTGTACCACTCATAGTACTATTCCAAGTCCTATCTGGAGTACTCTGCGTTCCAATAGGACATATACCACCAACTTGATCCCATCCGTCAGTTGGTCTTACCACCTTTCTCACTGCATTACTTACGGCAGTTCCACTATGATGTCCTGCAGTAGTAAGTGCTGCTTCTAATGCATCAAAAACTTGTTGATTTGTCCAATTCACATTCCCTGAATTGACATCATGTGTTGTTATCGTGACCGCCATGCTTATGCCTCTAGTTGTATAGCCTTAAGAGTAGTTGTTATGATCTGTGTAGATCCACTTCTGTTAGTAACAGAAAGGTATATAGTGTTTAGTGGTGAAGTTTCAAAGTTGAAACCTACAGTTCCTGGAGTAATCATTTGAGTTCCATCAACTCTAACTTCAGCAATTACACCTGATCCTGGAGACGGATCAGTACCTTCAGATCTATTTAGATCCTGTGTCCTTGCTGCAGCAGTTGAATATACTCTGACCCAAGCATCAGCATCTGTAGTAATTGCTAATAATACATAAGACTTATATCCATCAACATTGACATTTGAATCTGTTGCATCATTATCTAATGAAACAGAAGCTTTTGCTTTATCTTCTCTTGTTTGAAGACCTGTAGTACCACTACCTCCACCACCAGTTTCAGCAGCAGGACTCCAAGCAGTACCATTCCACTTCAATACATGTCCAGTTGTAATAGTTGGACTAGCATCAATACCAGCAGCAGTTGATACATTTGACATCTGTCCAATATAACTTGGAATAGATGGTTTGTTAGCAATTGATGTAACACCAGTAGTAGAATCCCAATCTACTTGCTGCTGTTGTGCTGCAAGGTTTGGAAGATTCTGAAGATTGTTATAATCACCATATTCTGAAGGAACAGGAATCTTATTATAGGTAGTACCATCATTAGTAAATTCCCATCTATCATCAGTCTCATTCCATCTAACTCTTACATCATTAGATGCTGAACGTTCTACAACCATAGAAGCATTCAAAGTTGGTGCAACTGGTATCGCTAATTTGATTCCTGTAGCACTACCAGCACCACCGAAGTTTACATTCAGAGTTATTGAAGTCGCACCGACACTAGCAACAGTTGCAGATCCAGAAAGGGTTAGACCAGCAGCATCACTAACAATAGAAACTGTTGCTCCTACCTGAATTCCAGTTGTAGATGCCATTCCAGAAACTACATCTGATCCATTAGTTGCATTACCTTCAAACTCTCCAACATTGTCATTCAGTACTAATTCATTATTATTGACATTCAGGTTGGTAACATTATTTTGTGTAGTTGTACCAATAACATTCAGATCTCCACTTACAGTAACATTAGTAAAAGTTGGAGAAGAGTTTGGAGTTACTATACTAGGTTTGTTATTGATATAACCTAAATGTGAAGTATTTGTCTGAGTCCAATCTGATTGTACCTGAGTAAATGGTTGACCACTAAGATCAGAATATGTTAATTGTGTATTTGTCCAAGTGGTTCCATTATAACGTAAAACTTGTTTTACTGATGGTCCAGATACATTGACATCTGTAAGTTCAGGTAAAGAAGTACTACTACCTCCACCACCAATTGTACCTCCAGTAAATCCACCAAGGTTTGAAAATACACCAACCTTTAAATTCTTTCCAGTTGTAATATCTAAAACATGACCAGTATCAACTGTGAGATTTTCACAGAAGGTATAGGCATAGTCTGTAGAAGGATTTACAGTTAGATTTTCTGTAGTTGTAATATCTGGAGCATATCTAATTCCTGTGTATGTTGTATTGAGTGGTAAATCTCCAACGTCTGTTGTTGTTCCACCAATAGAAACATCTTGCCAAGTTGTTCCATTATGCATCCTCAATTCATTGAGTGCTTCATCATAATAGATATCACCTTCTCCAAGACCAGCTCCATTTGCAGCAATTTCATCAGCATACCTAAGTGCTAACTTCTTAGAACTAACACCATCATTAGGAATTTTTGCATCAGTAATTGCATTATCTTTGATGTGATTAGTACCAATGGCTCTGTTACCATCTACATTAGCATCACTAGCAACTTTTGAACTAGTTACTGCATTATCTTTAATATGATTATTTGTAACTGCTCTTAGTGAGTTATCCGTTCCACTAGAAGCTAATTCAGAAACACTAACAGAATTTTCTTTTATTGCATTAGCATCAACTAAATCATTTAAATCATTAGTTGTTAGATTGACTGCACCAGTTCTACCTTGCCATGTATTCACCCCAGAAGGAGCAACTGCTACAATATCAACACTCTTTGAAAGATATCTAACAACAATAGCTTCTCCTGCAGTAGGAGCAATGGTAAATGTCAACTCATTCTTTAGAGTACCACCTATAGAATAGGATTCAGTATCTTTTAGAGCGTTGTTGACAAATACTAAAATTTCCGTATCTTCGTTTACAGACCTAGATAAAGTCTCTGTTACATTACCAGATGCAGTAATAGTTTGTTCTGCTAAATCAACGGTGCTGTTTTCTACACCATAACCTACATATGGCATTAGCTAATCTCCATGTAACTTAGAATGACATCCAATGACGAAGCAGTTGAAGATTGTGCCTGTACTTTATCTCCAGCACCAGACGCAACATTATATGCTAACACCACTTTGTTTCCTGACATAATCTCCAATGAGGATCCTGCAGGAATAGGAATATTTTTACATAACCAAACATCTTCAGTTGATACAGGACTCTGACCTGCAACTGTCAAACTAACAGCAGGTCTATCAATTTTCACAGAAGCATTGATAGCAGCAGATGTGATATTACATAAAGTAACACCAACAAGAACAGTTTGCTTATCTGTCTGTCCAGTTCCTATTTGAAGAGTATAAATGTCAGTCAAACCCAGACCTACTGCTGTTTTTGATGCTGATCTAAATTTACTTGCCATTTTTTATTATCCTAGTGCGATTGTAAGTGCAATAACATCATCCTCTGAAACACCTGCCTGGAAAGCATTTACAGCAGCAACAACGTTTGAGAAGTTACCAGAAAGTTGTCCAACATCACCTAAGTTAGTTGAGATTTGATTAATCTTTCTTCTTTGGGATTCGAAAGTATCAGTAGTAAGAACTACTGGTTTCGTAGATAAGTGTGGTGATGTAGGGGTGGAAAATATTGCCGATCCCCATGACGATTGTGCCATTTTATGTTACGTTAAGTCGAGTTCTTACATAATAATTGGTTGATGACTGTAAGACAACAGTAGAAGGAACTTCCAATTCTGTCTTATTTGTTGCATCATTCAAAGATTCATAAATCACATTACTGAATTGTGCATCATCAGCAATCTGCCAGTCAGTTGATGAATGGGTGTAATTAACATTATCATAACTAACAGTATTTAGTGTAATAGTGGGTCTCAAACTAGTTGGAATTGGTAGACTGAATGTTGGTTGATCAGCAACTGGAGTTGTGAAACTAAATGCATCACTTTCAGCACTAATAAATCCACCAGCATCCTTATACTTGACTGTAATATTATATGATGTAGACCAATCAAGTACGATAGTAGTCAATTCAACCTTATTAGTTTCATCACCAGCAGCAGCTACATCTGTTGTTGTATCATATACAGTTGAACCATCACTAACTTTAGTAATCTTCCAGAAGGAAGCTAAATGTCCATTACCAAGATAACTTACAAATAGACTTGCTTGAACTTTAGGTTGTCTTACAAATGTCTTATTAGTAGTAGTATCTACATGAGATGTTTGTATTGATGGTTTTGCAATAAATGTAAGTGTTAGAGTTCCAGCTTGTGATGTAACTTGATTAGCACCTAAAGAATCTACAAGAACTCTATACTGGTATCCCTGATTTGCTGCACTACCAGTGATCGTTATATCAGAAGCAATAGCATTAGTAATATCACTAAATGTTGTTCCATTATCATCACTTACTTGCCACTGATATGTAATATTCTTTCCGCTAGTAACACTTGCAGTAACTGCAAATGATGTTGGAACACCAGCAGTTGTTGAAACACTTTGTGGTTGAGCAGATATTTGAATAACTGGAGTTGAAACAGTCAGATTTGCTACATTAGAAGTCAGAGGACTATTGGTAGCAGCAGGGTGACTAATTACAACTCTGTACTTATCACCATTATCTGTTGCAGTAACAGTTGCTGGAGTTGTATATCCAAGAGTAGTTGCTCCTGCTATATCTTGCCAAGTAGTTGCATTATCATCAGATTTCTGCCACTGATATGTAATAGCCGAAGCATCAGAAGAGTTAGCAGTTACACTAAATGTATGTGTGTCTGGTTGATAAACAGATGCATCTGCTGGATGAGTTACTATCTGAACTGTTGGTTGTACAGCAACACCTAATGTTCCAGCATCAGATGTTATTGCACCGTTTGATCCAGTTACATCAATTACAACACGATATTTATTTCCATCCTGTGCTGTTGTCGCTCCAGTAATATTATAAGTATCGGATGTTGCACCACTAATATTAGAATAAGTAGTACCACCGTCAGTAGATTCTTGCCATTGATATGTTGCTGTTCCACTAGAAACTGTTGCAACTACAGTGAAAGCAGCATTCTGAGTAGCATAAATTTGTGTATCTGCAGGTTGAGTACCAATATTGATTGTTCTATAAACAGTCAACGTAGTAGTAGTACTAGTTACAGATCCTAAACCAGGGATAGATGCAATACATTGATATTGACCACCATTATATGTTGCATAATCAACAGCAGTAAATGTTAATGTTGAAGAATTAGTACCAACATTTTGCCAAGCACTTCCGTCCCATGACTGCCATTGATAAGTTATTGGTAATGCAGCATTATTGCTAACAGTTATTGTATAAGTAGCATCCGATCCTTCATTACCAGACCAAGCTTGTGGCTGAGTATCAATACTAATAGAACCTTGTGTTACTGATAAGATAGCAGCATCACTGTAAATAGGAGAATTGGTCGCAGAAGTTGAACTTATCTGTACTCTGTACTGATAATCATTTGCACTTGCTGCTGTAGAATCACCAGATCTTACTAAAGTTGATGATGTATCTCCTCCAATATCTGTCCAAGTAGTACCATTATCTTGAGATTCTTGCCACTGATACGTAAGAGTAACATCATCTGTTGAAGCAGCAGTAACATTGAATGTTGCTGACTGACCAGATATGATACTTGCATTCTGTGGTTGTGATGATATTGAAAGTGTAGAACCAATAAATTGTAAAGGTAAAGATTCTGATATCTTATAAACATTAGTACTATCAGTTACCTTTAGTCTAAGAAGAAAATCATCAACATTAGTATTACTATCAAATATACTTAAAGTTGGAGTAGTTTCATTACCAAAACCTTCCTCATTTGATGCAATATCTGTCCAAGTTCCTGCACCACCAATAGGAAGCTTCTGCCATTGATAAGTGTATGGTGCTGTACCAAATGCCATACTAGCAGAATCACCAGTAACTTCACGAGTATTAGTACCGCCTGTCTCAGCGATCATTGTAATACCCTTGACAAATATAGAAGTTATATCAAATCCACCACTGTTTGGTCCTTGAGGATTTGTTCCACCTGGATCAGTAGCATCAGTTCCAGGTAAGTAGTATGCTTGTCTTAGTGCTGTACCAACAATATATGGATAAACTGGATTCAAACTTGCATCTTGTGGCATGAAGTATGCATAAGTTCCATTTGGATAATCAGGAGTTACACAATATCTACCATTAGATTGATCTAAGTCACCAGAACCAGGAACGTATGTATAGTCTTGAATGAAACTTCCATTAGTTAGTGTAACATTTGGTGTACTATCAGTGAATGTTATTTGATCAGTAAATTTGAAACCTGTTGGTCTATGATTATCATTCGCAGCAATACTGAATGAAGAAGTTAGTCTCTTTGGTGCTGTGGTATTATCGTTATATGTTGTATAACCCCAAGGACCGTAAATTGGATGACCATCAAATGCTATACCTAAAATCTTAGAGTGACCATCAGTATGTCTGAAATTATCATTTCCAGCATGATTGCTATTAGCATAATATGCATTTGATCTTTCTAAACCTGTCCAAGCCCTGTTGGCACTACCTGTACTGGCAAATGAACTTGTTAGATATCTATATTCTCCAGTATCAGTGGTCATACCACCTGCAGAATCTATATTCAATAAGTCTGCAAAGTGGACATTATTGAATTCCATACCTGCAGGTACGCTTTGATTTGCATTTGGAAGTGATGCATTTCCCCTAGATGGGTATGAAACAGCAATACCATTAGCAAATAAACCTAATGCTCCAGCAGTCCAAGGAGTCAAAGATGGAGTATTAGTACCACCTCTATAGATTATTTTATGTGTACGATTTGTTACTGCAATTGCAGGATTAAAGTCTGCTCCATGAGTAGCAGGATCAGGTAATCCATCAGACTCAAGTGTTAGTAAGAAGTTTGATCCAGAAAGAGTACCTTTAGCAATAGAAACACTATTATCAGGAGTAACACCACTAGGTCTTTCAATCGTGATTGTTGGTGCAGCAGTTACTGTCAAAACTTGAACAGTACTATTAACAGCACTATACTTAGCAATATCCTTAGTATCTGTAACTCCACTACTTGCTGTATCAGTATAAGCCTTAGCTTGCCACTTAGATTGATCTAAAGCAGTTGATCCTGTAATTACGAGGGTCGAACTATTACTAGTTGAATCATCTCTGGATGAGAACCAAGATTCAGTACCATCAACAATTACCCAAGTAGATGTTCCAGCTAATTGATAACTCCAAACAATTGTTGCAGCAGCAACACCGTTACTTGCTCCAGAATGACCATAAGTAACAGCAAATGTATGATTTGTTCCAGATTGTACTGATCCAGTTGCAGCTAATGCTGTACTCTCATTATAATTATTTTCTATAGTAAATGGACCACCTACACCAGAAGCAGTAGCAGTTGTTCCCAATGTTGGGTGTGTAGCAATAATCTTAATTGTTTGAGTATCATCAGTTTTATCTACAGCAGTAGCACCATCACCAAACGATCCTTGACCAAGTTTTACACGGTATAGTGGATGTCCATTAGAACCATTACCACCTATTGCTTCTAAACAGAAATTATTACTATCAACTACTTTACTGACGATATCAGTTTCATTACCAGTTAGAGTTGTATTATATGCTGGTGTTAGATTTAGAGTTGCTCCATCACTAGCAACTGCTTGTACTTCAACTTCTGCTTGTGTACAAGTACCACTTGTTCCTGCACATTCATTGGCAGCAAAAAGAGTTGTTTGACCACTCCACCATGTAGTACATGATACTGTAACTGTAATAGTCAATGATACACCAGTACTTCTTACTGATGAAGCAGCAGTTGCTGAACCTACATTACAAGAGAATATATATCCAGTTAGAGCAAGACTATCAGGAACATTCAGAGTAGATGCTGTAGCACCAGTAGTTCCTACAAATGCTCCAGTAGAAGGAACATTAGTCCAATTTCCTAAGTTAGCTTGTACTGAATCTGTAGCATATTGCCACTGATAAGAAAGTGCTGTACCAAGACTATCTGAAGCAGCAACTGTGTAAGATGCTGTTCCACTATCTACAGGATATGATCCATCACCTGTTGCTGCACTTGGTTGACCAGTAATTGTAATTACAGAACTACTGGAACCAGTACCAACACTAACAAATGTATAATCGTTATATTGATCAGATACTTTATCTCTTACTCTTATGGTAAATGTAGTATCGGAAGTAGATGAAGTTACTGTTCCAGTAATTGCACCTGTTGCACCATTTAGAACTAGACCAGAATTATCAATTATATAATTTCCACCACTTATTGTGAAAGGAGATCTACCACCACCAGAAACTAATTCATATACTGGAGTAAACTGAGTTGAATCTAATGTTTCATTAGCAAATGTTGTAATCGCACTAATAGAAAGATCAGCATTAATATTTTGAGTATTAGTATAACTTCCTAAACTTCCAGAAGCAGTAGTCCAAGCTGCTACTAAGTCTATGAATGGTTGGATTGCTTGTGTACAATCATATGTTGAAGTAACTCCAAGTGCAGGGGGAAATGCTTGGAATTTATGTTGTACGTTATCGTACATACCACGACCCCAACGAGGACCATTAGTATAGATGGGATCATTAGGATAAGCATGTGTAGTTTGCCAAGTCTCATGTAATGATTCACGAGTGAACCTTGACTTTGGAATTGGGAAGTACCTTACAGGTTTACCAAGGGCTTGTGGAGGTACAGTACCACCTTCTTCTGCTTCTAATTGAGAGAAAAATTCTCCAGGTGCGTATAGTCCACCACCAGGCTTAGTTGTACCAGAAACTACAGTAGAATAATTCTCAGTCCAATTCCAGAAAGCATCATTCTCATAGAACGTACCAGTGATCTTAGTAAAACGCATTGGCCAACGTGCTGCATCTCCAGTAGCTTCACTGACCGTCTTGATACAACCATTAAATAATCCTCCACCACCTTCTTCAGTTGCAGTTGCATTAGAATCAGCTTGGAATGTTATTGTCTTAGCTGTAGCATCAAGTGCTGTAATTTTTCTCCACTTAGATGCAAATACTTCTACATCAATTCCACCAATCATTGCTTCAGTTGTATTACCAAAACCATTATTAGTTGAAGCTTGATTTATTGTACCTCCCATCGATGCATGGTTCTTACAATAATAATGCCAAACCGTTGAATAAGCAGTAGAATCTACATCTGGATGAGTATTACCCATTGGGTTTATCCACTCAATCCAAGCAGGTTGTCCACTACCTGCTATACTCTCATAGGTTGTAGGAGATACCTCTTGTATTCCATTTCCTTGATTAGTAAAATATCTTAAATTCTTTTTATAAGCAAAAGCACCGCCTAGTGATTGAGTCTGTATATAAGTTTCAATTCTCTCACCACCAGCATGAGTACCATCTGATACATTAGAAATATTGATAGGATGACTAAGGTTAGTTACATCACTTTGATCAAAACGATATACAACACCATTATCCAATTCCAATGGTGGTGCAGTTGCTACTGATCCAGTACCAACACCATTTTGGACTCTTTCAAAAGTAAATTTACCACCTGCAACTGCTACTTTATAATCTCTTCTTTCTCCAAGGTTAAATGTATATTCCTTTCTTTGATTTCTTAGTAATGTTGTTGCATCTGGAGCATTAGGAGAATCTTCTACTCTAGGAAATTCAAACTCATAAACATCTCCAATAGCAGGTGCTAATGCAGAGTATTCTGCTGTTGTTAATTGAAGAGTTACATTATTTTGCCCCTGTGCAGTCTTCAAACGATAATTAGTATCGAAAACAATGTCTTGCTCATCTTCTGCAGTATGACCACTCATGAATCTTGTAATGGCAGCACCTTCACTGACATTAGTACTGTTTATCCAACCTCCTATTGGATTTTCAGCAATTGTAGTATAATCATCTTCATCTTGGAAAACAGCTTTCTGTTCAATATACTTTGAAAGATTATGTGGATTTCCTATACCTGTTGCTTTATCATGAATCTGTCTCCATATAGCAGCCATTCCAGCTACAATTGGAGATGAGAAAGAAGTTCCACTTATAGTAGTATGAGGACCATTACTATAATCTGCAGCACTTACAGTATTTGTATTCCAGTTATACATTGGAACATTCAAACCTTGTCCTGGTGCATATATGGTAACACCATCACCATAGTTGGTGAAGTTTGCAAATGTCATTTTATTATTTGCACCCACCTTCAAAGCACCTACAGATAGAATATCTGCATTATCTGCAGATCCATATCCTGTTTCTTCTCCTCTTCTTGAATAACCATCTGTATATGTAATTTCTGCATCAAGTTTTGAAGCTTGACCTGTAGACCTACCACCATAACTAACTTTAGTATTCAGTGGACCATAATCAACATCAGCATTAGAATCTGTATGGAAGAAAGTCAATCCATTACCAGCAGATCTACAAACAGTAACACCATTTAATGTTGCTAATTTATACTCTGCTTCTTCCATAGTGTTATCACCAGCAGCACCCAAGTAACCATATTGAAGAGCATCTTCAACATCAATCTTTCCAGTCATTGAAGCATGGTTTGAACAGATATATCTGAACTCGCCATTATTGTATCCTACAAGTCCATTTCCTGTATCAAATACAACATCTCCACCAGTCTGTGTACCAGCACCACTTACACCATCTGCAAACTTCAAACTATTGTAAGAAGTTGTACCAGCATAATCAGTTTGAATATAGAATGGATGACCAGAAGCATTCATCTGGAATGTTAGTGTGTCTCCTTTCTTACATGTTATTGTTGGATCTGATCCTGATACTGCTCCATTAGCATCAGTTCCAGTAATAGTATAGTCTGAGCTACCTGATGCAGTAACAGAGAATGTATAGTTTTGTCCGACATGTCTCTCATTTCTATCGATCCAAGGAGATTGAGGATTTGGTACATTCTGACCAATACTTACATTAACTATAGAAGGTCTTGCCCTTGTATTAGTGTCTAAAGTTTTTCCTTTATATTCTGAATCAGAAGGATCATTATGTCTATAAATTGCATCACATGCTTCTTTTATAGCAGATAATGCTATATTTCCAGCATCATTACTAACTCTTAGTGAATAAATTTTTGCTTTATTTGCTACACCACAATTTATACCAGCAGCAACTAATGCAGCATGAGTACCATGACCATCTCTACCTGCATTACCTGTACTTTGTGGTTCATTTGATGCACCAGTAGCAGGTGAAGTATATAAAGCAGATGGAAGTTCATATACCCTATAATCACCCTGCTCTGAAGTTCCGTTTAGGTTTGCTTTGTTATCTGGACTAAAAAATTCTGGGTGTAAATTAGCACCAACTCCTGTTGGTCTACTAGCACCTGTAACACCACTGTCAATAATGTAAATATCTACGTCATCACCATCATTAGTTGATGAATATGTACCTAAACCAGATCCTGCATTATGATTATAATCTAACCTTGTAATAGCATCTAAATGCCAATACCTATCTGTGGTACTACCTGGTTCATATGTACTCCTAGTAGCATCAAAATGGAAATTAGTATGGTCTTTTACAACTGAACCATGTTCTAATGCTTTTACTGCATCATATAATTCTTCTTGGTTTTTAGTATTATCTGAATCAAATATAATACAATCCTGACTTATCAGGATCTTCGATAAGGAAGAACCCGAAACTTTTGCCAGTACGTCATCGGCAACTTGTTGTAAAGTCTTTGAATTTGACGCTGATTTGGTTAGTAATACTTTTTTAGTTGCCATTCTTCTGTTTCAGTAATTCCGTTATTAACGTAAGAGACCTTTTAATTTCAGAGACTTCTTCTTTTAGATTATTTATATCGCTTACTGCAGTATGAATGTTCATAGTATTAGACTTAGCTTGCATATATCTTTGATATGCAGTCTTATCTGTATTGATCACACCACCAGTAGATGAATTTTTTAGAAGGTCACTATGACCTTCTACTCTCATATTAGACATATCATGCAGTAGCAATACATCTGAAGTCTTCAATCTTAGGAACAAATGCTGGACCTTTAGATGTATTCATCTTCATAATAATCTTGACTGCAAATTTATCAAACTGTGGTAAATCTTCTATAGTGAACTTATAATCTTTATAAGAATCTAAATTTTCTATACTTGGATCTAGTATATCAGTATCATCAATTTCAATAGAATCAGAATCATCTGCGAGACCACTAGATTCTTCATCAAAATCTACAGGGAAAATCTCTGCCTTAGCCATGGCTAATGTTGTTGGAGCATTTCCTGCAGCCACAGAAGCAACAATAAATTTTAATCCAGATCCAGCACCTTGAGTGTCAAAGGTATTATCAACAGTCAAAGTTTCTCCAACTGTATATCCTGTTCCACCTGTTATTATAGTTACAGTAGTTACTACACCTCCAGATACAACTAAAGTTGCAGTAGCATTTTGACCTGCATTTGGTAAATTATTACTTGATGAACTATCATATATCACTGCTTGGTTAGTGTAAGTACCATCAACATACCCTGTTCCACCAGACGTGCCAGCACCAGTAAAGGTAATTCCAGCTGATGTACTGATACCATTTCCACCACCACCAGTAGTAGCATCTATAACAACCTCTGGAGGTTCAGTAAATTCTTGTCCTCTATCAGTAATAAGAATATCTTTTACATATTTTACTAGATTACCACTTACAGTTTTAGAACCTAAAACTGGAGTTACTTTTACTCCATTATTAGGTACGATTGTAATAGTTGGTGCAGTATCATATCCTGCTCCACCATCAATAACCTCTATATTTCTCAAGGATGATTTGGATGTATACTTAGGATTGAAGTATTTCCAAGGTTGTGAACCCATAGCTTTATCAGAAGAAACAGGTTTTATCTTATACATCACTTGAACATCGTTATTAGCAAATAGATTAGCTGTCAAACGAACATCAATATTAGATGCTGGATTTTCAAGAGTTACAACTTTAGTTTGATATTTAGCATTATGTGCTCCCATACCACTTTCTTCTTCATTCCTATAAAGGAATCCACCAAGATTTACAGGATTTGTATGTAAGTAATATACAGTAGAAGATACACTTGTACTGAATGCCCAAGGAGTTAATGATGGATTTGTAGAATCTTCTGCTCCAAATCTTTGACCTTTACGAAGTACTAACTGACCTCCTCCAGCACTATTGATATTTTCTTCAGGTACTTTTGTATATCTAATATCAATATAGTTATCTTTATCATTTATTGATACAATTTCTGCTTCAATTTTTCCACTAGATCCTGCTTCTATTGATCCAGTTACAAAGTCTCTACCCTTATCATCAGTAGCAGCAACTTTATAAGTATTACTAATCTTTGCCCCAATAAACAATTTAGAGTTACCACCACCATTAGCTGCTGTAGCTACAACAGTTGGTTGTCCACCTAAATTGGGAGTATTATCATGTGGATACAATCTGTATATATTATATCCAAATCTTGAATCAGTACTTGAAGGTCTATCAATTCTATTAGTTGTGACAAATAGATTGACACGATCAAGGTCAATTACTGGAGATACTGCATCATTTCTAGTAGCCATTGTGACACTATACTTCAATGACTTCTTACCATTATTTTGATAAACTTCATTTATCTCAGAAAGAATCTGATAATTATCTTTTAGATATAAATTCTCTCCAGGAATAACTGCAAAGGAATCTTCTGAAAGATCATTTACATTAGTAAAGTCTACAGCAGATGATTTCAATGTAGTAATACTATGAGTTAGGTTATTAGTTGCAAATTGTAAAACACCTAATTGTGGTTGAACAACTTGGAACTGCTCATTATTTGATGCTTGAACAAATGATCCACCAGCTTTTCCACTTTCATCTGCTTGATCATTTTCAGATGATCCATCTTTAGCAACTTTAATACAATAATCATCTAATCCAACATTTAGTATTTGATGTATAGTATTCAACTTATTGATAGCAATACCATTAGTTAATGGATTTGTAGTACCAACACCAGCTATACCTTTCAATACAACATAATCACCTTCTGTCATACCATGATTCTTCTGATGGATTCTAACAATTCTTGGGTTAGAACCAAATAATTGATCTGCATAATTTGTAGGAGCAGAAGAACTGGTATAGATCGATTCTCCAATTGAAGAACCACCTCTATAAGAGAGTTTATTAGTTTCTATAGGTAATGATGGTAACTTAATAAATGGAAGTTTATCATTGACAAAATCTACTGTTGCTGTAACTCCTGTTATAAACTTCGCTCTATTAAGAGTAAACTTAACATCTTCAAACTGATCAGCAGTCCAAAGAGTAGAGTTCTGAGATTTGAATAAAGATCCAAGATAAGGTTGAGCTGAAACTCTTTGAGTTGTTCCAATTTCATTTTCACCCAATCTTGAGATAAACATAGTGTAATCTGTAGTATTGGATATAGCAACAAATGCATACTCTCTTCTATTCTCAAGATACACTGGAGCATCAAATTTGAATTTAGTTCCAACACTAGCATCATCTGAAGTACCTAT
>CEUB01003996.1_pt1 | contig 14706 bp, 5 predicted proteins | sample 356491 | NCBI WGS metagenome assembly CEUB01 (sample SAMEA2623370, study PRJEB7988) | marine metagenome | isolation source: saline water (ENVO:00002010), including | reverse complement strand
CCTCCAGGAGTTATAACTGGAATGGGTAATATTATTGGTAAAACTTTTCAAGCAATAGGATCTGTAGTATCATGGGGTATTGATTTCTTTGGTAGTGCATTAGGTAAGATATTTAATGATGAAGGTAAGATAAATACAAATCTTAAAGGTCTTACTGGTGTACTTCAACTTATTGCTGGTGTAGGTGCAATAAAGATTGGTTCAGATCTTATAAGGAATCCAAGGTCTGCTATTGCTGGTATTGGTAATACTCTTGGAGTAATTGGTAATATATTTGGTATAAAGGGACTTAGTAGACTTGGAAGGTCTATGGGAGGTCTTGTTGGTGGTAGAATGGGTAAGGATCTGGGAACAGCCCAGAACCCAATGCACGTTTATGTCACTAATCAAGGTGGTGGTGGATTAGGTGATATGCTTGGTGGTAGACGTGGACCTGGACTAGGAATTAGTCCAAGATTCTCTACTCCTAGAGGAAGTGGAATAAACTTCTCTAGGATGTTCAGATCAGGTGGTCCTAATGGCGGTAGAGTCGCTAGAATGGGAAGTCTTATCAATGAAAGCACTGGTCAAGCAACTAGAATGCTTGGTCCTAATAGGGCAGTCGATGTAATGTCGAATTTGAAAGGAAATAACGTCTCCAGAGTAAATAGAGCACGTGTACTTGCTGGAGAATTAACTCAATCACAAGCACTAAAGATTGCTCAGGAAGGTGGTCCACAAGGTTTGAAAGGATTACTTGCTAAAGGTGGTAATTTAGGTCGAGGTCTTTTAGGTACTGCTGGTGATATGCTTGGTGGTATGGGTAGAGGAATTAGTGGTTTAGGTAAATTCTTATGGAATGCTCCAGGTAATCTTCTAAAAGGTGGTAAAGCAGCTTGGACTGCAACTGGTGAAGCATTACAACATCTAAATCCAATGCAATTATTTGAGAACATCAAATCAAAAGCGTTGACCCAAGTAGATGATATGCTGACAAGCAATACTATGGTCAAACAGCTAAAGAATTTGAAGAATATGAAACCTGGTGATGTTGGTAAGGCTATAAAAGGTCTTGTTACAAAAGCAGGAGCACAAGCAAAACCAGTAGTAGGTGCTATAAAAGAAGGAAGAAAGACATTCAAAGTTCCTGGATTAGATGCTCTTATAGGTGCTTTGACTGCGGTTGCTGAAATTGCTTTATTCAAAGCATCTCCAGGTAATGCTATTCTTGGTGCAATAGGTGGTGTTTTAGGATCTGCTTTAGGTACAACAGTTGGATCAGCAGCATTACCTGGTCCTGGATCATTTATTGGTGCAATGGCAGGTGGTATTGGTGGAGAATTACTTGGTCGTGGAATAGCAAGAACTCTTGGTAATATATTACCACCCGAAATTCGTGATGCTGATGTATTTGGTACTGGTGCTCCATTATTCGCTACTGAAGGTAACGGATATGGTGAGGCTGAGGCACAAGCAGGGATGCAAAGAGGTGGTCAAATATTTGGTGGTAAACCAACAGGTGATAGTGTTCCAGCATATTTGGAACGTGGTGAATATGTTCTCAATAGAAATGCAGTATCAGCAATTGGACCAAGAAACCTAAATGCTCTAAACTTTGGTATACCTAGATTCAATGAAGGTGGTGGTGTTGGAATGACTGCTAAAAAAGGATTTATTGGAAGTGATCGTAAAGAGTATAGATTTGCTGGACCAGGTAATGAAGCATACTTCTTACAAATAGCTAAGGACGGAAAGAATATAGAAATATGGAACGAAGAGTTCATGGCTGATAAGAGAGTCGGAACAATGAATAGTTCCACTAAGACAATTGATTTCAATAAGAATTGGTGGGGTGGAGCAAGAAAGGATGAAATAAGTCATTTCTCTCAATCAAAAATCAAAGAAAATATCCTTGCTCATGCATTCAAAGTTATTGAAGCTGAAACAAATTCAGGTAATGTTTCTGAAGCAGATGCTAATAAGACATTGAATGCAATTCCAGGTGGTTATAAACATCTTATTACTATGGGTGGTGGAAAATCAGATAGTTTTGGTGGAATTATGGGTGCAAAAGGTCTGACTCAAAAGGAAAAGATTAAAGCACTAACTGATATGATTTCAGGAACAATTGAGGGTACATCAATTGCTGGTGGTACTGATAGTAATACACCTGTTACATCTACTGTTACTCCTGGTGCTGGTTCTGATGGGAGTGGTGGAACATCAAATGTATCAGCATCTAATTACACTAATAACATATCCAATCAAGTTGCTGAAATTAGTATTGGGTTATACGGAACAACATGAGCGATTCTTTAAAGACACTTGGTGCTGGTGACTTTGTAATGGAAGTCAAGATAAAAGACAAGCCAGTATCTAAAGCAAAAATAGTAAATGTATTATATGTTGAAGGTATTGCTAATACTTCACCAGAAGCTGCTATTACTATTGTAGATACTTCTACAGAGAATATGTTAGCTAAACTTCCTATCAGGAATGGTGAGAAAGTTTTTTTGAAAATTAGTACAGCAGATGAAGAAGTTATGGAGACTGAACTTGCTGTATATAATATCAAAGGTTTGGGTACAGCAAAACATGATGCTAAGTCGTATATTCTTCAATGTATGAGTGTAGATTCAATGATGAATCTAATGACTCGTGTTGAAAAGTTTTATAAGAAACTTCCTCCAGCAGAAATTGTTGAGAATATTCTGAAGGAACATTTGAAGACTAAAGAAGAAATTGGTGACATCAAAAAAGGAATTGAAGCATTGCCATTGACTATGGCTGCAATGAGGGATAGACCATTTGATTTTATTACTAAAAGAATTTGTAGAAAATCTATTCCAGCAGAAGGTCCTAAAGGTGCTGAAACTGGAACTGCTGGATATACTTTTTGGAAGACATCTGTAGGATATCATTTCAAATCATTGGATGAATTGATGGGAGCACCTAGTAAAGGTGGGGAAACTGCTCCTACTAAATCTGGTATAAAAGGTGAGAGTAATGTTGATACATATATGTTCAATGTTCCTGCTGCTGTTTCTGATAATAGCCAAGAGACTGAAAGACATATAGTTCAGAGTCTAAAGATTTTGAATAGTAATAATATTGAAAGACAGTTATATCAGGGAACTAAATCTAATTTGGTTGGATTTTTTGATATATCCTCACTGAGATATGCTGAGGAAATTTATTATATGTCTGGTAAGAACTTCAAAGCAATGGGTCACTTAGCAGATTCTGATGGTTCTAACCAAGACTTGAAAGAACTTGTTGGTGAGGATGAATGGAAATCAAAACCAACCAGAATTATGACTCGTATTTTCAATAATGAAATGTACGAGAATAAAGATAAAAAGGCAAAAGAGTCAGAGTATGATAAAATAAAACAGTCTTTGGCTCAACAAATTGTTAGAGCAGAGTTACTAGGGAATCAGAGACTGGAGATAAATATTCCAGGCAATGCTAAACTACATGCAGGTCAGAAGATTATTCTTCAGGTCTACAAGTCAGTTAGTAATACTGAATCCAAAGAGGAAGATAGGATTGATAAACAACAAAGTGGTTATTATTTAATCTCTAAAGTTCTTCATTCCTGTGAACAGGCAGTTATGACCACTTCCCTTGTACTCATAAGAGATCAAAACAACGAGGTAACTGATGACTGAAAAGAAACATGACTTAGACCATGAGGTCTATATAGATCCAAAGGATCATAAAGAACATATCAATCATGGTATGATTGAGTATACAGAAGAAGATTTAAAAACTTCTCATGCTTATTATGATGAATATCATAAGGATGAAGAAGTTGATAGAAATGATGGTGCTATCAATGATTATCATACTAGACATCAAGATCAACACTTAGAGGTCTACTGTGATAATCATCCCGATGCCTTTGAATGTAGAGTATATGACGAATAATGGACGCATCAACTAGCTTTGTACAACCCAATTTCATTGGTAAAGAACGATTTTACTGGTGGATTGGTCAGGTTGAAAAATCTGTAGATACCGCTAAAAACTCTAATAGAGTGAAGGTAAGAATAGTCGGGCATCACTCTGATAGAAAGAGTGTAAAGCCCGATGAGTTACCTTGGGCTCAGATTTTGATGCCACCTACTCAGTCTCAAATAAGTGGACAGGGTACAAAGTCAATGCTAGTTCCTGGTCAATGGGTTCTTGGATTCTTCATGGATGGTGATGAATGCCAAATACCTATTGTTTGGGGTTGTTTAGGTGCAGTTGCTAAGGCAGATTCTTTCCAAACTGTTCCAGGAAAAGCATTCCTGAAACCAGAAAATCTTTATGGAAAACCATTACATGTAAAACCAGAAACTATTGCTAAGTCAGCGAGTGTAAATTCTGTTGATCCTAATAGTGATACAGTTCGTGTTGCTCCTCTCAATACAGCAGGTGGAGAGAATGGAGAAAATTCTGATGATGATTTTGAAAATGTTGATGATGGAAAAACTAAAGGTATAATAATAGCAGATGATCCAGGAGCAAGTAAGGGTCAAGTTGCACAAAAGAAAGACGAGACATATAAAGTAGCTATTGCTGATGGTGTTTGTGCTACTGAAGCTTCAAAGGATCATATGCTTACTATTATGTCTGAGTTTGTATCAGATTTGGAGGGAGCAACACAAGTAGGTGAGAGATGGATCAATGCTCAGACAGGACAAGTTCTGAATATGACAAATAAGATTCAGAACTATTCAAATATAATGGGTAATATGATGCAGGCTCCTATGGGTGCTATCATGAAATATACAGAGTCAAAGATAGCAGAGTCATTTCCTGATATTTACAAGGCAGCTGCTACTGCAAATCCATTTGAATTGAATGCATTGAAAGGTGAGTTGGATGGTGTTCTTGGTATTGCTAAGTGTGCATTTCAATCTGGATTACTAAATGGATTGGCAAACATGTTCAAGAAGATCTTGAATGATTTGTTTGGAAGTCTTGGTAAAGTTGTTAATGATGCAAATTGTCTTCTATCTTCTATTGCAGATAAATTATTTGGTGGTATTTTAGATAAGATTAATGGTATACTGAATACTGTAAAGGGTGCTCTTGGAAAATTGGGAGGAGCATTAGGGGCTATTACAGGTATTATGAATAAGGTTTTGGGATTTGCAAAGCAAGCATTAGGAATCCTTTCTTGTGTAAATCCAGGAGTAGAAAAATGTGTTAGATCTAAATTACATGATACTAAGTCTGGAGACGTAAGACCTAAAGCATTGATTCCTGATATAAAGACTAATCCTAATTTAGATAATAGACTTGCTAAGTTAGCAGGTGGACCTACACCAATATGTGATGAAGCAACAACGGATAAAACTAATACAATGGATGTTGTTGCATCTGCATTTGGAATAGGAATCAATCCTGATGATGGATTGAATCAAATTGGAGAACCTTTATGTGGGTTCCTTCCAGTAGAAGTTATTACTGCATTTGATGATGGAACATTAGATTTAGAAGGAGCAGTAAGGAACTCAAATGTTGTACCTCCATCTGATCTTGGAGGATTACAAGAAGAATCAATTGCAGTTCAAAATTATATTACTAATTTGGGTCAAAATATACAAGCAGCACAAACTGATCCTAGTGCAGCATTCAAAGCAACTCAAGCTTTATCTGATATAGGACTTCTTTCCCAATTCACTCAAGTTACAGGATATGGTCCTGAGTATGGTATTCAAGGAAAACTAAAATCATACTTCCCATTAGATAAGAAACATAAAGTAACAGATTTGGATAATACTTATATTATAGGATCATGGGTTAGAACCTGTGGATCTCAGCAATATTTCTTCCAAGTTGCTGGTAGTAGTACATATAAACCTAAAGTTAGTGGTGAAGGTAGTGGTGCATGGATTGAACTACCTATTGATAAGGATGGTTATCCAAATCAAGATGCTATAGTATATGATGGTGGAAGTGGTTATGGTAATGGTGCTAATAATAATTGTGCTCCTGATGCCTTTATATCTACACCAATGTATAATCCAGAGACAGATGAGGAAGTTCGAGATTACTATCTAAAAGGAACAGCATTTGTTGATGATAATGGATCTATATCTGCTGTTTCATTCAATAATGAGCATGGATATGTATTCAGAGAAAACCCTATAGTTTCTGTAACTCCTTGTGGTGGAGATGTTGGAGATCCAAGTAGTAATGAAGCAGTCAAAGATCCTAATACTTTGACTAATCAAACTGATTCTACTCTTGTTGTATATACAGGTAATAAAGGAATAAATGGTGTTCTTCAAGGATTTGGTATACAGAATGTAGGAAATAATTATTCATCTGGTACAGAAATCATCTTTACAGGTGGTGGTAAAGGATCAGGTGCATCTGCTGAACCTGTAATAATTGATGGAAGATTGACTGATATCAAGATTACTAATTCTGGTAGTGGTTATACTGAGATGATGAATATTCTTGTTTCAGATACACTTGGTTCTGGAGCATCTGCGAAAATATATCCTATTATTAGATATATGTCTTCTAGTGATCCAGATCTTGTCAAAAAACTCGAAGCAGAAAAAGTTATTTCTGTTATCGATTGTCCTTAGAGGTAAATTATGGGTATCCCAATTCAAGATGAAAAAGCAAGGTCATCCCATGTATATGGCGTAACCTATTTTGATGGTTCTCAACTTACTATCAATAATACTCCAGGTCAGGAAACAACTACTTGGAAACATAAGACTGGTAGTAGTATAAAATTTCTTCCTGATGGAAGTATATCTATTATTGCTGTAAAGGATCTAATGCTCCTTGCTGGTGGAAAAGGAAATGGTAAGAAAAGTCATATGGTGTTTGGTGGTGATTGTTATTTGGAGTTTAGGAAGAATTTGAATATTGTTGCCAATGAGGAAGTAAACTTTCAAATCGCTAAAGCATATAGAAGACACTCAGATGTTTCTAAGGTTACTACAGTAAAGGAGTATGTTCTTAATGTAGAAGCATATACATGTGAATGTACTAATAGACATTATGTCAATACCAATGCTCTTGATGTTGATGCTAAAGGTGCTGGTATATGGAACTTCAAAGGAATGTGGAATACTACCAGTGAAACTGGATTAGGATATAAGAACACTAATGAAAAAGGTGGTGTCTATATTGAATCTCAAGGAGAAATGAATGTGAATGTGGTCAAAAATTACAATACTACTGTTACTGATGGTAATATCAATGTAAGTGGTGCTAAAAATTGTAAGGTTGAAATTGCAAAAACTCTTGATGTTGACGCTAAGATGATCTATCTGAATTGACAAATTATATTTTTATAGTATAATGCTAAAAACGGAGACTCTATGACAATGCCAAATGAAAAAGATGAACTCCTAGCAAAGGTGGTTGTGGATGTCTTGAGAAGAGAGATTCATTTATATTCTGATAATGGTTTTGAAAAGCATGTTCAATGTGATAATTATGAGCAATTTATGAACGTATTAGATGTTTGTAGAAAGCTACTTGATGAAGATACTATAACATACGTTGATCCTATAAAGGCGTAATCTAGGAATCAGTGGTGTATAAATATCATTATAGGATTGGTATGTCCACTGGAAATAAAAGATGTCATTAACACGCTTATCAAATCTCATTAGTTCAACTGAAGGACGTTTCTTGTATGTTGACCCTAATGAGTTCAATGCTTCGGATTTAATTACGAATAGAGGTAATTCACCTACAAGACCTTTCAAGACTATTCAGAGGGCTTTATTAGAGGTTGCACGTTTTTCATACATTGCTGGACCTGAACGAGGTAATGATAAGTATGACCAATTTACAATCTTACTAAGTCCAGGAGATCACTGGATTGATAATAGACCTGGATATTTTGTAGATTGGGATACTACAGCGAATTATTGGGATACCGATCAACAAATTAATGGCGTAGATATAATACCAAAACTAACTGACCAATCTAATTTCAACATCTTTGAAGATAATAACGACTTATTCAAATTCAACTCTTATGAAGGTGGTGTTATCATCCCTAGGGGTACATCTCTTGTAGGTTCTGATCTAAGAAAGACTAGAGTTAGACCAAGGTATGTTCCTGATCCAATGTATGCAGAATACTTGGATTCTGATAATACAGGATATGAAACTTCTGACTATAAAGTTCCTGGAGTATATGTTGAAGAAGGTTCTTCAAGAACATTACCTAGAGCAGCATTCTTTAGGGTAACTGGTGGTTGCTATTTCTGGCAGTTCTCAATTTTTGATTCTGTTCCTACAAATACAGGTGGTGTCTTTAGATATGCATCTAATGATGCTGCTGATACTATCAAGTATACAAAATATAAAACTGACTATGAGTGGAATAACCAGAAGCAGGCTCTAACTCAAGATAAGACAACTGGTTTAGGATCTCATCATAAACTAACTGGATTTGCATTCGCTAATGGAATGTCGGTTCGTGATATACAAAATGAATTAGCTATACCTAGTGCAACTGTTGATCCTGGAGATGGAGCTCCTGCTACTGAAATAACATTAGATAGGATCAATAGTGGTTCTCAAGCAAGAATCCACATGGGTGATTATCTATTGATAGATAATGCGAATAATGCTGATAAGGAAATTGTTAGAGTAAAGAAAGTAGATACTGGTAATAGTAAGATATGGGTTTATAGAAGTCAATTAGGAACTACTGCTCCTGCAACTCATCCTGCTCTTACTGATATAATTAAATTGAATGATTTAGGATTGTATTATGCTAAGGTTGCAAGAGGATTTTCTGATACCAGTATTGAAGATGCTATTGTTGATGCTGAAGGTGAAGTAGAAGCAAGACAACAGGAAAATAGAATTGTTGGTCCTCTAAACGTAGATAATGAAATTGCACAAATTACTGTTACTGAAGTATTTGCTGGTAGATATAAAATTAATGTAAAAACAAGAGGTTCTCATGGTCTCTTCAAGAACCAAATTGTCTCACTGAAAGGTTTAGATCCTTCTGAAACAGCACAAGGTACTGGTTTTGGTGGTGATATTAATGGTACTGTATTTGTAACTAGCGTACTTGCTGAGAATGAAATTGAATGTGAGAAAGATATGGGTGGTACGGTTACTGCTCAGACTTATCTATTCAACACCACTGCTGCTGCTACATTAGTTGCTGATATTGATACTGTTGACTCAGCATCACCATACATATTCAACTGTTCTATTAGATCAGTGTTTGGTATATGTGGTATGTTCTGTGATGGATCCAAAGCAACTGGATTCAAGTCAATGGTTGTGGCACAGTATACTGGTGTATCTCTACAGAAAGATGATAGAGCATTCGTCAAGTATATGTATCAGAAGCAGCAAAGAACTATTGATAATACAGACTTGAAAGACCCTGCATGGTTGACTGAGGGTCAAAGTGGATTTGATAGACCATCTGACGCAGGTTCTACAACTGTATCTACTTTACATAGTGATGGAGGAGCATATTATCAGGATAACTGGAGAACATTCCATATTCATATTAGATATGAAGGATTGATTCAGGCGGTATCTGTGTTCGCTGTTGGATTCTGCGATCACCATTTGATTGAAGATGGTGGTGATATTTCTATTACTAACTCTAACTCTAACTTTGGTAACACTGCATTGAGAGCAGTTGGTTTCAGAGAGAAAGCATTCCCACAGGATAAGACTGGTATAATTACACATATCATTCCACCTCAGAAATTAGATCTTACAAATCAAGCGGAATTCAAATGGTATCCATTTGATGTAAAGAAAGTTCAGGAAGCAAATACAAGTGCATCTAAAACTAAGCTATACTTATACAATGCATTATCTCCTACTCTAACACCAACATATACATTTGATGATAGGTATCTGTTTGGTGGTAAAGAGAATGAAGACGTGAGTATGGAGTTGAATGTTGGTGGATTCCCAGTTCCAGTATCATCTAAGTTTGCAACTAATACTGATGCTGGTGGTTCATATGAAAATGTTCAGTCTAAAGGATTTGTTATCAACCCTAATACTGATGTATGTACACTAACAAATAATGATTCTCATCAATGGAGAACTGGTACTCCTGTCAGATTAGAATCTGAAACAGGTTATTTACCAGATGGATTAGAACCAAATACCATTTACTATATTATTACTGAGAATGGTGGTAGATGGGGTGATCTTTCTACATGGCAAGATACTCAGAGTGGATCAGGTAATATTGATAATAGAAGTAATCAATTCAAAATTGCAAAGACGGTTGAGGAAGCAAGAAATGGTACTGCTCTTGATCTAAGAACTGATAACCCACCAAAGACTGTTAATGCCAGCACTGGTAAGATAACAACTGTTGGTGTTATGACTGTCAAACAGTTAGTATCAGATGTAAAACCAATTCCTATTATGCATGAGTTTGTAACTCAAGCATCTAGTGGTGAATTTATTACTGTCAATGATGCAGCAGCTTCAGGTGGAAACTGGACAGAAATTCCTCATGGATATGATAAAGGTCAGCCAATATTCTTCTCAAAAGGAGTATCTACTGATACTTTACCTAACCTTGCTGGTGGATCATTATCACGAACAGAGTTTTACTATGCATATCCCACAACAAGAACTAGATTTAAGATAGCTTCTACTCAGGCTGATGCTGATCTTGGTATCAACTTGATTACTCTTGGTGCTGTATCTTCTTCTGGTAGTTGCAGGGTCTATGCTAATAATGGTCAATGGAGTACGAGTATAACCAGACAGCCATTATTGTATGATCCTAGTAGGAGAAATCTTCAAGCAGCTGATCTTGATACTGGAGCTTATGGTAACTGGATTGTACTAACTAAAGATACTGATAATGAGATTATAGATAAAGTTCTAACTGCAACTGATTATTCAGGAGATGAAGCACCTAGAACTACACCAGGTGGTGTTATAAAAAGGATCAAAGATGTAAGATCTAATTACGATAGAACATATCGTTATCGTTATGTATTACCTAAAGATAACAGAACTGCACGACCACCTTTCTTAGGATATGTATTAAAACTAAGAACGGATAGTGATGGTTATGTAATGGATAAGTGGGATGGAGGTAATCCTTCCGATTACACCCAGTATGCAAGAACATATTACATTTATGATATAACTGAAGTTCAGGATTTCATTCCACAGGTGCAAGATGGTGTATACTATCTAACTTTATTGCTTGCTGATATTCAGATTGACCACGATAGGATGATTCGTGGAAATCAGGGTAATATTTCACAGAACTGGTTCAAGAAATATAAGTTTAGTCAGAATACTGCTGAATTATATCCTTCATTAGACGCAGATAATCCTAAAGATAATCCTGATGCAGCTAAGTCTGTATCAGACCATAGAATACATGGATGGGTATATTCAGACTCAAGGACTAAGAGTATTACCAGAGAAACTGCTGAAGCATTCTTAGGAGATAATAGATATGCATCAAATGAGATAAATGGTATTTGTGAAGCAAGAGAAGGTTTTGCTAGGAGAGGTAGAGAAGATCAATCGAGATTATTCCAAGTAGGATATTTGAGAGGTAACTCTACTAATAGAACTGAAGATGATGGTATTTTTGTTGAACTCAGACGACCATCACTTGTAAGATCTGGAAACCATACATTTGAATATGTTGGATATGGTCCAGGTAACTATTCAACTGCATTCCCAGCTAAACAACAACGTGATCTAAATGATAGGGAAGTTGTTGTATCTCAGTCTAAGAAAGAAGATGCTGGTGTTGTATTCTACTCAGGTCTAAACTCACAAGGTGACTTGTATGTTGGTACTCAGAAGATCAATGCTGTTACTGGTAAGATAGAAATTATTGATGAATCTATATTAGAAATTTCTGCTATTCCTCCACAAGACAGACCTGATCCAGAAGATTCTGGTGATGATACTGAATTAGAGAGAACCATGAACTTCTGGGATCTCGATGTTTGGGGTAAACTTACAGTTGATAATGGTTCTGAGGATAAATCTACTAGAATAAAAGGATCTATTAGAAGTCCAAGTATCTTTAGAGGTGGTGTAGAATTTAATACACCTAGACAAGAACAGTTTAGATCTACTCAAAGAGTCACATTCTATGGTATGGCTAATGGGTGGAAAGAAGATGGTAATGGTGCATTTAGAGGTATCCATGATTTATCTTCTTCTACCAACTATAGTTTACGAGGAATTTATATAGACACTGCTACTCTTGGAACCAAGAAAATAGAACATTATCTAGGTGACTCGAAATATAAGAAGAGTAAGTATCTATGGGCAATGACCTCAAGACCAGAAAGTTATACTGCTGGTGTAGGTGATACTATTCAAAACTTGGTAAATGAAAGTGGAGTACAGGCAGCTGGAACATGGTCACTGGGTGAAACATTTGGTGATATAGCATATAAACCTTCTACTATTCTTGATTCCACTCCTCATAATGAGAAATGGATCTATCTTGATGATCCTACTGGTGCTAAAGTTGGATGGTGGTTCAATGCAGGATTGACAAGGACTGGTGGTATGTATCCTTTCGAAGATACATCATCTACTGGTACTACAGGTACATTGGGTATCAATGCTGAGTATAGAAATACTGCAAGACTATCTGAATTATATGTGAAAGGTTCTGCTATTACTGGAACCAAGAAAAGAGATTATGTATTAGGTATTGATAGTGATGCTGGCACTGCGGTAATGTGGATCAAGAAGACTGGTACTGGATCAGGTAGTGGTAATCCTGGTGTTACATTCTTCAAGGATGATACTTCACCTATACTAACCCAGATGTCTGGTACTTCTGGTAGTAAGTTCTCTTTTGAAGTTGCAACTGGACATCCAGTAAGTTTGGCAGATGAGGTATCAATTGGTAAGAGTGTATATATTGCTAGTAAAGCAGAGTTCTTAGATACTGATTCTGGTATTCGTGTCCCTGCTACTCATGGTTCAAGTAGATCATATAAGACAGGTGATGATTGCTTCTTCAGTGTACATGATGCTGTTACAGCAAATAATAATGTATATAAAAACTTTGGTGGTAGTGGATTTAGTGAGAAAGCACCAAGTATGTTTGATGAGTGGTTCCAAAAAGATATAAGGAACCAAGCATTACCAGTAGGTTCTATAATAATGTGGAACGGTGCTGGTAATGCATTACCTGATGGATATGTATTATGTAATGGATCTACCTATACTGATAGGTATGGATCTCAAGTAACATCTCCTGACTTACAGAATAAGTTTGTAAGAGGTGGAACAGGAACATCTACAGGTGGTGGAAACGGTGGTTACGATAGTCATACTGTTGATGCTAACTTGAATGTTTTTGCTCATGAACTAACAAGACCTGAAGTTCCTGCTCACTCACACGGATTGAATCACAACTACTTCAGACACACTCATGACATTTCAGTTCAAGTTGGTTTGAATGACTTGATTGGTGCTGCTTCTGGTACTGATAACCCTGATGCTGCCTTTGGTACTAACTGGGGATCTGCTGCTCATACATTAGTAACCCAAGGTGAGTGGCCAAATTATGATGGACAGAATAGTCAATCTAATAAGTATCCTGCTTCTAACCAATGGTTACAGACTGGTACTACTACTGCTGAAGGTACTGCATTTGTAGACTTAGCAGGTAAAGGTAGTATGAGAACTGGTGCTGGTACTGGTGGATCTACAGGTGGTGGTGGATCATCAACTTCTTGGCAGACTCGATTTAATGGATATAGTGCATCACCTAAGAATGCAGTTGAAGTAACTGGTGGAACTGGTGGAGGATGGGCAGTAACATATGGTTGTGGTCATGATGATTCAGGTACTGTAAATGTAAATCGGAAGCTTTGCATGATAAAATGTACTCAGTCTGCTGGTGTTAATAATAAGTGGGATTCTCCTGTACAAAGTGCTGCGGTAACAGTGGAATATCTAACTCATGTTCAAACAAATGCTATGGTATCTACAGGGAGTTGGCAACAAGTATTCAGTGGGCAAAATGCTGCTAACTACGTAGAAACTACCTATGCTTTGAATAGTTCTGCTAATGCTCATATCAATAATTCTAACAGGACTGGATCACACTATGTGTTCAATAATATGCTACGTGCTTTGAACCCATATGATCCTGCTACTAATCAGTGGGATGGATTTGGTCCTTGGTTCTATTGGGGTCCATTTAGGTTCAAGTCAGGTACACAAACAGAAGGATATAGACCTACTGTACAATTCAATCAAAATGGAGATTTAGTTATTCAATCTGATCCTCATGCTGATACTAAAGGTCTACAACTTACATTTAATCATGACTGGGTAGATAATCCTGGTACAAATGGTGTAGCATTGGGTACATATGCAATATCATCATTGGGTTTATCATTAACATATAATAATACAACTACTGGTTCTAATACTCCTGTAACTGTTACTATTCCTGATATACCTGCTGGTCAGAGTATGATCTTTAGTGCTACTATCACTGGTAATGCAAAGAGTACATTCAATCTATTGAATCCTGTTTCTGGTTCCACTTGGACTCATGGTAATGTTCAGAATGGTCAACCTGGTATTGGATTTATGGATAATAGTGGTAGTGATAACAATCAAATAATCAGTGTTGAGTGGACAGCGAGTAATCCACAGTTTAATATTATTACTGAGGAAATGACATGGGATATCTATAATAAAGATGCCAATACGAGGTATACTATTTGTGATTTC
>CEUB01161700.1_pt1 | contig 14880 bp, 21 predicted proteins | sample 356491 | NCBI WGS metagenome assembly CEUB01 (sample SAMEA2623370, study PRJEB7988) | marine metagenome | isolation source: saline water (ENVO:00002010), including | reverse complement strand
TTTATCATATAGTAAAGAAAAGAATTTGTGTATTAAACGCTCTTATGAAATTCCCATTTTAAGTCTTCGCAAATGCCTTTCCATATTTTGTCTTGAATGTAATTTTTTTCTCTGGATTTGAGGAGGGGGAAATACTGGATCAATTCGAGTTCGCCCAATATTCTGCACATTTTGTTCAGAGTGTAGCTGTAGCTGAGGAAGTTTTTTCGTTCGGGGGCGACGATTTTAACCCATTTAGCGAAGGGTTCTTGTATTTCTCTGAACATATCTATTAAACGGCCTTCGAGTTCTCGGGACAGACTTGGCGGTTTTCTGCCGGTTATTTTTTGGGTGATGGTTGGTATGTGTTCGTAGTACTTATTGAATCTGAGTTTTTTGAGAATAGCGCGTAATTTGGAAGCGGTGACGTCTTGAGAGTTGGTAATTCTCTGTTTTTGCAGTTCCATAAGAATGTTGTTGAACACGACATCTGGTATTTCGGTCGTTTCTTTGGCCTGGAGTTGAGCTAACCACTCTTTAAAATGGTTAATTCTCTTGTATGCATAAGGGGAAATGATTTGAACGCCTTCCCTGAATTCTGGATTGAGTCGGTCGTCTTGATAATTAATGGAGAGCCCGCACTCTGGGCATATTGCGCTTGCTGTGCTTGGTTCTACTACCATTTCTATCTCAACGCATTGTTTGCAGAAAGGTATTTGTTTTTTACAGGGATCTTTAATGATTATTTTCTCGGTATCGTCGTCGGAATCGAGTAGCATTTGGTCGTTGAAGCAGATGGACATATAGGCGGTGTATTTGTTTCCGGCGCTGTTGGAGCAAGTTTTTGTAAAGTAGCTCGTATCGGGTTTGTTTGTTTTATTAAGTTTAGTGTCTAATTCGTATTGAACGAATTTGGCAAATTTTAATTGGTAGTCGATTAGTTCTTTGTCGGATTCTATGTCGTGTATTTTTTGTTTTAGGGTTTCTATTTCTTCTGATTGGCACATAGAGCGTTGATCTGTTTCCAATAGTCGTGAGAGTTCTACCCTAAGCATCGGGATAGAATCTTTCTGTTTCTTTAATTTCTTAAAGAAGTTGTCTTCAACGTGTTTGATAGAAGAACGTGTATCGTGATGAGTATTTGATTTTTTTAATTTATGTGAGTTCATACAATATGCATTAGAGAGTCTTTATATTTTGTAATATTTTTTAATCTGAGTTAATAACTAAATACAATGGCAATATACAATACTGACATACCATCATCTAATTCTATTATTTTTCTACCTCCCGCCCCAGTAAATCAAGATCAGCGCGATATTAGATCTTCGATGCTTGCAGGTGGCCAGTATAAACACGACGAAAGTCTAACAAAGTGGCAACAATGGGCCCAAAAAGCTTTGCACGTCAGCGGCGACCCGTTATTGCTACTAGTTTTTCACGATTTAAACATTGATTTTTTAATAAAAACTGCCCGTAAGGAGGTTTCAGACATCACTGGGGCTCCGTCACGAGTACCAGAGAGAGAGCAGCTGATAGAGCTTTTGCTTCTGACGTACGAAAACTTTAGGCAAATCAGACGTAAAAATTTAAGGAGTTTGCTGTTAAAGTTTAATAATGCAATTGTTACGGGTCTGGTAAATAAGTTGATATCGAACGGTGATATGTACAAGCAGTATTATCACGATAAGATTACGCAGCCTCAGCCAATTCCTTTGAAAATGCCAAGGAACGTTCATTCGGGAGGAACGCGCGCTCTAAAAGGCGGAAATCCTTTTGTTGAATAGAAATAATATAAGGTATGCATTCTCAAGTGGTGTATTATAGAGATTTTGATTTTATAAATTTGGAATACGGGGTTCCGTGTTCGACGCATTTGGGCGTAATGCGAAATTATTTGCCTCAACCCTTGAGGATTCAGTTTCCGAAGTTAAAGATCGAGAGTATATCGGAGAATGAGGCGTTGCTGTCTGTAAAAGCTAACTCGCCGGGGTACAATTTTTTAAAGATGCTGGAAAAATACAATGTGCAGAACGCTCCAAAAAATAAAGATATGATGAGCCAGGTGAATGTTTTGAGCGAGACGGCGGAATATTCCAGGATTTCGATGAAAATAAAGCCGAAAAATACTCTTTTCTTCTCGGAAAGGAACGAGTTGATATCTGCTTCGTATATTAGCTCGCTATTGGAGTCGAAAGAAAGCGTGATAAAGGCGGTTTGTATATCAAATAGTCCGGGTCTTTGGTCTACTGGACATTCTTATGGAAATACGTGGAATATCGAACAAATTAAAATTTACATCGAATAATTTCAATAAACCGCGTCGAACATAGAGTAAACATATTGTAGCGTCTATAATAACTATAATGGCGTCTTTTTCGATAAAATCCCTCGCAACGGATACCGAATTAATGGAAGCATTTTCCGGAATATCGGTAAAGGAACCTTATAAGGATTACAACAAAGACCTCTTCACGGTAAAGTTTTCAAAAAAAAGCGGCGAAGAGTCTTATTTGAGCTTAAAATTCCCAATATTAAGCGTTGTAACAAAGCCAGAGAAAGGGTCTAAATATTTTTACGCAAAGCTCGGAAATTTATCTGATAGCGGGGTGGTTGATGCTTTCGACGCTTTGGACACGTTTATTTCTTCAAAGATGGCGGACAAATATGTAAACAAAATGCAGCCCACATTTAAAAATATAGACAGCGGGCTTGTTAAAATTTACATACCGCACAAAAGCGGGGAAATAAGGCACGATAGATTGAAGATATACGGTTCCGATAAAAAGCAAAAGGATATTTTTTCCGTTAAGGAGGGTTCTAAAATAAAGCTTTTAGCGTATCTAAAGCACTTCAAAAGATACCGCGACGAAATAGTCCCTATGTGGATAGCCGAACAGATGCAAATAATATCAACCGAGCCCGAACTACCGGAAAATAAGGATGCACCCCAAAAAATACCGGAACCCGAGAACGAAAAAGAAATATTAGAAAATCATTTGGAACTGGGCTCTGATAGAAAACCTGTCTGCGATTTATCCGATGAAAGCCACGATTCCGACGATGCCAGCGACGACGATTACAATGCGCCATGGTAATTCTTTCAGGTTTTAAAAATGTTTTCTTCGTTTTTTTTTCCTGAACTATTAATAACAAGCTTCCAAATATGGCAAAGAGCTCCGCTAAAAAAATCCCTAAAATTCTCGACATTCTTTTAATTCTACTCGCTCTCTACATCGTGGTAACAACTTGCAGCTCTACCACACCCAAATCTACCCCGACCACTGACGCCGCACGCGAAATGAAAGAAATAAGCGACAACGTCGCCGATCTCCAACCGCTAACTCAGACCATACCAGAAACACCCGAAGACATCCCACAAATACCCGTAGGTTTAGAAGGTGCCGAATACTTTACCGGGACGTGCTGCGACCCAACCAAGGGCAATTGCGCACCAGGCCAAAAAATTTGCTTTACCCAGGAAGGCTTCTCTCAAAGCCCACCCGCAACTTCTGAGCCTCCGGCAGCCCGCGAGCCTCGTGCAGAAGCTTCCTCTTGCCCAACCATTGTGTGGACCGATACAACTTTGCCTACTTCCAACAGCGAAGCTGGATGCTGGCCTCTGGAAAGACCTTACGGACGCGGAACGGTAACTGGAGATTGCATAAGTGATGGCAAAACAGAGGTCGCCAATTTTTACGATGCGGAGCAGACTAACACGGTGGTTAATGCGATAGACAATGACGTATCACGTAAGATGAAGATCAGACCGTCGCAGATGTCTGCGAACTACAGTTACAGAGCCGACCCGGAGATCCCGTGGGGAGGGTACCCTACGCTTTCGTTTATTCAAGGAAATTCCGACATTGGGTTGAAGGTATAATCGGGAAGATAAAAAATACCTCAGGGTAAATCTTAAGAGAATCGCGGTAATAAAGTGGAATACACTACAATAATGGCTTCTACCGTATTTAGAACAAATCACGAGAAGATTACGTCGTTGCAACCGAGCGCTAGAGCTTACGAAGAGTGGCTGACGAAAAGATTTCAGGAACAGAAAAGTGCGATAAACGACGATATTCAGGAAGCCGTTGAATTGTTGGCTAAACAAATCAACAGCTGGGGTAGTGTTCCCTATTTGGAGATAGAGGCAAGGTTGGGGTATTTCGAGGACGACGACGAAGGCAATGTTCGTCTCCCGTTCGATTCTAATGTGGACAAGGAGAACTTCGAGAAGATAAAAGAAGCGCTTGCGAAATGGAATGAAATAACGGAAATAACGGAGACCAATTCGGTTATATACTCCTTTGACGGTGATATAAGGCTGGAAGTAACTTCGGACGGTTCCAGAAGCGCAATAAAGAAGCGGAAGCTGGAGCATTCGAATTTTAGGTACGACAACAGTCCCTTTGATATGAGAATCTGTTTCAGCGCAGAAGTTCCGATTGAGATTGATAGCGTGTCAAATATGAAGGTTTCCGCAAAAAGGAACAAGCAAAGAACTAGCTACCACATGAATCACTGGAGATTTGATTTGACGGAGGTGTCGTATTCTGATAACGGCATAGAAAACCGCGAGTATCAAGTTGAGATAGAGGCCAAGCTGAACTGTATTCCGTATTCGGATTACGTTTATATGGCAGACTCTATGATGTTAAAGATCAAAAAGCTGGTAAATGTATGCGAAAAGGAGGAGAAGGGTTCCGAAAGGGACATGGTACCGCTCGTGGATATATCTAGGAAATTCGGATCGATCGAGACCATGATGAACGAGTTAAAGATTTAAAAAAAAGACTCTACAAAAAATAACCACAAATGACTACTAATTTCGACAAAGTCCGCGCCTTTATGCGTGTAATGGGACAAGAAACGCCATCTTCCCCCGTAAAACCAGAAACAATTCCAGAAACGACTAAACTCAGGGTCGCGCTGATAGAAGAAGAACTAAACGAACTCAAAGATGCCGTGCAAAAACACGATTTCGTTGAAGTTGTAGATGCGTTAGCTGACATTCTATACGTCACATACGGCGCCGGGGCAGCTTGGGGCGTAGATCTTCAGAAGGCGTTCGATCTCGTTCATGATTCTAACATGTCCAAGATATGCAGCTCCGTAGAGGAAGCGGAGCAAACAGTTGAATGGTATAAAAAACACCCCGAAAAGGGGTATCCCAATCCAGAATACAGGAAAGGAGACGGAGATAACAATTCGTACGTCGTATTTGAAAAAACAACCGGCAAAATACTAAAAAGCGTAAATTATAAAAGCGTGGAACTATCAGAGATCGTCCTCGCTGACGCGGGGTGCTAATGCGTACTGCACTCTTCCGAGATTGCCCACTTTATACAAGGCGATCATTGGTCTGTTTTTTTTGAAATAAAGCTCCACCACATTTCCGAGATTTGTAGATTTAGTAAATAGATTGAGATACTTAAGGGAAAAGTCTTCGCTGACTTCTTCCCCTTCGTGCTGGCTCTGTATGATCCCGCCACCCGATCCAATGCATATGGATTGAGTAGCGAAATCGCCCTTGACTTCGAATGTTAGCTCGGTGGAGTTGCTGGTAATTTTAACAACGTCTCCTATGCTGCTGAGGTCTCTGCATATCTTTTGGAAATCCGTAGAAGGTATTTTAATTACGGAATTGTACTTTACGTCTGGGATTTCGTATGTATCTTCGTTTATATCTAACAAATTCAAAAGACTCACGCTCTGCGAGTTTTTCCCGCTGTTTGAAATGGCGATTTCCAGTTTGTCTGGGTTGCCGGAATGGATAGTGAAGCTTACGGTATCTTGGGGAGTTATGGTTTTTATCAATTTAGATATGCTTGTCATATTAACGCCTGCGATAATGTCGGTTTCGCAGTTGAACACTTCAAAATGTTCTGCTTCTAGGCACAGATATATCAAGGCGACGTGGGAAGAGTCCATGGCCTTAATCCACAAGTTTTTTTTGGTGAAGTGTATATTTACGTCTGTTAAAATGTCTCGTAGAGAGTCGAATAGGACCTTTATGCTCGTTGCTTGGACTGTTTGGATGTGTACGATAGCGGGTTTTGAGGATGAAACTATGGATGACATAATAGTATTGATTATTTGTTATATTTATCTAAATTAAATAATTCCTTAAATACTTACGCATTTATTTTCACAACTTTAACGTTTCCGTTTTTGAATCTTATTTTTATTGTAACGGGATTATCTTCATCTTGTATCATAGTCACGATGTCTTTTTCTGGAAAATCGCGTTCCCACCTTTTCTGCGTGTCTCCGTCGCTGGATTCGATCTTAGAGAGGAGTATCGGAGAATCTATCTTTTTACAGTGATCTGGCACAAACATATTCATTATATTATCGCTGGATCTTCGAATATATCCGTATTTCGAGGTCCAATTTTTTATTCGGAATAGTTTATACATTCCAAGAAGCCCAGATAATAACGTGCTCGATACAACGATACCGTAATCCCTTGTTATTAATACAATCAATAATCCGCCGGCCGCGCCCAAGAGAGAACCTACAACAGTATCGATTGCTTCTTGCGTGTTGTTAGTTTCACAAGTGGTGTATTCGCTATCCGATGATTCAGACATTATAAATAAAAGAACCAAAACTTTAAATGCATATAGAGAATTACCTTTACAAATAAACAAATGGAAAGTTTAGAATCTCGCCCGGCAAATACCAAAAAAAACAGAAAAAAAAAAGATTCTAAAATCACCAAAAATCCCGAAACATCCGAAACGAGCATCAGTTTTGGATCGGAAAAGGCAAAAGAAATCAAGGGAAAAAAAGAAGATATCGCGGAAAAAAAACACAACCTATCATTCGGCGGCCTCAATATTATCGTAAGACCGGCCGAAAAACCAGATATAGGGCACGTAAGAGAATCGCTCAGATTCGGTTCGATAACTGCAGACAGAGAATTATCGTCTGAAACGCGCGAATCCTCAAAAACAACAATACACGGCGAAGTCCCAAAAAAAACAAACGAGGTTCGCTCTGTGCCAAGCAGAATGTGCCAAATCGTAGAATACAATTCCGACGAAGAAACTCCGCAAAAAAAACCAACCAAACAAATATTCACGAGACGAGAACCCGGAAACAGATCTGTCGCCAAAAGCAATCGCTTGGACGAAATTTTTAACACTAAAAACGATACAGCACTACCAACATCCAGTAACCTGTGGTGTTGGTGGTGTTGTCATAAATTCAATGGACCGCCTTGCTATCTACCTACAAAGTACGACGAATATAGAGAACGTTATGTTGTTATAGGTAATTTTTGTAGCTGGTCCTGCGTAAAATCTTATAATATGGATATAGGTGATAATGGGACAAACAATAGAAATTTCATTTTACGAAGGATATTGAAGCAATTGGAGATCAAAGATGTTAAAAATGCTCCCCCTAGGAGCGCTCTTTTGGAATTCGGCGGGCATTTAACCATTGAAAAATTCAGAGAAGCTTCGGGTGAATACAACCAGGTTAAACCGTTATCTGCACTGACCGTGTGGATAGAGCCTCAAATTCTTCTTAAACGCGCGCAAAAATTAGGCGTTAATAGACAATAGCTCTAACACGTTCGATACCAACAAAGAACACAATACAAACTTTATTAAGCAGTCGATCCTGTCTTTCATCAAGGGCGAGCACATCATAACGTATAATTCCTGGATAATATCTTTTCGAGGTTCGTTAGTAAAATCTTCAGTATGTTCTGCGCGAGTGTGTTGTCTTTTGTGGGTGAGATTTTTTACTAAAGCTTCGAGATCTTTAATTTTTTCTTGTAAATTTTCTGACTTTTTGTTAGTGAAATTTTCAGCTCTAGGGTTTGGACCGTAAGGATCAATGGTTTGGAATGCTGAAGGTTGTGCTTGATAATATTTAGGACCCGCGGACCAAGATTCGCCGTATGCGTCCTTTAATGAACATCCTAGTTTACTCATATTTGACAATTGGCTATATTTTATTTTTTCGGAATGCCCCATAAAGATTTGACCCCAAGATAAGAATTGTCTATTTGGCTCGACCAGGCATCTAAAATAGGTCGCCTTTTTTTTATTTTTGCGTAACTTTTATTTAACACGTCCTTATCTTGCAAATCTGCATTTTCAACATCTTCGAATTTAAAAAACACGTCATCCAGAAACCCGAAAACAAAACCGCGACTCAATCCGTATTCTACACCTTGGAGCTGCATTGAAACGTTTATTTCTTCGCCTTCCAATACCAAATGATCCTTGCACTTTAAATCGTACGCCTCTCCGTTATAATGTATTATACAATCCGAGAAAGCATATAATATAGCCTTTGTCGGACTTACCAACTCTTTCATAAAAGGGTGCGTCTTAGAAACAAGCTCCTTTAATTTAGACGTCCTTAACATTTATACTACCAAACATTATTTCTTCTTCTTATTTGGTATGCTCACCATCCTCGAAATATTATTACCCCCAGACGATTCCGACGAAGTCTCTGAACCAGAAAACTCATCGTCTTCATCGCTCTCGCTTTCGTCCGATTCCACCTTGCGAGAGAAGTTGTCTTTACCTCTTGTCGCTTCGCCTGCTCGAGACATTGGATTGAAGTTCATCGTAGGAGGCGACATCTCGTCTCCTGAGCTCTCGTCGTCGTCTTTTTGGGGGGGAGGAATCTTTGATGTTATGCCGCCCATCATTTTCTTCATCATATTTTCCATCATGTCTGGTTTCTGGGAGCCCATAGCCGAAAAAATGGCTGCGGGGTTTGCGAGGATGCTCTTAGACATGTGGAACATGAATGCGCTTCCGGCAAGAGCCGTCATAAGCTCCATTTCGGGTGCGACTTCGACGTGGCTGGTCCATTTTTCCACGATTCTTTCCAGGCTGTGGTCGAAATCTTCGATGTTCTCCATTACGGATTCGCTCCAACCTTCTAATTTTGCACCCACCGGGTCGAAACGGTTGTTTAACCACTCAACTATGCCGACCGAACCCATTAGCAATTTTCTTCCGAATTTCACGCCCGCTTCGTTTGCAAGCATTTGCGAAAGTCGGTTGTATTCGGACTGTATATGAACCAACTTGTGCTTGCTGGTAAATCTTTTGCTGGGATTTATCCCCTTTCTCTCTAGAGCCTGTATCTTCGACAAAAGATCGTATTTCAACTGCTTTCTTTCGCTACTCGACATCTGTTTCGTTGGTTGTTGAACTTCTTCCTCTACGTTTGGCATCCTTCCCATTTCCGGAAATTCGTCTCCGTTTCTCGTGGTCACCGAGCTCGCTTCTCCTTCGCTGTCTTCTGCGCCTGCGCTAAACTCGTTATCCGACAGAGAAGATTCCGAGCCGTAGCGCGAATTGGAATCGTGGCCTTGAGGATCCTGAACGGGTTTAGATTTTACGGGATTCGCGAAAGATTTGAAATCTCCGGTTGCGAGATGAACTGGCGTTGAATTTCCGGAAAATGGTTGAGTGCTCTTAAAGGGTGGGGATGCGGGTTTATAAAATGCGGTCTTGGGTTCGGTTTGTTTTGGTATTTTGGGGGGTCTTTCGCGACTTGTAGAGTTGCTGCTATCGTCCGCTCTTTTTACGTGTATTTTTGTACCCGACGACGGTGTCGAAAAGGCTCCCGCTTCTTTTTTAGAATGACCGTTTGTATTACCAACTATTACTCTTTGTTGTACATTATCATTGGAATCGTGAGAATAGCTTACCTTAGGTGGCATTATTCGTTGAATGTTGTCTATTTTTAATTCCTTAGTTGTCGAACGCAAATGTTCGTATTCGGGCGTTGATTTAAGAGGTGATCCCGTCCTTTCCATTGTAATTTTTACAGGCGGTTCTGGTATATCTGCCATGCATTTTATTTTTAATTAAAAGATAAACTTTTAATACATTGCAAGTTATATAAGGAATGGGTTCGTTAATAATAATAATAATAATATGTCAAACACCACCAGCGCTTGGGATAAGGGGCCACCCGTTAGTATATCAAAATTCAACACAATTTTAAAATATGATAAAACGCCATACAACTCTAGGTTCGTCGCGGGAACCGCAGTGATCCAGAACGATCACGAATGCGCGGTTTCAACCACTTCCTCAGCCGACAGCAACACCAAAATCGATCGCAAAATACCAGAAAAAAAACACCACCAACAATATTACAGCGCTGGAGTTCTACTATATTCCCGAGACCCTAAAGGCACGCTTGTCTTTTTACTTGGAAAAGACAGAGAAGGAACTTGGAGCGATTTCGGCGGGCGTTCAGAGCACTCTGATAACGGGAACCACACTAAAACAGCAGCCAGAGAATTATACGAAGAAACTATGGGTTCTGTTATGACAATGGAAGCGGCGCAAAAGATGCTCACGATGTCTCATTTTGAACATAAGAGGTCCGTGATAAAGTCTAGGACTTTGGGGGGTAGTCCTTATATTATGTTCGTGTTAGGGATTCAATATGCAGACTACAAGCAAAATTTCAAAAGGGTTCACGATTATGTTAAATATGTAGGCCAAGGCTATATAGAAAAGGTAGATATACGATGGGTGTCTGAAGAAACTCTTATGGGGGCGATTGACGAGGACCTAGGCAACGAGAGCGTTCTTTTGCCTCTGCGGCCTATTTTCAAAACGACCTTGGTTGATCACATAAGCGAAATGAAAGATATCAAAAATCTCAAATAATTTTGTTAAACTTCGGGTTCTTCGAGTTCTTCGAGTTCTTCGTTGTCTTCGAGTTCTTCGTTGTGTTCCACGAAACTGCGTATATTCCCGTAAAGTTCTTCAATCCTTTTTTTCATATCAACTTTATCTGTCAAAATGTCTTCTATATAATTGTCTATAGAGTATTCCTCTTCGCTTTCCATATGGGGCGTGGCATATTTATCCATAGGTCCTCTCGCGGGTCTGGTTCTAGATACCAAAACGGTCGCGTGCTCCTGTTTCCACAAATTCCACAACCAAGAAAAATGAACCTCTTCCAACTTTTTAGGGGTTGCCAGAGTAGTTTTCGAAGGTTTTTTCATTTCCCGCGTAGCCCGTTTATACACCTTGTAATAACTCACCCCTTGCAAATACGAGTCCGCAAAATCGTCCTTTTTTTTGGCGCTGTTAAATTTGCTGAGCCATTGCTTAGACATAACCGGATTTAATGATATAAAATACCGGGTTGTATCGATAGATCGTTTTTTATTTTTTGCGTAGGTTGTGCTGCCCTCGTATTCGCTTATATCTTTGCACAGTTGTAGCTTGTATTTGGGGCTGTATTGTATAATGTGCTTGAATCCTTTCATTACAAAAAACATGTGCAAAGCGGAAGCCATGGTTCTCATTTTGGGGTTGAAAGAGGGTTGTTTTTCTATAACGATTGTCTTTATTCTAGTTTTGTCCCAGATAATAGGTGTCGAATCTAATTTTTTATATAAATTTGTCAGATGACGAGTGGTATCGGTGGTGTTTCCAATATCAAAAACTTCCCAAAATTCTATTTGGTCGGGTCCGTCTAGCAAGCATAAGGCCAGGTTCTTTATTCCCACGTCTATACTTAATATACGCGTGTTTGTCATAGTTTTATTAATTTAGCTTTGTTTTTTTTATTACTTTTCAGCATTTTTGCCTCATTTTTTTTGTGGGCCCGCCTTATTTTCTTTTCGGTGATGTTTATTTCTTCTTGTTCTTTCAGCTTATCTATATCCCAACATACCATAATCGTATTTTCGTTCATCGGTTCTACAAAAAACCCGTCGTGCTGCAGTAATTTAGATATTTTCTTTCTCACCCAAAAAGCATCGTATAACGGCAACCCAACTTCGTACATCGGTATTTGAAATACCATGCTCTTTCTTCCAAATTCGTTGTGAGCTCTCACTTTCTTGTGCGCTCGTTCCTGGAAAAAAAGTAGCGTATCGGTTTGTCTTTGTTTTGTTCTTTCCTGTTGTAAAGCTAGACTTTTTACGAGTGGGTTTCTATCATCTTTGGGCATTTTAATTAAAGAGATAGTTTAATTTATAAAACAGTTTGCCGCATTTAAAATAAAGGATATAATCAGCTTACTGTCCAAAATCGCGTAAGAAGAGCGCTGGGAAAAATACCGCAGGTTTTGAAATGTTATTTGCGCGTTTGTATTTAAAATATTGTCTATTTGTATAATTTGTTTCTATTTATGTCATCGTTCGGTAATACGGAGTCCGAGTGTAACATCTGCTTCTTGCAATCCGATAAATGGCAATTATTGCCTTGTAAACACAGATTATGCAAAAAATGCTTCAATTTATTACAAGACACTAAATGTCCGTGGTGCAGAATAAAAATTAAGAAAAATAAAACTCCCGCAAGACTCGCTCGTACGAGAAGCTACAGCGACCCCTTGCATAACAGAGATACTCTTCGCACGCCTATAGATGTTATAGAACATGAAAATAGAATCGAAAGATATATGGATCGCAAAAAAAATAAAAAGAAGAAAAACAAGCAAAAAGTTATTGTTCCATCCGAGAGGCGCGTTTTATTTAATAACAATTTCAGAAATTCTAAAAATATACTGAGACCTGAACTACTCAATTGCGGCCTCTATTAATCTTTCCAACGTGCTTTCCATAAAAACCAGCATTATCAAAAATACTATCGAATACGCCAACCTCAAACTCTTGTTAGCCCCCCCTAAATTCGAAACTCTTTCCATTAAAATGGTTGGTATTATATACGACAATAACAACGTCAAACAACCGTGCAAGAACCCAGATAGTATGCTATCATGGTCGTACGTTACTATACAAGACGACCAAACGATGCTCGCCAGAACTACGTAATCTATAAAGAGTTTTACGTTTCCGCTGTAAAAATTTCGTAAAACGCTTTTTTTGTTCACGGAAGTGCTTATTATAGAAGCAACTTCGTTCATAAAAGGTAAGAATATAAGAATAGTTTTTTGATTATTTTCCGGTATTATCATAATTTATAAATGACCAAGAAAATTATCACGGAACCAACGGATAGTCATCCGTCTTGTTTATTACATCTTCAGGGTATATTTCACCAGACGTATTGTAATATTCCGTCCAAAGCGAGCGCATCTGCTTGTCTTTTAAAATCAACCGCTCGTACGTTTCAAACTCGCAGTCTGGGTACGGTGCTTCAAGCTCGCAATTTTCGATTTCCAATTCCAAGTTCGTCGTTATGGTATCTGGATTTACGGAAGACGGATATTCTTCTTCGCATTTCACTTTAGGAGCTAATCTAATGCCGCTGTTCTTTCTCGGAAAAATTAGAGCACTCGCGAATACGCTACAATAAAGCAGAAACCTTAACATCTTTGTTAATAACTAAATAAATTTACATTTAAATACATTATCCTCTGAAACTTTTCCTGTGATGAACGCACCTCCCGTGCTGTTTTATGGCGTCTTTGTGTTCTAGCGTGCCGTACGCTTTATTCTTTTTCCAATTATAAACTGGAAATTCTTCGTGCAAGGAACGCATCAGCTCGTCCCGTTCCGTTTTCGCAATTATGCTGGCGGCGGCAATGTTCCTGTATTTATCGTCTCCTTGTGGTACGCATTCGTAAGGAGTTTCGTCGTCGGGTTGGAAATGAGGGCCGTCTACCGCGATGAAATCTGGCTTAAATCCTTTGCTGTCGAGGTCCCGAATAACCTTTTTCATACCCCACAAAGTGGCGTTTAAGATATTGAGTCTGTCAATATCTGTAGGTTCCACGAATACGCAGCTCCAAGCGGTCGCGTTGGCCTTTATCCATTCTGCCGCAGCTAACCGTTTTTTTTCCGATATTTTTTTAGAATCTCTTATGGTAATTCCTTCAGCCGTTTCGAGTTCTTTAGGTAAAATAACCCCCGCGATACATACTGGTCCTGCGAGGGCTCCTCTACCGGCTTCATCCAACCCAACTTCTTTATCGCTGTTTGGGTTAAAAACTTTTGCAATTGATTGTTCCATTTAAAATAAAATATTTATTTATTTTAAATGAGTAACAGTTTAAATTTACATAAAATAGCAGTCGTAACCTTCCCCCTACTTAATTTATTTGGAAGAACAGATATCCTAACGGTATTAAGACCGTTCGCTATCACTTACGGGCTGCTAACGGCTTCTTATATTCTAAATAACATAGACCAAGTGCAAAAAGATTCCCATATGTGGAAAATAGAAAAGGCGTTTTTAACGGCTTTCGTGGGCAAGCAATATTTATTGATCGCTCTCTACTACCTTGTATCGAAATTGTATTTTGTCTACTTAGTTTGGAAGTTAGAAAATAAGAAACAAGCCGTGATATTTAGCACCGCAATAATGGCAATCTGGGTCGCCACAACCGACTTTAAAAAAGAATTCAACATTTCAGAAAAAGATTACGATATGATATTTTCTATGGGTGTAGGCCTTTTAATATGGCTGTGGGATACAAGCATATAAGGACACAACATTACTTATTATAAATGCTTTTTAGACGCTCGAAAATAATTAACACCGCCTCTATCAAATCCACCGTACCAAAACCCGGCTTTGTTAAACTGATCGACTGCATGCCATCCGAAAAAAATAAAATGTTGCTCGATGCGGCCGTAGTCCAAGCTGCACGTGTAAGTTACGGCGAAGGAAGTAAAGGTGTGGAAAAGGATTCGGCCCTGATAAATTATTTGATTAAACACCAACATACGAGCCCATTCGAAATGATAGAGTTCAAATTTCACCTTAAAATGCCAATTTATATCCAGAGACAGTGGATTCGTCACAGAACGGCCAGCGTCAACGAGATAAGTGGAAGATATACGGAACTTAATCTAGAGAAGGACGATGTTTATCATCCCAAGGAATTGCGGGAACAATCCAAAAGTAATAAGCAAGGCAGTTACATAGACACAAATTTGTACGAATCTAACGAAAACGTTAAACAAATTTGGGACGA
>CEUB01194925.1_pt1 | contig 15483 bp, 22 predicted proteins | sample 356491 | NCBI WGS metagenome assembly CEUB01 (sample SAMEA2623370, study PRJEB7988) | marine metagenome | isolation source: saline water (ENVO:00002010), including | reverse complement strand
AAGTTTGGGTTCATTGATAGTAATGGTAAGAGAATTAAGTTTTTACCCAACCCAAAAAACAAAAACGAACTATTACCTAATAATCCAAAAAGTAAAGAAGAAAAGAACTCTCTTACACCTTTACATAGATTAGTATTCAATCTAAAGAAACTAATCAGATTAGTGCCATTTGGTAAAACTGCATTTGCCTCATACGCTGTTGCACTCGCATTATTAAAAGAACAAACTAAACTAGATTCAGAACAGACAGACCAATTGTTTGAAGACTTCTACAAATTGCTAAAAGAAGAAGAGGTATTTGAACCAGATATGTTATCTGAAGCATCTGAAATCGGTAAATTATGTGGTCGTAGAATAAATGGTGGTGAACATTATTTAAGAACAAGAATTCAACAAAACTTCGATGAGGCTGGAGAAATTAAAACTTACAAAGAGAAATCACTTGTGACTGATATTAAAGAAAACAGTATTGGTTATGGTGTTCTCATATATGAAGGAAGAATAGGAGAAGACAGAATTCTATTCACAGCAGAAGATGTTTATTGAGGAAGTATTATATCACATAGACGAAGACTATAGAAAATGGTGTGACACCATTGATTTAGTATGCGAAGAGATATTACTTGAAGACGCTCAACAGAAAGACAAATGGTTCTTTGATATGTCGCCTGAGAAACAACAGGCATATATTAAGGCACATCCAGATTCAGAAAAAACAAAACAGTTAAAAAAACAACTATCAAAAATGAAGACAGGTGATTCAAAACCTACTTCAAAACCTACTTCGAAAGATTCCCCCAAAGATGATAATCTAGATACGGCAAGTGATAGAGCTTTTAATAAGAAATATTCTGATAAGAAGAAAGATACATCAGATACATCAGAACCTGAATCAGATGGAAAAGACCACAATATTGGTGATGAATTACCAGATACAGTTGCAGACTTAAAACAACATGTTCAGAGTGTAAGAGATGCAGTAGGTGTAGATGTTGAAACTATCGCAACTGCATTTAAACAACCATCAGTCTATAATACAGTCAAAGCAATAGGTGGTTCTATATCTGCATCATCAAGAGTTTTATTTGGAACATTAAGAACAGTAGGCAAATCACTTAAAGTTGGTGCCGCTGCCATTCATGACACACCTGCATTCCAACAATTAGAAAAGGGTATCATCAAAGTTGATGAGTTTATGAAAAAGAATAAGGCACTTGCGACAATGAGTGCTGTTGCAGTATCAGGACTTGCAATCGGCCAATGGTTAAGAATGTCATTTTCAGGTGATATAGAATCTGATTTTGACCTCACGATAATTCCCCAGGCGTTTGCCGGAGAGGCAGGTTTTAGAGAACTAATCGCCACACCTGATGGTATAAAAGGAATAGGTTTATTGAGTGCAGGCCTCGCCACTGGCGGGTTACCAATCTGGATGGGTGGTGCAACAGGTCTTGCCCTTGCATTAACATATTCAGGATTACAGAGTGCAGGTGAAACTGAGAAAGGAAAAGAAATCAAGAAGAAAATGGTTGATTGGGGTAAATCAATGGGTGGTGCAGTAGAAAAGGGTGCCAAGGCAGTAGATAAGAAACTAGGCCTAAAGAGTGAATCAAAACTTTTCATAGAGAATGTAGTAAATATAGATTCAGTAGATTTTGCACCTAAAGACGAATTAAAGAAGGCAAAGTATAAGAAGTTAAAGATATTTGATGAGGGTTGGGACTCTATCAAGTTAGACCCACCACCAACTAACAGTTCAGGTCAGACAAAGAAAGAACTAACACAAGTAATAGAAGAATCAAATAATGCCTCTGATGATGTGAAAAGAAAATACATTAATTGTGATGAAGATGCAAACTATTACATAAAAGAATACATGGATGAGTCAGGCATAGAGTTTGATGAAGAAGAGATGGAATATATCAAAGAACAATGCACACCAGTATCAAGACATTATAAGAATATGTTTAATAGACCTAGACCATATCAACTTGCAGAACAATACAAGATGGAGTTAAACAAGTTCAAAACAGGAACTGCAAACACACCATCATATCCATCTGGTCATTCAGTTCAATCATATGTTGTTGCAAATTATTACGCAAAGAAACATCCAGAACACAAAGAAAATTTAAGAGATGCCGCTGATATATGTGCATGGGGTAGGGTTCAAGCAGGACTACATTATCCAAGTGACTATAAGGCAGGCATAAAACTTGCAGACGAATTAATAAAATATATAAAAGACGACATAAAAGAAGATGCGCCAGTGAATTCTACAGGTGTTGCAGTATCAACTGATACACCTTTAGTTAGAAGAAACAAGTATCAGAAAAAGAATGAAAGAGATTCAAAGGAAATTTGGACTAGAATTCTTAAAAGATACGATATAAAGTAATTTATGAAAAACTTTTTAAACTACCTAGCCCTAGGTACCTCTCTCGCAATAGCAGGTATAGCGGCATACTTTTCAGTTATAGGACTTGCAACTATTTTTGCAGGTGCAGCTCTTGGTGTTATCATAATGACAGGAGTATTAGAGTTTGGTAAAATAGTGACTGCAGCTTATCTCCATTTGTTTTGGGATAAACTGAATTACATGAAATACTATCTCACTGCATCAGTAGTAGTATTGATGTTGATTACATCACTAGGTATATTTGGTTATCTCGCCAAGGCATCATCAGATACATCATATGCAACTGGTATAGCACAATCAGAAGTTGCACGATTAGATACAAACATAGAAAGAAAAGAGAATCAGATAGAACTCATAGAGGGTAGAATAAAAGATTTATCCACTGGTGGTGTAGATGTCACCGATTCAGTTAATGCACAAATAGAGATAAGAGATGGTGCATGGGATAGAGTTCAAGGTGATATAGACTATGCACAAGGACAGATAAATGCATTAAGAAGTCAATTAACTGCCCTAGATGATGCAGTTAATGAACTACGCAGTAAGGGTGTGGAAACCATCACTACAGACGAAGGAGGCGTCTTCCAGAGTGCAGATGTTGAGATTATAGACTATGTTGCACAAGCGGATGCGTTATTTCAATCACAATCAGAACAAAGAGAACAGATTAGAAACGATATTAAAGAACAACAAGATAATATCGACAAATATAGACAACAGGCACAAGACACCATAGATGGTGCAAATGGAGAAATAAACAGATTACAAGACTTGTCAACAGGCAATATTGATGATATACTGGTTAAAACAGACGAATACAATACAGAAATAGATAGTATCTATGATGAGATACAAGTCCTCAAGGACGATAGATTTGTATATGAACAAGAAATCTTAGGATTTGAAGCGGAGATTGGCCCAATCAAGTATGTCGCAGAAGTAATATATGGTCAAGAAGAGTCTGTCAAGTATCTTGACAACGCTGTTAGGTGGGTGATTTTTGCGCTCATTTTCGTGTTTGACCCACTTGCGGTGTTATTATTGATTACTTCAACAGGATTGATTGTTCGTAAGATTGAGGAGGACAAACCAAAGGTTGTAGAGAATAGATATGTCATTCAAGTGCCCAAAAATAAGGTACCAAAAGTCAATAAAACCACCTAGTATTTCTACGCCAATTACTGTATAATAGGAGACAATGTTATGGTTGGAAAGAAAATACTTATCTATGGTTATGGCAAATTTGGACCGTTCCAAATGGGTCAATGAAAATACACTAAATCATAGATGTCCCTATTGCGGTGATTCGCAAAAGAATGTTTACAAGTCTAGAGGTTATCATTTTGTAAAAGAACAATCGTTCATATACAAATGTCATAACTGTGGAAAGACAACATCAAGCGTAAATTTTCTTAAAGAAAACTTTCCACAGATTCATAGAGAATATCTGAAAGAGTATTTGTCAGAACAAGGACATAAACCCAAAAGAAAAATGCCATCAAGCGATAAATTTAAGTTCACTCCACAAGCGGATATTCTAAATAAAAATGGAAGTCAGTCAGATAAACTTTCTGGTTTACAGAATGACAATAGTTTGAGAGCAATAGCATTTCCTGTTGTCGAAAAGTCTGAGGCACGCCAATATCTAATAGATAGAAAGGTGCCAGAGTTTGCAATGAAAGACATATGGTTTGTGGCACAGGCCCAAACACTACATCTTTTATCATCAAAATATGCTGATAGAGTTTTAGGTAATGACCCTAGAATTGTATTGCCATTCTATAGTGAGAATGGGGAATTGGTCGGAGTATCTGGTCGTGCAATCAATGATTCACCACTACGATATTTGACTATGAGATTCCGAGATGATGTTCCACTCATCTTCAATTTGAATAAAGTGGATAGAACGAAAACTATATATGTTACCGAGGGACCCATAGATAGTTTATTCCTACCTAACGGTATCGCAGTGGCAGGTAGTGATTTCAAGAAGATACCAGAAGATATAAAAGACAACGCAATACTCATTTATGATAATGAACCAAGAAACAAACAGATAATTAAAAAGATGGAAGAGGTCATTGACCTTGGATATCGTGTTTGTATTTGGAATGATAAACGCATAAGTGAGTGCAAGGATATTAATGACATGATAATGAGTGGTTTGAGTGAGAGTGAAGTTGTTGACATCATCAATCGTAATACTGTTTACGGTCTCTCAGCAAAATTACAATTGATGGAGTATAAGAAAACATGAATACAGAAATAAGGGTCATTAAAACAGATGGTACAAAAGTAGAGATAAATCTAGACAAGATACATAGAATGGTTGAAAAGGCCTGTCGTGGTATAACAGGAGTTTCAGAGTCACTAGTAGAGATGAACAGTGGTCTTCAATTTTATGATGGCATAACAACACAAGAGATACAGAAAATTCTAATCAAGTCAGCCAGTGACTTAATATCTCTAGAATCACCAAATTATCAGTATGTCGCATCTAGATTATTATTGTTTGCGATACAGAAACAAGTATTCAATACGAAGTGGAAAGATAGTGAGATATATCCACCACTCAAAGACTTAATAGAAAGAAATATAGAAAAGGGTCTTTACTCAAAAGATTTAAGAGATAAATACTCAGACAAAGAGTTAGTTAAACTTGACTCATATCTAAGGCATAGTAGAGATTTCGAATTTACATATGCAGGCCTACAACAAGTAGTAGATAAGTATCTGATACAAGATAGGTCAACCGGAACAATGTTTGAAACACCGCAATTCATGTATATGTTAATTGCAATGACACTGTTTCAGAATTATGATAAAGAGAATAGATTATCATATATTCAAAAATACTATAACGCATCATCGACATTTAAGATAAACATACCTACGCCTATTATGGCAGGTGTAAGAACACCATTAAAACAGTTTGCAAGTTGTGTTCTAGTTGATAGTGATGATACATTAGATTCACTATTCGCCAGTGATATGGCAATTGGTAGATATGTCGCCCAAAGAGCAGGCATTGGTATCAATGCAGGAAGAGTTAGAGGCCTTGGTGCAAAGATAAGAGGTGGGGAAGTGCAACACACAGGAGTTATCCCCTTCTTGAAAAAATTTGAGTCAACTGTAAGGTGTTGCACCCAAAATGGTGTAAGAGGTGGCAGTGCAACAGTTCACTTCCCTATTTGGCACCAAGAAATAGAAGACATTATTGTTCTAAAGAACAACAAAGGAACAGAAGATAATAGAGTAAGAAAATTAGATTATTCTATACAGTTATCAGAGTTATTTTATAAGAGATTTTTATCTGATGGTGAAATAACTTTATTCTCTCCACATGATGTGCCAGGTTTATATGAGGCATTTGGCACGCCAGAGTTTGATGAGATGTATGAGAAGTTTGAAAATGCATATTCAATCCCTAAAAAGAAAATTAGTGCAAGAGAACTGATAACAGATTTACTCAAAGAAAGAGCGGAGACTGGCCGTATCTATATAATGAACATTGACCATTGCAATAGTCATAGTTCATTTACAGACAAAGTTAATATGAGTAATCTTTGTCAAGAGATAACATTACCAACAGACCCAATTCAACATATTGATGACCATGGTGGGGAGATTGCCTTATGTATATTAAGTGCAATCAATGTTGGTGTTGTTAAAGAAGAAGAACTAGAAGAGATATGTGACCTTGCAGTTAGGGGTCTGGAAGAGTTGATAGACTATCAAGAATATCCAGTTGCAGCTGCCGAAATGTCCACTCTCGCAAGAAGAAGTCTTGGTATTGGATATATTGGACTTGCACACTATCTCGCAAAGAACCGTGTTAAATATGGTGATGAGAGTGCCTGGAGACTCGTCCACGAGTTGACAGAGAAATTCCAATACTATCTACTCAAATCAAGTAATGAAATCGCTAAAGAGAAAGGTAAATGCGACTATTTTGATAGAACAAAGTATGCACAAGGCATATTACCGATAGATACTTACAAGAAAGATGTAGATGATATAGTCAAACCTGATTATACGATGGATTGGGAGAAGTTAAGAGCAGAGATATTAACACATGGGTTAAGACACTCTACACTCACTGCACAAATGCCAAGTGAGTCATCAAGTGTGACATCTAACGCAACAAATGGTATTGAACCACCAAGAGATTATCTATCAGTTAAGAAGAGTAAGAAAGGGACATTGAAACAGATTGTGCCACAATACTCACACCTTAAATCTGCATATACTCTATTATGGGATATGCAAGACAATACAGGTTATATCAATATAGTTGCAGTAATGCAGAAGTTCTTTGACCAAGGGATTAGTGGCAACTGGTCATATAATCCTGAAAATTATGATAATAATGAAGTTCCGGTCTCGGTCATGGCAAGAGATTTGTTGAACACATATAAGTATGGATGGAAGACATCATATTACCAGAACACAATGGATGGTAAAGTAGAAGATGTCATGGAAGAGTCATTACCAAGTGACCCTTTCACTAGTGAAAGTGAGGATGATTGCGATGCCTGTGCAATTTGAAGATAAGACAGTAAACTATAGAATCAAAACAAAAGGACAATCTGTATCAGGTCGCACTAATGAGATGACATGGTCTTTAATGAAAGACAGATATGTGGTCATAAGAAATTTCATACCAGAAGACATCATAGAAATGGCACTTGATATGTGGCGTGCTGATGAACAGTTCGGTAATGCATATACAGAACAAGAAGTTAAAGACATCACATACAAGAATCCAGAAGATTCAATAGGCAAATCAAAAGGTGGGTATTGCACACCATGGGGTATCGCACTTCATGGATATATTCATAACAAACTGAAAGATTATATTGATATGGATTTGAGAGAAACATATTCATATACTAGAAAGTATGAGAGAGGTGCATATCTTGGTTCACACACTGATAGACCATCATGTGAGATTAGTGCAACACTATGTTTAGATTATCAGACAGATGATAATACACCATGGAAGATATGGTTAAGAAATGATAAGAACTATGCAGGTGTAAATGCAGAGATAGTCAAAAATGAAACGCAAGACTTGACCCAACGAGAAAGGACCAAACATGGGTGCAAGTCAGTTTCATTAGAACCAGGAGATATATTATTATATCAAGGGCCTAACATTCCACATTGGAGAGACCACTTATTAGGTGATGAATCATATCACATATTTGTTCATTTCTTTAATGCAGATTCTAGAATGGAAGATATAAAGGGTTTTCATACAGGAAGAAATCATGATGTGTCTACTGCGGCCGCCTCATATGCATTAGATTTAGATGGAAGAACTAATCGTTGGGTTAAAGATGAAGATATGACAGAGAAAAAGGAATTGTTTGTAGAGTTTGGTGAGAATTATTATGGTGGTAATCATTCAAGACTACGACAACTACCATCTGGTGAACTAGTGAATAACTATGACCATTTTGAATTGGTTGAGAGAAGAACATGATAGATAAGAATCATCATACAAGTTATAAAGATTTTCTTAGACCTACAGAATGTCATGTTCTATCCTATCTTGCCATAGATGAAGAAGATTCAGTCATGTCAATTGATAACCCATTTAGACACACTAATGCATACACAGGACTTACAGGTCAACATATGGTTTATAATTGGTTATCTCATCCGACAGTTGCGAGTATGAATATACCACAACGCTTATTTGAATTGCCTGATTTTGCAGATACTACACATATTGCAATACAATGTTGGATGAATATATTAAGACAAGAAGAAAGATTGGCGCCACACACACATGGTGAACCAGAAGATTCGCCGTCATATGCAATCAACATATTCTTATCAGGTAATACAACGACTGGAACAAGATATGAAGATACAGGTTATGTTCATAATGAAATTGGTGAGATTCATATATGTTCAAATCAAATGGAACACTCAGTTCCATCTCAATTATTTCCAGAACCGAGAGTTAGTATGGCGATGGATGTATGGATAGATGATGAAAGTATAGAAGAGATATATAATTCCACTTCAACATTTCCTAATAGTGAGGTTCGTGTTATAGAATTCAGGAAAAACAATGACAGTATTTAATAAGAAAAAGGTAGACTTTACAAAAAACAAATTATTCTTCGGTGAAGAATTAAACACACAACGATTTGATGAGTTCAAATATCCCATATTTGATAAACTAACACAAACACAATTGGGGTATTTCTGGAGACCAGAAGAAGTATCATTACAGAAAGATAGAAACGATTACGCATTATTGAATGATGCACAAAAACACATATTTACCTCAAATCTGAGGTATCAAACTTTACTTGACTCGGTTCAAGGTAGGGCGCCATCCATAGCATTCTTACCGTTTGTCACCTTACCTGAACTAGAGTCTTGTATTATCACATGGGATTTTATGGAAACTATTCATAGTCGTTCATATACACATATCATCAAGAACATATATGCAGACCCTAGTGATATATTTGACACGATACTAGATGAAGATGCAATCATCAAGAGAGCAGAAATGGTGACAGAGAAATATGACCAATTCATACAATTAGGTCGTAGAAGACTGTTAGGGTTGAAAGTGGATGACTACGAGTTATACAAGGCATTATACCTTGCACTCATATCAGTAAACATATTAGAGGGTATTAGATTCTTTGTATCATTCGCCTGTAGTTTCGCATTTGGTGAACTCAAACTAATGGAAGGCAGTGCAAAGATTATATCATTTATCGCCAGAGATGAGGCACAACACCTCGCAGTATCACAACACATATTGAAGTGTTATAAGAATCAAGAGAAAGACAAGATGATGCTTAAAGTTATGAAGGATTGTGAACAAGAAGTATATAAAATGTATGAAGATGCAGTAGAACAAGAGAAAGAATGGGCAGAATTTTTATTTAAAGATGGTTCTATGATAGGTTTATCAGTGCCATTATTAAACAAATATGTAGAGTATATCGCAAATAAGAGATTAAGAATGATTGGTCTAAATCCTATATACGATGTATCATCTGCAAACAATCCTTTACCATGGACTAGACACTGGTTGAATAGTAGAGGATTACAAAATGCACCACAGGAGACAGAAATAGAGTCTTATGTCATCGGTGGTATTAAACAGGATGTCAGTGATGACACTTTTAAAGACTTTAAACTATAGAGAAGATTATGAAGAAATGGTATCACATACTATGGGGCAGTAAGGAAGAAGACGAACTAGTCAAAGAACAGGCAGTAAGGTCGCCTGACCCTGCCGATTTAACAATTGAGAACGCATACAAGACAAGATGGATTTGGTATCACACGATACTTGGATTATTGATGTTGATGGCAAATATGATTATGTTGGCCATCTTTTTATTATTAGCAATTAAATTATAAATAAGAACTATGAGGTTATCAAGATTAAGAGAACAAAGTAGAAAGAGTTCATCACAAGGACAAGGTGGTAGAGGTCGTAGAGTTAAGATTGCTACTTCATCAATGAATAAGAGGAAAAAGGCATCGCACAAGAAATATAGAGGACAAGGCAGATGATTGAGATATATGGAAAACCAATGTGTCCTTATTGTGATAGGGCAAAGGCATTATGTGAACAGAATGGTTATGAATACACCTACAAACAGTTAGATGAAGATTTTACTAGAGAAGAACTATTAGAACTGTTTCCAACTGCAAGAACATTTCCACAGATTAAAGTTGATGGTGAATCCATTGGTGGGTTTGACCAATTACACGCATGGCATATGACAGATTGGAACGACAAATGAAGATTCATCTATATTTACCACCAGAGAAAGACCATGACGCCTTGTGTGATAGATATAAACATATCATGACTACTGTTGACCATATGGAACATGACAAGAGAACATACATACAATACCAAGATGATTTTACGCCAGAGAGAGAATTACCATATGGCGTCATCGATGGTAAACCAAAATCATTCGATAATTTTTGGGAAGAAGTTATCGGCGAAAAAAAACTAGATGAAGGAGAGTAAAAGTGGCAGGAATTAGACTAGTCTATTATTGTGAAGAACTTGATACAGAGGTTGAAGTAATAGTAGAAGATGGTTTAGATATAGAAGATTACAAACCAAAAAAATGTATCTTCACCGGCGAAACAATTGATGACTTTTGGTATGAAGACCTAGAAGATTAACATCATGATACTATATTATGGAGATTTATTGCAACAATAAAGACCTTTTGAACAAGGCCGTAGATTACTCCAAGAAACTTGGAATTGATGGTTATAACGCCATAATATCTATCAAGCGATTACCACCATCATTCTCGCAAGTTGGTATCATAGAACACCCACTAATCCTTGGTAAACGCACATATCTCAGCATATATGTAAGACTTAATAAAGAGAGATATGTCACTCTTGCACACGAAATGGTGCATGCCAGACAGTTTTTAAAGGGCCAAACTATGTGTGAAAAAGAGGCATATTTACTAGAGAATTCACTTGACAATAACCCCTAAAAAATCGTATAATCCAACCATGATGAAAGGAAAAATAAAAAGAATATTTATCGATATGGACGGCGTTCTTGCCGACTTTTTAAGGGGTGTTGAGGCGCCTGAATATTTGGGCGAACCTTTGACTAATGATGCAGAGGGACACACTACATACGATTTAAGAAAGAAAGAATTAACAGATAAAAGACTATTTGCAAATCTACCACCAATGGTAGATATGTATGACTTACTTGCATATGTTAGACATTGTGAAACACCATGGGAGATATTAACTGCCGCTGGTGATGTCAACAGAGAGTTGGTTGTATATGACAAAAATGAATGGATTAAGAGATATGTAGACCCTAGTGTAGTAGTGACTTGCACATTTACTGGCACTCAAAAGGCGGCATACGCCTATGAGGGTTCTGTATTGATTGATGATAGACCAAAGAACATCGAGGCATGGGAAAATGCAGGTGGTATTGGTATCATTCACACTAGTGCAAAAAACACTATCAACGCCTTAAAGTCTTTAAGGAATAACGACTAAATACTAATATGGAAAAATTAAAATATTGGGTTAAGTATATCTACGAGTGGATAAAATCTAAGTTCACTACTAGATATAAAGTAACCGTATCTTTCAATAGTGTTTATGGGGATGCAGATGATAGAATCTTCATCGCTAAGAAACTATTAGTTCAGAAAGAGAAACATTTAAAATTCCGTGATGAAGATAATAAGGTAATAGAGTATAGAAGTTCAGGAGGTCTGAACTTTATTATAGAAGATTACGATGGCACCGAAGAGATTTAGCGAAGAAGAAATTTTAATAATGATTTGTATATTCGTTGCACTCATAGTGACCATATTCTGAGGAGAAACTATGAATCAATTAACAATGGGTTTATTAGTTGCTGCCGGTTTATTATGTTTCTTTCTGTATAATCAGAATCAAACATTAACCGAAAACAACATCAAACTCGAAGCTGCTGTAGTAGAACAACAACAGACAATGGCTATCATGAAAGAACAATACGAGAAACAAGGTGAATCCTTGATGAACATGAGTCGTGAGATGGCCCAAATTGAAAAAGAGAAGGCAGAATACCTTGCAATATTTTCAAGACACAATGTAGATTTACTCGCAACCAAGAAACCTGGTATGATAGAACTCAGGTTCAATAATGGTAGTGAACAAGTAATGGAGGGAATAGAAGATGACACTGAGAAACTTTATAATCTCGGCAATCCTGATAACAACGATTAGTGGTTGTTCACTGTTAGGCAGTAAGAAAATAGAGGTTGTTTCTAAACCTGTTCAAATTGATATAATGCAACCTGCATTACCACGACCAGTAGAGTTGACTGCACCAAAATGGTATGTTGTATCAGAGGCGAGAATCACCAATCCATGTAAGAAAGTGGTTCAAGAAGATGGTTCAGAGAAAAGACCAAAGACATGTAATTTAGAAGATAGAGAGAATCCTGAATGGCCCGAAGGATACACATATCTAGATAGATTTCTAGATGAGATGAAAGACATGAATAATGGTGAAGTCGTATTTGTTGCAACTACTATCGGTGACTATAAAGTCATGGCAGAAGATATGCAAGAACTCAAACGATACATCAAACAAATGGGCGAAGTAGTAGTATATTATAGAAATGTAACCATGCCTAATGGAGAACAAGGCGTGGGTGCGAAAGTGACTAAGAATGAAACCGATTCAGGTTAATAATCAAAAGAATACATATGCACCATGCAGAGGGGAATATCATCAGATGTTCCCAACACCTATATTTCAAGGTAAACTAAACCTACCACATAAAGATATTGCACAACACTGTAGAGATGTTGTTGCGAAATGTGATAAGGGTAATGAAACAACAGAATACACAACATATTTCTATGATGAGTTAAGAGAAGAAACACACAATCAACCGTGGTTTAACTCATTCGCCAATCAATTGAAGGATTCATATATCGCATTTCTTAGAGAGATGTGGTTATTTCCAACTAAAGGATTAAACAGACATAACATACATCTATTTGCATGGGTTAATGTCTATAATGAAACACATCAACACGAAACACACAACCATGTTAAATCTAGATTATCAGGCACATACTATGTATCAGCAGATGGCGATGAACCAATCAAATTCTTTAACCCCAATATGAGTTCTGTATTTGGACATGGCGCCAATGATGATAGAATGAGATACACTGAACAAATGGAAGGTCAAGGCACGCCAGGTGGAATGACAGATTTGGAATTCTTCCCTAAAAATGGTGACTTCTTATTGTGGCCATCGTACCTATTACATACTGTACCAAAGGGTGGGTTACGAGATAACTATGAAAGAATATCTATTTCATTCAATTTACAACACTCAGAAGATTTAGGTTCATATCATCATGGTGATAACTTTGATTATGGAGTATTAGACAATGAATAAAGTTGTAGTATTAGACGAACTATACAAGATGAGGTCATCATTTGACAATGCAGAGTTTGATGGATTCGCATTGACTATAGATGACTTCTATGAAAATGCAGATATGTTATATGAACATATCACTAACAGACAATACCCACTATGGAAATATAATCCTGAATCTGATACACGCAATGGTGTTGATTACTATGATTGTAGAATAGTAGATAAGGTTGGTCATCCTACAAGAATATATGAGAATGAACATCAACGACTGTTAGATGTATGCAGACGATATTGGTGGAAAGGTGAATATGATTGGTCACGCCTATATGAGTTCAACTGTTTTCAAACTATTACAGAGTTTGATAAGAAGATGCAACACTATCCACATATAGATAGTTCACTAGATACGCCAGACGAATGTTCAACACTCAACATGTTAGTATATCTTGATATAGAAGAGAGTGGTGGAACTGCCGTATATGATGGTGAATGGATTACTAACGATGAGAATATGGGTTTGTTATATCCTGTTGAAGATAGATTTAACATAGAAAGAATAATACCACACAAATTTAATCGTTGTGTTATATTTCCAGGTAATCGTATGCACGGAGCATATATTGATGACTACTCTAAATACAAAGACAATTGGAGATTTACACAAGTGACATTCTTCCATCCAGAGGAAAATTAATTATGGCAGAAACAGAAACAAAGTTCAGAATAGGGAGTCGTCCCTTTCAAGAAAATGATGAGATAGATTTAGAATATATGAAAGTTCCGCCAATGGAAGGAACTGATGAAGACAGAGATTGGCCGACAGCAGATGACCCAACTGTTGAATTAGAAAATGACATCATTATAATACTACCTAGAATAATAACTGATGAGGGTTGTCAAGACATAATTGAAATACATCAGGACGCACCATTCGATGATGTCACCATAGAGAATGAACATGATATAACACCATCTGAACATGTGCAGAAGTTTAATCTATCATACAAGTATGAGGCAGGTTATAATAAAGACCATATGACTATCGCCCACAATTCACCAGAGTATAAGAAAATACTAGAGATAATGGGAAATCAGATACCAGAATATCATCAAGACTTTCAAAGAATAACATATATGCAGATTGTTCATTACAAACAAGATTCATTCTTCCCTTTTCATAGAGATGAGGCAGAAGGAACTGATTTCGGAACATGTATTATGCAATTGAATGATGACTTTCATGGTGGTCAATTGAATGTTCAAGGGTGTCAAGTGCCAAAGAGGGCAGGCACAATCACTTTCTTTAATAACTCAACAAGAACATGGCATGGTGTAGAACCGATATATCAAGGTGAACGATATGTTCTGTTGATATGGTTTGGGAGAACATAATGGAATTATTATTTTATATGGGTATGTTGTTTTGGGGTTTCTATCTATTATGCACTGAAAGTGTAGAAGACATTAAAAGAGATTTTGGTATTAGAGATGAATAACGAACAAGAGAAAAGAGAATATAAGTGGCATGACCATGGTGACCATATATTGACCATACCAAACTGTTTTGACGATAGTTTAGTAGATGATTGTATTAAGGTGTTTGATGATTTAGAGAATAGTGGTCTAGTATCAAAGAGAAGAGTGGCCCATGAAGGTTCACATAAACATCTTCGTGCCGACAATTCTGTATTCTATACATCATTAGACCCAATGGTGCATGGACCAATGCAAGAGGTAAATGATATAATCAATAATGAAATATTAGATTCATGGTTAGAAGAATATCCAGTCATAGAAACTGGTCTGTATAATGAACTGTATGTCGGTCAGATGAAGATGCAGAAGACACGATTAACAGAAGGTTATCATAATTGGCATTGTGAACATACGAATCATATAAAGGATAGAATGACACTACTTGCATTTATGGTATATCTGAATGATGTAGATGAGGGTGGTGAAACTGAATTTCTATATCAATCTAAACGAATACAACCTAAACGAAATACATTTGTCGTATGGCCAGCAGGTTTCACACATACTCATAGAGGTAACCCTCCATTGAGTAATGTGAAGTATGTAATCACTGGTTGGATAAATGTGATTTAATTGGAAAAA
>CEUB01095664.1_pt1 | contig 15821 bp, 19 predicted proteins | sample 356491 | NCBI WGS metagenome assembly CEUB01 (sample SAMEA2623370, study PRJEB7988) | marine metagenome | isolation source: saline water (ENVO:00002010), including | reverse complement strand
TCATATTAATTTAAATTAAAATTAACATAGTAAAATGAAAAATAAAACAATATGGTCAAAAAGGTTTAAAGAACCTACGTCAAAATCTTTTCAAAGAATTGGTTCATCTATTAATGTAGACAAAAGACTCTACAAACAAGATATATTTGCCTCAATTGTTCATACTCAGATGCTAATTAAACAAAAAATAATACCTTCAAAAGATGGAAAAAAAATAATTAAAGGTCTTAATAAAATTAAAAAACAAATTGATAAAAATAAATTCAAATTTCAAGAAAGATTCGAAGATATACATTTAAATATAGAAAAAAAACTATTTGAAATCATTGGCCCTGCAGCTGGCTACATGCACACTGCAAGATCAAGAAATGACCAAGTAGTTACTGACTTTAAACTATGGGTAAAAGAATCTACACATGAAATTATTAAACAAATTAATAATGTTATGAAATCTCTTCTAAAAAAAGCTGAAAAAAATGTTTCTGTTGTAATGCCAGGTTTTACACATTTAAAAAATGCCCAACCAATATCTTTTGCTCACTACTTGTTGGCCTATTTTGAGATGGTTAAAAGAGACAGAGAAAGATTTAAAAATAATTTATCACTGATTAATGAGTCTCCATTAGGAGCAGCTGCATTGTCAGGAACTTCATACAAAATTGATAGAAATTTTACATCAAAAAAACTTGGTTTTAAAAAACCTACTAATAATTCTATTGACTCAGTTTCTGATAGAGATTTTGCAATAGATTTTCTTTACGCAAGTGCTGTATGTGCAATGCATTTGTCAAGATTGGCAGAAGATTTTATAATTTTAAATTCAGATGCTTATAAATTAATTGACTTTAGTGACAGCATGTTGACTGGTTCGTCTATAATGCCTCAAAAGAAAAATCCTGATCCTGCCGAACTTATAAGGGGCAGAACAGGAATCAATTATGGAAAACTGAATTCAATTTTGACAATTATGAAAGGGCTTCCTATTTCTTATTTTAAAGATTTGCAAGATGATAAATCTTTAGTTTTTGATGGATATGATACTTTAAAAGATACTTTGTTAATGGGTAATGAATTAATTAAAAGTCTCAGACCTAACAAAGACAGAATGTTTAAAATGGCAAATGAAGGTTATACTACAGCAACAGATTTTGCCGATTATCTAGTAAAAGAAAAAAAAATGTCTTTTAGAGAAGCTTATTCTATCTCATCAAAAGTTGTAAACTATGCAGAAAAAAATAATAAAAATTTAAACCAACTTTCAATCATGGAGTTAAAAAAATTCTACAAAAATTTGAATAAAAAAGTTTTAGGCATTTTTGATGTTAAAAACTCAATGAATTCAAAAATTTCTTATGGCGGAACATCTGAAAAAAATATTCAAAATATGATAAAAAAATGTAAAAAGGAAATTAGATGAGATTTGTATTTTTTATACTAATAAGTTTAGTGTTCTTGACAAATTGTGGAAAAAAATCTGAACCTAAATATCAAGAAAGCAACATTAGCAATACTAAAACAATTTTATCAATCTAATGACAAATATTAAATATATTAATAAAAATATAACTATTGAAAATGTAGCTGTAAAAAAAATCGCAACAAAAATTCAAACACCTTTTTATTTATACTCAAATAAAAAAATCATTGAAAATTACAGATCTTTTGTAAAAAATTTTAAAAATGTTAATCCTTTAGTTTGCTTTTCTGTTAAAGCAAATTCAAATTTAAGTATCTTAAAAATATTAAAAAAATTAGGTTCTGGAGCAGATGTGGTTTCCGAAGGTGAATTATTAAAAGTTTTAAAATCAGGCATAAAACCAAGTAAAATCGTTTTTTCTGGAGTTGGAAAAAGTGAAGAAGAGTTAAAATTAGCAATTAAAAAAAAAATCTTACTCATTAATATTGAATCTGAAAACGAAGCTAGATTAGTTAATAAAATTTCAAAAAAAATGGGAAGAAAGACATCTATTGGGTTAAGACTAAATCCAGATATAAATGTGCCTACTCATAAAAAAATATCAACTGGTAAAGCAGAAGACAAATTCGGTTTATCAAGAAAAAATTTAATTGCTTTTTGTCAAAACATTAAAAAATTTAATTATTTAAAACTAGATGCAATAAGTGTACATATTGGAAGTCAAATTTTATCTGACAATCCATTCAAAAAAACTTTGAATATATTAAACGGTATAATCAAAAGTGAAAATCTTTCACTTAAATTTGTAGATCTTGGGGGAGGTTTTGGGATTTCTTATCAAAAAAAAGATAAAAAAATTAAACTAAAAAATTACTCAAAATTGGTAAGCAAATTTAAAAAAAAACATAATTGCCATATTATTTTCGAACCCGGCAGAGCCATTGTTGGCAACGCAGGTATACTTGTGTCAAAAATTCAATACTTAAAAGAAAGTAAAAATAAAACTTTTGTTATTTTAAATGCTGGAATGAACGATTTTATGCGCCCTGCTTTATATGATGCTGCTCATAATATTATTCCGGTTATTAAAAATAATAAAAAAAATAAAAATTCTGTCGAATTTGTTGGGCCAATTTGCGAAACAACGTGCAAATTTATTAAATATAAAAGTTACCAAAAATTAAATGAGAATGAACTTGTTGCAATTTTAGACGTTGGAGCTTATGGATCAGCTCTCTCTTCTAATTATAATACAAAACCGTTAGCTGCTGAAATTTTAGTAAATAAAAAAAAATTTAAAATAATTAGAAAAAGACAGGATTTGTTAAAACTTATTAAAAATTAATGCAGTTTATCAAATCATTTATATTTAATATTCTTTTATATTTTATAATCATATTGGTTTTTATTCTAGCTATACCGACACTGATATTGCCCAGCAAATTCACTTCGGCGTGTGGAAAAATATTAGCTTATATAATAATTTTTTTGTTAAAAGTAATTCTTAATACCAAAGTAATATTTCATGGTTTAGAAAATTTAAAAAAAAATCAGAAATATTTTGTTGCTTCAGCTCATCAATCGATGTTTGAAACTTTTGTTTTACAAGCACCTTTGGATTATCCAATTTTTATTCTCAAAAAAGAACTGTTAAAAATACCTCTTTTTGGATGGTATCTAAAGAAAATTGGTTCCATAGAAATTATTAGAGAGAAAACAACCAAAGAAAATTTGAATTTTTTTGAAAAAGTTAAAAAAGTAATTTTTGAAAAAAATAGACCTTTGCTCATTTTCCCTCAAGGAACTAGAGTAAAATTTGGTGACAGAGTTCCATTTAAAAAAGGAGTTGGAAAAATATATGATTCTTTAAAAATTTCCTGTGTTCCTGTAGCGCTTAATTCAGGTAAGATATGGCCTAAAAATAGCTTTATGAAATACCCTGGTGATATCCATGTTTCATTTTTAGAACCAATTGATCCTGGAAAAAACAAAGATGAATTTATTAAAGAAATAGAAAATAAAATTTATTCTGAAACTGAAAAGTTTTATTAATTTTTTTTCCTACCAAAATCAGGTTTGTCAATATCCTGACCGGCTTTAATTATTTCTTTCCTAATATTTTGAGTAGAAGAAAATATTTTAATAAGTTTGTCGCCATTTTTTTCTGATACAGCTTTTTTAAATTCGTCAATATTTTTTGAAAATATGTCCAAAACTTTCAAAACATTCTCGCTATTATCTATGAATATATCTCGCCACATAATTGGATCTGAAGAAGCAATTCTAGTAAAATCTCTCAATCCTCCTGCGCTATATCTAATTATGTCATTTTTAAATTTTTCATCATTATTTATTGCAGTTCTTACAATATTATAAGCAATTGCATGTGGAAGATGGCTGGTTAAAGATAAAATATGATCATGTTCTTTGAAGCTCATTAATTTAACTTTACTGCCCAAAGACTCCCAAAAATTTTTTAGCTTTTCAATATTTTCCTTTTTTGAATTATCTGAAGCAGAAATAATACACCATCTATTTTCAAATAATTTAGCAAAACCAGCCTTTGGGCCACTTTCTTCTGTTCCGGCAATTGGATGAGATGCGATCCAAGAAACATTTTGTAAATTAAAATTTTCAACAATTTTATTTATTTCTTTTTTTACCGAACCTGTGTCAGTTAATATTGCGTTATCTTTTAAATTATCTTTAATTGTTAAAAGCACTTCTTTGTAAGAACTTAAAGGCGTTGCAATTATTATTAAATCAGATCCTTTTACTGCTAATTTGGGATCATTAGTAGGATTGTCGGATAAATTTTCTTTTTTAATAAAATCTAAAACATCTTTTGATTTATCATAAACTGAATTTTTTTTTGATAATTTCTTATTTTTGATTGCTCTCAAAATAGATGAGCCAATTAATCCACATCCTATTATGCAAATATTATCAAACATTAAATAATCTTTTTAAAACAGAAATAAACTTTTTATTTTCTGAAGTATTTCCAATTGTAACTCTAAGAGAGTTTTTTATTTTATAATTATTCATTTTTCTAACTAAAATACCTGATTTTATTAAGGCTTTAAATACAATATTTGATGAGGTTTTTACCCTGTCAAAATTCATTAAAAGAAAATTTCCAGTTGTTTCGTTTGTTTCAATATTAATTTCTTTAAAAATTTTAAAAAATATTTTTGACCATTTTCTTACATGCTTTAATTCTTTTTTTAACCAAATCTTATCATTAATAGAAGCTGCTGCTGCTGATAAAGCTGGTCTACTTACATTAAATGGTGGTTTAATTTTATTTATATTATTAATTATTTCTTTTGATGCATAACCCCAGCCAACTCTTAAACCAGCTAAGCCATATGCTTTAGAAAAAGTTCTTGTTACAAAAACATTTTTAGATTTTGAGAACAATTCTAATCCTGATAAATAATCCTTCTTATCAATATATTCAGAATAGGCATCGTCGATCACAAGCAAAATATTGTTTCTTAATTTTTTTCTCAATTTAATTAAATTATTTTTGTTTATATATGTTCCAGTAGGATTATTTGGATTTGCCAAAAAAACAATTTTAGTTTTTTTCGTTACACAAGATAATATTTCATCAACCGATACAGTATAATTTTTTTCTTTTGCATAAACTACTTTGGCGCTGTTTATCTTACTGTATATTCTGTAGACAATAAAACTATTCTCGGAAATTATTACCTCATCATTTTTTTTCAAAAATAATTTACAAATTAACTCAAGTATTTGATCCGATCCTGCTCCCAAAATAATTCTGCTTGAATCTAATTTAAAATTTCTAGACAAAACTCTTTTGAGAAAAAATCCATAATTATCTGGATATCTCTTAAAATTTTTTGAAACTTTATTATATTCTTTCTTCGCTCTAGGACTTGGACCTAATGCAGATTCATTTGAAGATAATTTGGTTTTTATTAGTTTTTCTTGCAAAAATTTTGTAAAAGGAAGATATTCCTCAGCTTGAATTTTATTTGGTTTGGGTAATTTCATATTTATTTTTATTTAATATATAAAAAGAGGCACTATTTCCATATTTCAATTTATTCATATATAAAATTGACAAGTTTATGAGTATTTAGTACATATATGAAACGCCGATTTAACCAAATTGCAGGCGTAAAGACAAATTTTGCTAAACAGGGTTATGTTGTGCCCAGTTTAGCTGGGTTTTTTTTTATATGAATTATAAAATTGAAAACATAAAAAAACTAATTGTAACCAAAACACTTAGTTTAGACTGCGGACAAACTATAAAAGATTTTCCCTTAGCTTACGAAACATACGGTAAACTAAATGAAAATAAAGATAATGCTATTTTAGTATTTCATGCATTAACAGGAGATCAATTTGTTAGCGGAATAAATCCAATTACAAAAAAAGAAGGTTGGTGGATAACTGCAGTCGGACCAGGAAAAGCTATTGACACAAATAAATATTTTGTAATCTGCGCTAATGTTATTGGAGGGTGTATGGGATCATGGGGCCCTAAAGAAATAGATAAAAAAACCAATGAACCTTATGGATTAAATTTTCCGGTTATAACAATAAGAGACATGATTAAAGCACAAGAAACTCTTCTGGATCATTTAGGAATAGAAAAACTTCTGTGTACCACAGGAGGATCTATGGGTGGAATGCAGTCACTTCAATTTTGCGCAACTTTTCCAAATAGAACTTTTTCTGCAGTTCCTATTGCTTGTAGTACAAGTCATAGTGCACAAAATATTGCTCTAAATGAATTAGCTAGACAAGCCATCATGGCAGATCCTGTATGGGACAAAGGACAGTATTTAAAAAAAAATGCTCAACCTAAAAATGGCTTAGCCGTTGCAAGAATGGTGGGTCACATTAGCTATTTATCTGAAAAAGGAATGCAAGAAAAATTCGGTAGAAAATTGCAAGAAAAAGCTGATTATGAATTTAGTTTTGATGCTGATTTCCAAGTTGAAAGCTATTTAAGACATCAAGGCTACGCGTTTGTTGAAAGATTTGACGCAAATTCAATTTTGTATATTACCAGAGCAATGGATTACTTTGATTTGTCAAAGCAATTCAAAAATGGACTTGTTGAAGCATTTAAAAATCAAATAACAAAATTTTTAGTTATCTCTTTTTCCTCAGATTGGCTTTATACAACAAAAGAAAATAAAGATACGGTTATTGCTCTTAACGCCTCAGGAGTTGATGTTTCTTTTGCAGAAATTAAAACTGATAAAGGTCATGATTCTTTTTTAGTAAATGAAACAGAATTTTTAAAAACTATAAAAGGATTTATAGACTCAATGCATATAAAATTTAAAAATGAAAAAAGAATTTAAAGTAATCGCAGATCTATTACCTAAAAACACAAGAGTGCTAGATGTTGGTTGTGGAGACGGTTCTTTAATGGATCTTTTAATTAAAGAAAAAAATATAAAAGCACGAGGTCTAGAACTTATAGAGGATAATGTTAAAAAATGTATTTACAAAGGTCTTTCAGTTATAGAAGGAAATGCAGAAACAGAACTGCATCAATTTCCAGATCAATCTTTTGATTTTGTTGTATTAAGTCAAACACTTCAAGCATTTTACAATCCAGAAAAAGTTCTAAAAGATTTGTTAAGAATTGGAAAATCGGTGGTTATATCAATACCTAATTTTGGATATTGGAAGGTTAGAACAAGTTTATTATTATTTGGCAAAATGCCTGTAACAAAAACTCTTCCAAATACTTGGTATAATACACCTAACCTACACATGTGTTCTATTAAGGATTTATTTAAATTTTGTTCGGAAAAAAATATAAAAATAGATAAAATTATTGGAATTAACAAAAATAAAACTTCTGAAATCAAAAAAAATAATCTGGAATTAAAAAATTTATTTTCAGAACTTGGAATATTTTTATTGAGTTAAAATGTTAGAAATTTCAATAATTAATTGTTTGACCGATAACTACAGTTATCTAATTAAAGACAAGGAAACAAATGTGGTAGGTGTAGTTGACCCATCAGAATTTTATGCTGTAGATAAAGAGATAAACAAAACTTACAAAAAGCTAGACTTTATACTAAATACTCATCACCATTTTGATCATGTTGGAGGAAACCAAGAACTTAAAAAAAAATATAATTCTAAAATCGTTGCCTCCAAAATAGATGAATCTAGAATTCCTGGAATCAATATTAAATTAAACGAAGGAGATTTATTTAAATTTGGAAAAACTGACTTTGAAACAATATTTATACCTGGTCATACAAAAGGTCATATTGCTTTCTATTCAAAATTAGAAAATGTTATTTTTACAGGTGACACTTTATTTTCTTTGGGATGTGGAAGAATATTTGAGGGAACACACAAACAAATGTTTGAGTCTTTAAATAAAATAAAAAAACTTCCTACAACTACTAAAATATTTTGTGGACATGAATACACAAAAAAAAATTTAGAATTTTGTATGAAATATGAAAGCAATAATAAATTTTTAAAAAAAAAAATAAGCTGGATTAAATCTCAATTAGATAAAAAAAAAGCCACTATTCCAATAAGCTTAAAAGAGGAACTTCAAACAAATGTTTTTCTAAGATGCAATGAGTCATCCTTAAAAAACGCTCTCGGAATGAATAACGCATCCGATGAAGCAATATTCAAAAAATTACGTGATTTAAAAGATCAATTTTAGCTCCATTAATCTTGACTTGAAAATCTTTCAAGTTATATTGCCTTAAATTTAAAGGAAGATATATTTTATGTCGTTTGCAATTATTGAAACTGGTGGAAAACAATATAAAGTTTCTGCAAGTAAAATTTTAGAAGTAGAAAAATTAAAAGCTGAAGTAGGTAAAACAATTCAGTTTAAAAATGTCTTATTACTTAATGATAACAAAAATACAGAGATTGGAAACCCAAACATAAATGGTGCTTCAGTTGAGGCAAAATTACTAAGTAACGTAAAAGATAGAACAATTTTAGTTTTTCATAAAAGAAGAAGAAAAAATTCAAGAAAAAAAAACGGTCACAGACAACAGCATTCAAAAATACAAATAACAAAAATTCTTTCAAAAGACGGTAAAATAATTGCCGAAGCTAAAGCTTCCGATGTTAAAACTAAAAAATCTATTATTGAAAAAAAAGAAACAAAGAAAAAAACTATAAAAAAAAAATCTAAAAAAGTCAGGTAACAAATATGGCAACTAAAAAAGCTGGTGGATCATCGAGAAACGGACGAGATAGCAAAGGTAGAAGACTCGGTGTCAAAAGATATGGGGATCAAGTTGTGATTCCTGGAAATATAATTGTTAGACAAAGAGGAACAAAAATTCACCCTGGTGAAAATGTTGGTATGGGTAAAGACCACTCTATTTTTTCTTTAATAAAAGGAAAGGTAAAGTTTAAAAAATCTAAATTAAACAGAACTTTTGTTTCTGTTGTTCCCAGTTAATTTTATAAATAACTCTAATTAGTTATTCAAAATTCTACAATGAAATTTTTAGATCAAGCAAAAATCTGCATTAAGGCTGGTAACGGAGGTTCGGGTTCAGCAAGTTTTCGAAGAGAAAAATTTGTTGAATATGGTGGGCCTGACGGAGGCGATGGTGGAGCCGGAGGTTCTATAATTTTTGAATCGGATAGAAATTTAAATACTCTAGTAGATTATAGATATGCTCAACACTTCAAAGCTGAACATGGACAGTCAGGAAGCAAAAGAAACAAAACAGGAAGAACAGGAGAAAATTTAATTCTTAAAGTTCCTGTTGGGACTCAAATATATGAAGAGGATAACAATACTTTAATTTATGATTTTATTAAAAATAAAGAAAGATACCTAGTAGCCTCTGGTGGAAAAGGTGGGCTTGGCAATGTTAGATTTAAAAGCTCAACAAATAGAGCGCCAAGAAAAAAAACAAATGGAAAATTTGGAGAAGAGTTTTGGGTGTGGTTACAGTTAAAAGTAATTGCAGATATTGGAATCATTGGTTTGCCAAATGCAGGAAAATCAAGTTTACTTGCTGCTATCACGAGAGCAAAACCAAAAATTGCAAGTTATCCTTTTACAACTATCAATCCAAATCTAGGTGTGGCTCATTACAATGATAAAGAGATTACACTGGCTGATATACCTGGATTAGTAGAAGGTGCACACAAAGGTATAGGGCTTGGTGATAAATTTTTAAGACATGTAGAAAGATGTAAAATATTATTACATTTAATGGACATTACTGAAGATGATTTGGCAGGAAATTATAAAAAAATTAATTTAGAGTTATTAGCTTATAATAAAAGTTTATCTAAAAAAAAGGAAATTATCTTGTTTAATAAATCTGATTTACTTGAAAAAAAAGAAATAGATAAAAAATTGAAAAATTTTAAAAGCAAAATTAAAATGAAGAAAAAATGTGAAATAATTTCAGTTTTCTTGAAAGAAGATGTAAAAAAAATTAAAAAAATTTTGATTAAAAATGCTAATTAACAATTCAAAAAAAATTGTAATTAAATTAGGATCATCAACAGTAATTGATCGAAAAGGAAATTTTAAAAAAAATTGGGTAAACAGTTTAATTAAAGATATTAAAAAATATAAAGGAAATAGAAATATTGTAATAGTTTCTTCTGGAGCAATAGCGCTTGGGCAAAGTTATCTTAAAATTAAAGGAAAAAAAATTAAATTAGAGATGAGTCAAGCAATAGCTTCGGTTGGTCAAATTCATTTAGCGGGAGAATTTCAAAAAATATTTTATAAAAATAAATTTAAAACAGGTCAAGTTTTGATTTCACTTGACGACACAGAACAAAGAAGAAGAGCTTTAAATGTTAGAAGAACGTTTGAAAATTTATTTAAACTTAACGCTATTCCGATAGTAAATGAAAATGATACGACAGCAACATCGGAAATTAAGTACGGTGATAATGATCGTTTAGCTGCAAGAGTTGCTCAAATAATTGGAGCAGATACTTTAATTATTTTTTCTGATGTAAATGGATTGTACGAAAGATCAAATAGAAAAAAACTTATAAAAACCGTTACCAATATAAATGATGATACCTATGCATTGGCTGATAAAAAAATTAATAATTATGGATCAGGCGGAATGATTACAAAACTAGATGCAGCAAAAATCTGTATGAATGCTGGTTGCCACATGTTTATAAGTAACGGTAAAAAAAATAACCCAATAAAAAATATGATAGAAAATAAAATTTTTACAAGTTTTATTCCTAAAATATCAACATTAGATGCTAGAAAAAAATGGATTATAAGTTCGTTAAATTCGTCTGGTAAACTTTATATAGATAAGGGTGCTGCCAAAGCTCTACTAAACGGTAAAAGCTTGCTTGCTGCTGGAATTATAAAAATTTCAGGTCAATTTGAAAAAGGAGAAAATATATTAATAGTTGATGAAAATGAAAAAAGTTTAGCTAGAGGATTGTCTTCTTTTACGTCCATAGAAATAGATAAAATTAAAGGTAAACAAAGTAGTGAGATACAAAGTATTTTAGGTTATCCAAGTAAATCAGAAATAATTCATAAAGATGATATGGTAAAACTATAAAATGAAATATTTAAAAGATATAGGCATTAATTCTAAAAAAGCTTTTGAAAAATTAAATAAAATTAATCATAAAAAAATTAAATCTGTTTTAGAAGATTATAATAAAAGTATACTTAAAAATAAAAAACTTTTGATCAGAGAAAATCTGAAAGATATTAAGAATATTAAAAGAAAACATCTTGTTGATAGGCTTATTTTAAATGATAAAAAAATAGATCAGATAAGAAATTCTATAAATGAAATAACAAAATTTAAAAATCCTATTGGTAAAGTTTTGGAAGATCGTAAAAGAACAAATGGTTTGAGAATAAAAAAAATAACAACTGCTATTGGGGTTATTGGTATAATTTATGAAAGTAGACCTAATGTAACTGCTGATGCTGCGGCACTGTGCTTAAAATCTGGCAATTGCGCAATTTTACGAGGAGGCTCAGAAGCTTTTAATTCTAACAAGTTATTAGCAAATCTTTTTAGAAGTTCACTAAGTAGAAAAAAAATTGATAAAAATTGTATTCAATTTATTGAAAAAAAAGATAGAAAAATTGTTAATACATTACTTTCTGGAATGAGCAAATACATAGACGTAATTGTTCCAAGAGGTGGCAAAGGTTTAGTTAAAAAAGTTCAAGAATACTCAAAAGTTCCAATAATCGGTCATCTAGAAGGTCTTTGTCATATGTACGTAGACAAGGACTCTAATTCTGATATGGCAACTAGATTGGTAGTAAATGCAAAAATGAGAAGAACAAGTATTTGCGGTGCTCTGGAAACGCTCTTAATAAATGAAAAAATTTTAAAATCACATGGAGCTAAAATTATTAATGCATTAATTTCTTTAGGATGTGAAGTTCGTGTAGATGGAAAAATTAATAAACTTTTTAATAAAAAATTTAAAACTGTAAAAGAAATAGACTGGAAAACAGAATATCTAGACTCGAAGCTTTCAATCAAAACTGTTAAAAATGTTCACGAAGCTATATCTCATATTTTAAAATATGGAACTATGCATACTGATAGTATTGTAACAAATAACTCCAAAACGGCAGAAATTTTTTTAAACGGTGTTAACAGCTCAATCGTAATGCATAATGTTTCTACTCAATTTGCAGATGGCGGAGAATTTGGTTTTGGAGGTGAAGTTGGGATATCTACTAATAAACTACCTCCAAGAGGTCCTGTTGGCGTAGATCAACTAACTTCTTATAAATATGTTGTGTCCGGAAAAGGTATAATAAGATCATAATTACAAATGGTTGAGCCTACAAAAAAAGCAATTGGAATCTTTGGGGGAAGTTTTGATCCACCTCACAAAGGTCATTTAACAATATCAAAAATAAGCTTAAAAAAATTAAATTTAAAAAAAATATATTGGATAGTAGCTAAAAAAAACCCTTTTAAAAAAATAACTTTTTTTAATCTCAATAGAAGAATTAAAAAATCTAAAACCCTAACAAAAAAAATAAAAAAAATTGAAGTAAAATTTTTAGATAAATTAGTTAAATCTTCAAACACAATAGATATAGTTAAATACTTGGCTAAAAAAAATAAGAACACAAAATTTTTCTTAATTATTGGTTCTGATAATCTTATAAATTTTCATAAATGGAAATCTTGGAAAAATCTATTAAAAATAAGTCAACTAGTTGTCTTTCCAAGAAGAGGTTTTGATAAAAAAGCTAAGAAATCTGTTATAACAAAATATCTAAAACAAAATAAAATTATGTTTATTAAAAGCAAAAAAATAGATATTTCCTCTTCACAATTAAGAAAAAATTATTTAAGCTAAATTTATTGAATGGAAATAATTAAAATCAAAAAATTGATCGAAGAAATTTTAGATAAAAATAAGGCAAATAACATAGTTTCAATTGACTTAAAAAAAAAATCTTATATTGCTGATTACATGATAGTTGCTTCAGGAACTTCTTCTAGGCATCTTCAGTCATTGTCTGAAATTCTTGTTTATGAATTAAAAAAAATTGGTGTAACAAATTGTAGAATTGAAGGAAAAGAAAGTAGTGATTGGAAATTGGTTGACGTAATAGATGTTATAGTTCATCTTTTTCATCCTGACAAAAGAAAATTTTATGATCTTGAAAAAATGTGGTCTGAACCAATAAATAAGGAAAATATAATTGCATGAAAAAAATTATTTTTATAATATTTTCAATATCTTTTTTGAATTTTAATATATCTTATTCTAAAAATTCTGATGAATTTTATAAAAAAATAGATTTATTTGGCGAAGTTCTCGACAAAGTTAATAGCGAATATGTTGATGAAATCGATCAAGGAAAAGTAATGGACTCTGCAATTAATGGTGTTCTTCAATCACTTGATCCTTATTCTGCATATATGAATCCAGAATTATTTAAAAACATGCAAACAGAAACTAAAGGAGAGTTTGGTGGTCTAGGTATTGAAATTGGCATGGAATCTGGAGTTGTAAAAGTTATTGCCCCTATTGATGACACGCCAGCTCATAAGGCCGGAATCAAAGCTGGTGATTACATAATAAAAATTGATGGTGAACAAGTTCAAGGAAAGTCTTTAATGGAAGCGGTTAAGTTAATGCGTGGACCTGTTGGAACGGTTACAAAATTAACTATACGTCGTAGAGGTGAAAAAAAATCTTTTGAATTTAATGTTAAAAGAGAAATTATAGAAATAAAATCTGTAAATGCAAAAATTATTGGAGATAAAAAAAAGATCGGTTATTTAAGATTAAGATCATTTAACGAAAATAGTGACAGACAATTGTTTAAAAAAATTAAAGAATTTGAAAAAAATAAAAAACCAATTGGCTATATTCTAGATCTAAGAAATAACCCTGGTGGACTTTTAACTCAAGCGATTAGCATTACAGATTTTTTCTTAGATGATGGTGAAATTGTATCCACCAAAGGTAGAAGAATATCGGAAACTAGAAAATTCTTTGCAAAAACAGGAGATGGAATTAATGGCAAACCAATTATAGTAATCATTAATAATGGATCGGCTTCTGCATCTGAAATACTTGCGGGTGCACTCAAAGATCATAAACGTGCAATTATTTTGGGAGAAAACACTTATGGAAAAGGATCGGTTCAATCAATAATACCTTTAAAGAATGGTGGCGGGATGAGACTAACAATCTCAAAATATTATTTACCTTCTGGTAAATCTATTTCAGAAATTGGTGTTGCTCCTGATATTCTTGTAGAAGAAACTGGTGATAAATTCAAAATTAATACGGAAACAGACAATCAATTAGACTACGCTATAAATCTATTTAGATCTTAAATATGCAGAATAAAAATTTACCCTTAAGAACTGGAGTGGGTATAATAGTTTTAAATTCTGACAACAAGGTTTTTGTAGGAAAAAGAAAAGATAATCCAATCGATAAATGGCAAATGCCACAGGGTGGTGTCGACCCTAACGAAACTCTACTAAATGCAATGAAACGAGAACTATTAGAAGAAACCAGTATAAAAAATATAAAAATTTTAAAAGAATTAGATTATTGGTTAGAATACAGTCTTCCGAAAAACCTTATTGGTATTATTTGGAAAGGAAAATATAGAGGACAAAAACAAAAATGGTTTATAACTAGATTTTTAGGTTCAGATAACGAAATAAATCTAAACACTAGACGACCTGAATTTATTGAGTGGAAATGGCTAGATATAGATAAACTACCCGATGTAATTGTAGACTTTAAAAAAAATGTTTATAAAAAACTAACAATAGAATTAAATAATTTTATTTCCTAATTTCTTTTAAAACATCCAATTTATGAGATAAAATATATTTTTCTTTATCTCTAATTTTTTCATTACGAAATTTTTCTTCTGAATCTTCAATCATTTGTTTTACTTCGTTTTTTGATAAATCTTTTATATTTTTTGCGCTAGAAGACAGTATAAGTAAATTATTATTATTAAATTCAACTGTGCCTTCTTCAATAAATAGTTTTTCATTTCCTTCTCTAGTTTGAACCTCTACAAAACCTGGTCTTAAAAACGTAACTAGAGAAATATGATTTTTTAATATAGTCATTAAGCCTTCAAAAGAAGGAATTGTTACTTGAACAACTTCTGTTTTAAGTATTGTTTTGTTTGGGCTGATTATCTCTAAATTAAAACTTTCAGACATTATGCTGCTTTAGTATCTTTCGCTATCTTGTCAGCTTTTTCGATTACTTCTTCTATCGATCCAACCATATAAAAAGCTGCTTCTGGAAGATGGTCGTATTCGCCTTTGCAAATTGCATCAAATCCTTTAATTGTTGATTCTAAATCAACGAGCTTGCCTGGTGAGCCAGTAAAAATTTCAGCTACAAAGAATGGTTGTGATAAAAATCTTTGTATTTTTCTTGCTCTTGCAACAGTAAGTTTGTCCTCTTCTGATAACTCGTCCATTCCTAAAATAGCTATTATATCTTGTAATGATTTATAAGCTTGTAAAATTCTTTGAACTTCTCTAGCTACTCTATAATGCTCGTCTCCCACAACTCTTGGGTCTAAAATTCTTGAAGTAGAATCTAAAGGGTCTACTGCTGGATAAATACCAAGTTCAGCAATTTGTCTAGAAAGAACTGTAGTGGCATCCAAATGAGAAAAAGAAGTAGCGGGAGCAGGATCGGTTAAATCGTCAGCAGGAACATAAATCGCTTGAACCGAAGTAATTGATCCTTTGCCTGTTGAAGTGATTCTTTCTTGCAGATTTCCCATGTCTGTTGCAAGAGTAGGCTGATAACCAACTGCTGATGGAATTCTTCCAAGTAAAGCAGAAACCTCTGAACCAGCTTGAGTAAATCTAAAAATGTTATCAATAAAAAATAATACATCTTG
>CEUB01042629.1_pt1 | contig 16034 bp, 12 predicted proteins | sample 356491 | NCBI WGS metagenome assembly CEUB01 (sample SAMEA2623370, study PRJEB7988) | marine metagenome | isolation source: saline water (ENVO:00002010), including | reverse complement strand
AGTTTTGAGCCAAATGATATAAATCTGGGTGAAGAGAAAGATCTAATAATACTTACAGGTCCTAATGCTAGTGGTAAAAGTTGCTATTTACGTCAAATTGGATTAATTCAATTACTGGCACAGACTGGGAGTTGGGTACCAGCAGCAGAAGCTTCATTAAGTATAGCTGACAGAATATTTACTAGGGTAGGAGCAGTAGATGATTTAGCTGCAGGACAATCAACATTTATGGTAGAAATGGCTGAAACTGCTTATATATTAAATCAAGCGACTAAGTACTCTGTCGTTCTTTTAGATGAAATTGGTCGAGGCACATCTACATTTGATGGACTATCAATAGCATGGTCAGTCAGTGAATTTCTTGCAAATACTATTAAAAGTCGGACAATTTTTGCAACTCATTATCACGAGTTAAATGAACTTTCTAAAGAAATTAAGAATGTAGTGAACTTTCAAGTCCTAGTAAAAGAAAATGGGAATACTATATCTTTCCTTCACAAAGTAGTTCCTGGGGGTGCAAATAAAAGTTATGGAATTGAAGCTGCTCGTCTAGCAGGAGTTCCAGAAGGGGTTATTCATAACGCAAAAAAAATACTTCAACGTCTTGAACAAAAAAATAAGTCTTAATTATTAATTGCCCAAAGAGATTTAAAATTATTGAATTACAGCAGCCCTTAATAACGCATTTACTGTTGCAGCTCCCATCGCAGCTCCACCTCTATGACCATCAATTCTTATCTGTGGCAAATCAGTTTGAGCCAATAAATTCTTACTTTCAAGTACTCTGATAAAACCAACAGGCATACCAATAATCAAACTTGGTTCAATCGACCCTTGAGAAATTAAGTCCAACAAAACTTCTAATGCTTTTGGAGCACTTCCAAACAAAACCAAGGGTTTATTATCATTCGAGCACTTACCTGTTAGATCAATCCAAGCATTTTTTATACCTATAGCTGTACGAGTTAACCCTGATTGATCTCCAATTGGAGCCCAATCTAAAACACATTGCACAGATGATTGCAATGTCCGATTGGCCATTGGTGTGATGGCAGCAGCAGCCATATGCGTATCAGTCAATATCGTAGCGCCAGATTGCAATGCAGAAAGGCCTATATGGCATGCATTAGGAGAGAATCTCAAGTAATCTTGAATAGAGAAATCACCACTTGAATGAATTAATCTCTCAAGCACTTGTTGCTCCAAGTAATTCAATTCCGGACAATGAAGTCTCGCGCGAATATATTGAAGACTTTCAGAAAAAATTGGGTGGTCAATTCCAGTCACTGTTTCTATATGCAATGGAATTATTTAAGGCATGATTTATAAAGAAACACCAATCTACTAAGCATGCCAATTCATTTATTTTGGGGAGATGATATTGGTGCCATTGATAGATCATTGAATGCCTTCATTAATCAAGCAATAGATCCTAATTGGATAAGTATTAACCTTAGTCGCTTAGATGGTCAAAACCATGCCCAAGCTCTCCAATCTCTTGAAGAAGTGCGTACTCCCCCATTTGGCAGTGGGCATCGTGTCATTATTCTGAACAAAAGTCCATTTTTCAATGGATGTTCCTCAGAACTATCCAGTCAATTTGAAAGCGTCTTGGACTTAATTCCACAGACAAGTCATCTGGTGCTAATTAGTCAAAATAAACCCGATGGCAGATTAAAAACAACCAAGTTAATCAATGAATTGATCAAGAAAAAGAAAGCGTTTGAAAAGAAATTTTTACTCCCTGCTATATGGGATGAAATTGGCCAAAAACAACTAATCCAAAGAACTGCTAATGAAATGAATATAGAGATAGAAGAAAAGGCAATCTATTCTCTTGTAGAAGCAATAGGCAGTGACAGCCAAAGGCTAGTGCGAGAACTAGAAAAACTATTTTTACTAGAAGAAGCAAAAAGCAAGAAGCAAAACGTTAAAAAACTAATAATTAGCCAAGAAACAGTAAATGAGCTCTGTCAAGGAATTACGAGTAACTCTCTAGAGATTTGTTCATACCTTCTTGCAAACCAATTGGGGGAAGCAATTACTAGGCTTGATTCACTTATCAATCAAGGAGAGCCTGCCCTAAGAATACTGGCTAGCTTAACTACTCAGATTAGAGGTTGGCTATGGGTCAGTCTTCTCGAACAAGACGGACAGAAAGAAGTTGGTTTCATTGCAAAGCAAGCAGGAATAGCCAACCCAAAAAGAATTTATGTGATTAGAAAGCAAATCCGAGGAAAAGCACCTTCATTTTTCATTGATCTTCTAAAAAAGGTACTAGAAGTCGAAATCCTATTAAAAAAAGGAATGGCACCTAAAAATGCATTTAGAGATTGTCTACTAACATGAGCAAGGCCTAATGGCATATTCACCAAATAATCCAATCAAGGAAACAATTTAAATGACTCTTTTGGTGCAAAAATTTGGCGGCACCTCTGTTGGCAACATTGAGCGAATTAAAGCAGTTGCAAAAAGAATTGCATTATGCAAAGAAGCAGGACATGAGCTTGTAGTTGTTGTCTCAGCTATGGGAAATAGCACAGATGAATTAACCAACCTTGCTTTATCAGTAAGCAAAAACCCGCCTTCAAGAGAGATGGATATGCTTCTTTCTACTGGGGAGCAAGTAACAATATCCTTACTTTCAATAGCCTTAAATGAACTGGGCATTTCGGCAACTTCAATGACAGGCAGTCAAGTTGGAATTATCACGGAGTCTGCACATGGAAAAGCACGCATTCTTGAAATCAAAACCGATAGAATTAAGGAACTTTTGAAAAACGGTCATGTTGTTGTCGTAGCAGGATTTCAAGGAACCAGTCTTGGCACTAGTAAAACTGCCGAAATCACTACACTTGGAAGAGGTGGATCGGACACATCAGCCGTAGCACTTGCAACTGCTTTAAAAGCAGACTCTTGTGAAATATATACTGACGTTCCTGGAGTTCTTACTACCGATCCTAGAAAAGTTGCAGATGCACAACTAATGACAACAGTGACTTGCGATGAAATGCTCGAGCTAGCAAGTCTTGGAGCTGCAGTATTACATCCAAGAGCAGTAGAAATAGCTAGAAACTATGGCATTCCACTCGTAGTTCGTTCTAGTTGGGATAACCAACCTGGTACAACATTGACTAGTAAAGAGAAACGCTCACTAGGCAAAGAAGGCCTGGAACTAAGTAAACCAGTCAACTCGATAGAACTAGTAGAAAAACAATCTGTTATAGGGCTTTCGCATATTCCTGATCAACCAGGTATTGCAGCAGATTTATTTGAAACGCTATCCGAAGGAGGTATTAATGTAGATTTAATTATTCAATCAACTCATCAAGGAAATAGCAATGATATTACATTCACAATTGCAGAAGAAGATTTAAAGAGAACAAAATTGTTATGTCAAAAACTTATCCAAAGGCTGGGAGGAAATCTGACAATACAAGAAAAAATGTCAAAGCTAAGTATTCGCGGAGCTGGAATAATGGGGCGGCCAGGAATTGCAGCAAAGTTTTTTGAAACACTATCAAAGTCTGGAATTAACCTTAGGTTAATAGCAACTAGTGAAGTGAAAGTTAGTTGCGTAATTAATGCTGAGTCAGGTAACAAAGGTCTGAGATATGTCAGCGAAGCATTTGATTTAAAAGATAAGCAAATTAAAATAAACCCAACAAATATTTGCAATGGTGAACCAGAGGTAAGAGGCGTAGCCTTAGATCCAAATCAGGTCCAATTAAGTGTTATAAATATTCCAGACATCCCAGGTTCTGCAGCTATTCTATGTCAATCTTTTGCTGATGAAGGAATATGTTTACATACTATTGTCCAATCAGAACGGAAATATGAATCTAATGGAAAAATAATCAGCTTTACAATGAATAAAGATGATAGAAAAAATGCAGATGATATTTTAATTCCTCTCTTAAAGGTATGGCCCCAAGCTTATTTAGAGGATGGTAAGGCAATTGCTAGAATTAGTGCAGTTGGTGCAGGTATGCCAGTCAGCATAGGAACAGCAGGTCGTATGTTTAGAGCACTGGCAAATGCAAATATAAATATACTAATGATTGCAACTAGTGAAATTAGGACAACCTGTATTGTGGCCGAAAATGATGGTATTAAAGCATTAAAGGAAGTCCATAAATTCTTTAAGCTAGCCTCAAAGTAATAAACAAACAATCATTAATCGGCAAATAATTTATTTCAATAGTTTTTTCCTTAATTGATGTATCTGATCTCGTAATTTTGCAGCTTGTTCAAAGTCTAAATTAGAAGCTAATAGTTTCATTTTTTTCTCTAGGTCATCAATTAGTTGAGGTAAGCTCTCAATAGGAATGTCAAGGCTATCCTTTGATTTTAATTCCTCGACTACATTAGCAGACATTTCGACCAAACTATTATCTACACCTTCTTTTTGAAGTCTTCTAGAAAGTTCTAAGAAAGAGAGTATTGAATTATTAGATTTCTTGCCGGCTGGCATTGGAATTATATTATTTTTCTTGTTATATTCATGTTGAATTGATCTTCTTCTTTCTGTTTCATAAATTGCTCTCTTCATAGAATCTGTGAAGTTATCTGCATAAAGTAATGCCATGCCTTCAATATGCCTTGCTGCTCGACCAATTGTTTGAATAAGTGATCTTTCTGATCTTAAAAAACCTTCCTTATCTGCATCAAGAATAACTACTAAGGAAACTTCAGGTAAGTCTAAGCCTTCTCGCAATAAATTAACACCTACTAAAACATCATATTCACCAAGTCTTAAATCCTGAATAATTTCAATCCTCTCTATGGAATGTATTTCTGAGTGCAGATAACGAACACGGACTTTATTGTCAGACAAATAATCTGTTAAATCTTCAGCCATCCTTTTCGTTAGTGTAGTAATTAAAACCCTCTGACTTTTAACTGCTCTTTTTCTAATCTCTTCCAACAAATCCTCAACCTGACCATTAGTAGGGCGAACTTCTACAAGAGGATCTAAAACACCTGTTGGTCTAATCACTTGCTCAACAATATCATTCTTGCTAATTTCTAATTCCCAGTTTCCAGGCGTAGCGCTAATAAATACTGTTTGATTAGCCTTTTTCCAAAACTCATCTGCTTTCAATGGTCGATTATCTGCAGCACTAGGAAGACGAAAACCATGATCAATTAACACTTTCTTTCTTGATTGATCTCCGTTATACATCGCGAGCAACTGAGAACAAGTTACATGACTTTCATCAACAATTAGCAACCAGTTTTCTGGGAAATAATCAATGAGGCATTCTGGGGGTGAGCCTGGCAACCTTCCAGATAGATGACGGGCATAATTCTCTACACCATTACAGTAACCAACCTCTCTTAACATTTCCAAATCATACTTTGTTCTTTGCTCCAGTCTTTGAGCTTCAAGTACCTTACCCTCTTCATTAAAAAATTCTAATTGTTCATTTAATTCATTTTTAATATCTTTAACTGCATGCACAAGCCTATCCTTAGGGGTAACAAAATGCTTAGCCGGATATATACTTATAGCCTCCAAACTTTCGAGAATTTCTCCAGTAGTTGGGTCAACATATCTTATTGATTCTATCTCATCGCCAAAAAGTTCAATGCGAACTAATCTATCATCATAAGCTGGTCCAATCTCAATTACATCGCCTTTAACTCTAAACTTACCACGAGAAATACTGATATCATTTCGAAAATATTGATTATCCACTAAATCTCTCAAGATCTTACGGATTTCTATATTTTCCCCTAGCTGAAACTTAACAGCTGCCTTTAAATATTCACTTGGAATTCCAAGTCCATAAATGCAACTAATTGACGCAACTACAATGACATCTTCTCTTTCAAATAAAGAGCGTGTAGCAGAATGTCTTAACATATCTATTTCTTCATTAATAGAAGAAGTTTTTGCTATGTAAGTATCACTGACAGGAACATAAGCCTCAGGCTGGTAGTAATCATAATAAGAAATAAAATACTCAACAGCATTCCTTGGGAAAAATTCTCTTAACTCATTACAAAGTTGAGCTGCAAGTGTTTTATTATGAGCCAAGACAAGCGCCGGACGTCCGGTTTGTGCAATTACATTAGCAATAGTAAATGTTTTACCAGTGCCTGTAGCTCCTAAAAGCGTTTGATATCCCTTGCCCCCATTAACACCTTGAACAAGTTTATCAATTGCTTTTGGTTGATCACCCTTAGGTATATAAGGAGCTTCTAAGTGATATTTAGGCATATTAATTATCGATATAATATTTGATTAGATTTTGGCTACAAGTGAATAACCAAAACCTATTATCAAGCAAAGAAAGTTGCTGTATCAAATTTACTGTATTGGTTGAGCAGCTCTTTTAACGAAAGACTCCGAATTAACAATTGCTTCGCGAAGGGTTCTAACCATTGCAATCATTTCTAGTTCATTACTAAGGCGATTTACAGCAGAACCAATACCTACACCACTAGCTCCAGATATTAAAGCCATTGGAACAGTAATTTCTGACAAACCCGAAGCACATAAGATAGGAGCTTTGCATCCTACTTCTAAAAAGCTGCGTGAAATAGAATAGACAGAAGCAATAGTTGGAGCAGCTTTCTCAATAAGTCCCAATACACCTGATTTAGCTGGGGTCGAACTTGTCCCTCCCTCTGTCTGAATCACATCAGCTCCAACTTCTACTAAATCTAAGGCCAATTCTGACTGCTGATCAAAAGACAAAATATGAGGCACCGTAACTGACAAAACAACATCAGGTAATAATTTTCTTGCTTGGATAGTTAAAGAAAGAACCTCCTCTGCACTAAATAACCTTCCTTGAGGGTAAAAAGAATCAAAATTCCCTATTTCAATCATTGTTGCCCCCGCCTCTATTGCGTCAGGGAACTTCTCAGGCTGCACCGAACTAACACATACAGGAAGGTCGGAATTCTCAATGGCTAATTTCACAAGCTCAGGAGAACATGCGATATCAAGCAAATCTGCTCCTCCAACTGAGGCAGACCGTGCAACTTGCTCTACTAAATTGTACTCAAAGTTATTTAATCCAGTAATGACTTTCAAAACAGAATGGTTAGAAAAGCTCTTTTGAAGTTCAAAAGGAAGATTTTGAAGACGCGACATTAAAGTAAGAACGAATCACCTAATTTTGATATTAGTTCGAGATTTAGAACTAAACCAAATCAATCTGGTGACTTAGCCCAAAAAATGTCACTACATACCAACAGCAAAAAACCCTGGAGCTTATGGCATAAAAGGCTTCATAAAGAATTGAAGCGCAAGAACAATCTTCTTCCGGCTGGATCATCTCTCTTGATATCAGTATCTGGAGGACAGGATTCTATTGCGCTGCTTCAATTAATTATTGACCTGCAAAGACTCTACAAATGGAAATTACATGTTTGGCATGGAGATCATGGATGGCATGAAAATTCAAAAACAATTGCAGATGAACTAGAACAATGGTGCAAAAATAAACAAATTGCATTTTCCATTGCATCAACTGAAAAAAATAAAGTCTCTACAGAAAAAGATGCAAGAGAATGGCGTTACACAAACCTTATAGAACAAGCAATAAAACTTTCCGAAGAGAATCCTGAAGTACCTTGCAAATATGTTTTAACAGGTCATACAGGAACTGATCGAGCAGAAACTTTTCTAATGAACCTTGCAAGAGGGTCTCATATAGCAGGACTAAGTAGTTTGCGAGAAAGAAGAATCCTTCAAGGTGAAATCGAATTAATTAGACCAATGTTGATTTTTGATAGACAAGAAACTCTTCAAATATGTGAAGAAATGAACTTGCCAGTATGGATTGACCCCTCTAATTCCAATATTCAATTGACCCGAAACAGAATTAGAAAAGAAGTGTTACCTGTTTTAGAAATGTTAAATTTGGGCTGCACAATGAGAATCGCAAGCCTTGCAGATAGTCTGGCGCATTTGCATAGTGATCAATATCAACTCACAAAACTAGCGATTCAAGCTATAAGTAATGAGCAAGGGATTGACAGAAAGGCAATGATCAAGCTTCCTTCAACCGTGCGAGCAATTATCTTCTATCAATGGTTTAAAGATAATGATGTAAAGCCACCATCTTCTAAACAAATGTATGAACTAGGTCACAAAATTGAAAAGAATAAGCCGCCGAGCTCTATAGATCTATCAAACGGGTGGAAAGTCAAATGGGATAAAGAATTAATAACTCTCATTGGCCCGAGCAACCAAAATAAAAAAGAATTTAACCAATAGCAGAACGTCGCCTTCTAGTTCGCCCTGCGGGTTCATCAACTTGATCATTATCTATATTTGTCTTGGATGAAGAGGAAGTTGAAGCTAAGCGTGATTGATCATTCTGATTAGATGTCATTCCTGAGTCTTTTCGAACAAAATCTGCTCGCTTAGAAATGGGTTGCTTTTTTGGTTCTTCATCAACTCGACCTTTATAGGCGGGTGTACCTCCTGGAGCAGGTTGAACTAAACAAAGAATCAGAGGTTCAACTTGAAACTCTCTACGCATTCTTCTTGCTAATCCAGATTCAACTTCTCTCTGAAATCCAATCCAATCAACCTCAACAGAATTTGCACTTACCTGCCTAGAAAGTTGCTTCCATCGATTCTGCAAAACCCAAATAATCTCCTTCTCAGTCCAAAGAGACATTTTCTTAGGTTCAGCAGTCGTTACAACACCGCGTAAATTAACTCTAGGAGGAGCAACCATTACTCCATCTGTACTTACTGCAACAAGAAGAGTAATAACCCCATCTTCAGCAAGTTGTTGACGTTCTTTTAAAACTCGGGCATCTACAATCCCATTCCTAGAAGCATCTAAAAGCTCTATACCAGCTTTTACTGGTTGCCCTCTAGTAAGCGAATCAGGAGTAAGTTGCACAACATCTCCATTCTCAAGGATTAAAATATTATTTTCTGGCACTCCCATAGATTGAGCACTTTTGCTATGGCAAATAAGCATCCTGTGCTCACCATGTACTGGAACAAAATACTTTGGTTTTGTTAAAGCCAACATTAATTTTTGGTCCTCTTGAAAACCGTGCCCTGAAACATGAATCCCTTCACCTTTTCCATAAATCACTTTTGCACCAAGTTGCATCAAACGATCAATCGTATTTACAACAGAAATCGTGTTACCAGGAATAGGACTGGCAGAAAAAATAATCGTATCGGTTGTTTTGACTTGAACATGTTGATGATCTCCTCTAGAAATGCGACTTAATGCTGCTAACGGTTCTCCTTGGCTACCAGTCATGAGAAGCAAAGTCTCACGATCAGGCATATCTCGAATTTGTTTGATTGGCACAAACAATTCATCAGGGGCCTTCATATACCCAATTTCCCTTGCTTTTGCAATCACATTCAACATTGATCTACCAAGCAAACCAACTTTCCTACCATGCTTTAAAGCAAGCTCTAGAATCATTGCTACTCGGTGAATTGAACTAGCAAAGGTTGTAATAATGACCCGTCCTTCAGCATCCGCTACATGACGTTCTAAAGATGGGAAAACAGTTCTTTCAGAAGGGCACCAGCCTGGTACTTCTGCATTCGTGGAATCACTAAAAAGGCATAACACTCCTTCTTTGCCATGGTATGCCAATCGTTCCAAGTCAAAATGCTCACCATCAACAGGAGTATGGTCAAACTTAAAATCACCAGTAAAAATTATTGTTCCAACAGGGGTTTTAATAGCTAATGAAAAGCTGTCAGCCATTGAATGAGTATTTCTAATAAACTCAACAGAAAAAGACTGGCCAATTTTCACAATATCTCTAGGGCCAACTGTTTGAATAGTGGTGCGATCTGTAACTCCAGCTTCCTCCATTTTTCCCTGTAACATTGACATAGCCAATCGGGGGCCATATATCACAGGAATATTGAAATGCTTTAAATGATGGGATATGCCACCTATATGATCTTCATGACCATGAGTAACAATCATGCCTCTTATTCTTGCCTGATTCTCTCTTAAATAACTCGTATCAGGCATAACAACATTGACTCCATGCATTCCATCACTTGGGAAAGCAAGGCCTGCATCAACAAGCATTAATTCATCGCCATATTCAAAAACACAAGTGTTCTTGCCAATTTCATGAAGCCCTCCTAACGGAATGACTCTTAAGGCTTGTTTTTGCGACCTAGGGTTTGTAGAAGTGATAGTCATGAGAAGGGCATGGATGAAATAACTTGATTGATCTATTGAGATAAGGCTCTCAAAAAAGCCTATTGCAGAAGAACCAGTTTAGGTTTGTCGCAAGGCTGAGATAATTTTCATAAGTTCTTCTTTCATTTGGTTATTCAAAGGAAGCAATGGTCTACGAGGTGCACCTACAGGCCATCCAATTAACTCAAGGGCTGCTTTAACGGGAATAGGATTGGTAGTCGCAAATAAAGCTTTAAAGAGAGGTTGTAATTGTTCGTGATGCCTAAGTGCCACACTACATTGCCCTGTGCAAAAAGCTTCAAGCATTGCTTTTAAGCGTGGACCTACAATATGACTAGCAACACTAACAACACCTACAGCCCCCACTGACAACATTGGGAGAAGAAGAGCATCATCACCACTATAAATCGCCAACTTTGAACCACACCTGATTCTTAACTCAGTAACTTCATTTGTAGTTCCACTAGCTGCCTTAAAACTAATAATATTTGAACAATTCATAAGACTTTGAACAGTAATTGGAGATATTGAGCAACCTGTTCTCCCAGGAATGTTGTAAATCATTAGTGGTAAATTTGGAGCAGCATCAGCAACGGCACGGAAATGAGCCTCCAATCCTTCTTGTGGAGGTTTGTTGTAATAGGGGACAACCACTAAAGCTCCATCTGCCCCAGCAGCGGCAGCTTTCGAAGTTGCATCAATTGCTTCAGTGGTGCTGTTACTTCCAGTACCAGCTAAAACCTTGACTGAACTATTGACAGCATCCCGAACTGTTTTTAATAACTGATACTGCTCATCCCAACTAAGAGTGGGCGATTCACCAGTAGTTCCGCAGACAACTATTCCATCAGAACCTTGATCTACCAGATATCTAGCCAATCTTGCAGCCAACTCAAAATCCACACCCCCCTCTCTATTAAATGGGGTAACCATTGCAGTTAATAAGCGACCAAAAGGAGCAGCAGATAATTCAGCAATAGCACTCATGATGGTTCTAGCAAAAGTTCTGCAATTTGAATTGCATTTAATGCAGCACCTTTTCTTATCTGATCACCACAAAGCCATAATTCCAAGCAATTTGCATTACTAAGATCTTGCCGAACCCTTCCAACAGCAACTGCATCTCGCCCAGTGACATCTATTGGCATTGGGAACCTATTAGAACTGGGGTCCTCAAACAATTCAACTCCTGCCGCTTTACTAATAATTTCTTTTGCAGAATCAACTGGAAATGGTTCATGGAATTCAATATTAACTGATTCAGAATGAGCTCTCAGTACAGGCACTCTTACACAAGTAGCAGTAAGAGCAAGGTCAGGTTGAGACATTATCTTTCTCATTTCATTCACCATTTTCATCTCCTCTTCACAATAGTTATTTGCTTGCAAAGGTGAATTATGAAGAAAAAGATTAAACCCTAGTGAATATGGAAGAACCTTGCTCCTAGGAACATTACCATCCAAAACATCTTGGCTAAGAGTTTTTAATTCTTCCATAGCTCTAGAACCCGCTCCACTTGCTGACTGATAAGTCGAAACAACAACTCTTTTAATAGGTTTCTTAGCTGCAAGAGGAGCTAAAACCAAAGACAAAAGGATAGTAGTGCAATTGGGATTCGCAATTAATCCACGATGATTAAATGCTTCTTGAGCATTGACCTCAGGAACTACCAAAGGTACTTCAGGATCCATTCTGAATGCACTTGAATTGTCAACTATCACAGCGCCTGCAGAATTTATCACTTCTCTCCATTTCGTGGATATAGATCCACCGGCAGACGCCAGAACTAAGTCAACATCTTCAAATTTATCTTCAGAAACACTTTGTATAACAAGGTCTTGGCCCTTCCAAGATTGAACTTTTCCTGCGGATCTTTCCGAAGCTAATAAACGTAGTTCTTTTACAGGAAAAGAACGTTCTTCAAGCAACTTAAGTATTTCCAAGCCAACTGCACCGCTTGACCCAAGTACAGCAAGAGTGATAGGTCGATTAGAGAAAGATTGATTCAAAGTCAAACTGGCACAAAGCAGGAATTAGTTTTTATAAATTATTAATGCTATCCAAATTTGTGATATGGAAAAAAATAATGTCCAAAAATCGATAAAAGGATAATAGTTTTTGATAGATGGTATTAATCTTCTTTAGTGTAATAGGCAAATGAGCTTCGATCCTTAGAGAACCAATGAGTAATCCCAAATTACAAATAAAAACCAAGAAACTCCCAGAGAGTCGGCTTGCTATTGAATTTCAAGTTCCAGCAGAGCAATGCAAAAAAAGTTTTGAAGACGCACTTTCAACTTTGTGCAAATCTGCAGATCTTCCAGGTTTCCGAAAGGGGAAAGTACCTAAAGCAGTAATCCTTCAACAAATCGGATCAAAAAGAATTCAAGCTTCTGGATTAGAAAAATTGTTAGAAGCAATTTGGAAGCAAGCTCTCAAGGAAGAATCAATTGAACCTCTTTGCGACCCAGAGTTGGCAGGAGGTTTTGATTCGCTTCTTGAAAGCTTTAGTACTGATAAAGCACTAAAGCTTACTTTAGAAACAGATGTTGCTCCTACTCCAACCCTAAAAGCTACTAAAGGTCTCACCGCAGAAGCAGAGGTGATCAAATTTGAAAAAAGCAAAGTCGATGAACTAATAGAACAATCTCGAAAACAACTTGCAACTGTGTTACCAGTAGAGAACAGATCCGCAGCTCATGGAGATATAGCAGTTGTTTCTTTCAAGGGAAGATTTGCGGATGATAATAAAGATATAGAAGGGGGAAATGCTGAGTCAATGGACATCGAATTAGAAGAAGGCCAAATGATTCCAGGTTTTGTCGACGGTATTTGTGGAATGAAAATTAACGAGGAGAAAACTATCGACTGTAAATTCCCTGATGACTATCAAGATGAAAAAACACGTGGCAAAAAAGCTAAGTTTGAAATTCAATTAAAAGACCTAAAAACAAGAGAGCTGCCTGAACTTAATGATGCTTTTGCAAAACAAGCAAGTGACAAAGAAACAATGAGTGAGCTTCGCAAAGAGCTTACAAATCGTCTTAAAGAAGATACAGAGAAACGCCAGAAAAAAAATCGAGAAGACTCTTTACTAAAAGTCCTTGTTTCTCAACTTGAAGTAGAACTTCCAAAGACACTTATTGACCAAGAAGTACGCAATTTAATTGAGAAAACTGCACAAACTTTTGCTCAACAAGGAATGGATGTGAAGTCAACCTTTACTGCAGATTTAGTCAAATCTCTTATGGAATCTTCTCGACCAGAAGCAGAAGCTAATCTAAAAAATAGTTTTGCACTCCAAGCTTTAGCTGAAACAGAAAAGATAGAAGTTGATGAACCAACGCTTGAAACAAAATTAAAAGAAGTCAAGAAAGAGCTATCAGCAGAAAAAAATATTGATCAACAAAAGTTACGTCAAGCGGTTCTGGATGATCTTCTTCAAGAAAAACTATTTGCTTGGTTGGAAGAAAATAATACAGTTGTTGAAAAATCTTTAGAAAAAAAATCAAAGCCTAAAGAAAACAGTTCAGGAAACAAGAAGATCCAAGAAAAAGCTCCAAAAACAAACTCAAAGACTGACAAAGCATCTAAAAAGTAACCCGAAAAATATATTCCCCTTCTAGATTGCCCATTATCGGAGTTCAAGAATCAAGGTGATTTACGCCAACCACATTCATCCCATTCAAAACCTGTGGACAGGAAATCTCCCCATTTCTGGCCCTGGAATACTTCCGACAGTAATTGAACAATCAGGAAGAGGAGAAAGGTCGTTTGATATTTATTCTCGACTTCTAAGAGAAAGGATCATCTTTCTAGGAACTGAGGTCAATGATCAAGTATCCGATGCATTGGTTGCTCAAATGCTTTTTCTTGAAGCCGAGGATCCAGAAAAAGATATTCAACTCTATATCAACTCGCCTGGAGGGTCTGTAACGGCTGGTCTTGCTATCTATGACACCATGCAACAAGTCAATCCTGACGTTGTTACCATTTGCTACGGACTAGCAGCAAGCATGGGGGCGTTTCTTTTGGCTGGAGGGGCAAAAGAAAAAAGATTAGCCTTGCCAAACTCAAGAATAATGATCCACCAACCTTTAGGAGGTGCGCAAGGACAAGCCGTTGAGATTGAAATTCAAGCTAAAGAAATTCTTTTCCTAAAAGATACTTTGAATAAATTACTTTCAGAGCATACGGGGCAATCTCTTGAAAGGATTTCTGAAGATACCGACAGAGACCACTTCCTTTCTCCTAAAGAAGCGGTTGAATATGGCCTGATAGATAAAGTGGTGAACAGTATCAACTAAATAGTAATCGTTAAGGAAAGCTGACTAAACATCACTTTATAGCGATCCTATTAGTAAGAGCTGATCATTCTTAACTTGATCCTCTTTTAACCCTGGTATTCTTCAAAGGCGATGGCAAAATTTGAAGCCCATCTTAAATGCTCTTTCTGTGGAAAGTCACAAGAGCAAGTACGAAAACTAATTGCTGGGCCAGGGGTTTATATCTGCGATGAATGTATAGATCTATGTAATGAAATTTTAGATGAAGAGCTTTTAGAAAGTCCTGGAAAAACAAAAACAGGGAATGACTCCAAAATTGCTTCTTCCTCCTCTCAGGTTTCCAAACCTGTTCCAACTCTTTCTTCAATTCCAAAACCTGTTGAAATTAAAAACTTCTTAGATAAGCAAGTAGTCGGGCAGGAAGAAGCAAAAAAAATACTTTCAGTAGCTGTATACAATCATTACAAGCGACTTTCTTGGCAATCTGAAAAATCCATCGAACCCAATCTCCAAGAAACCAAGCTTCATAAATCAAACATTCTTCTCGTTGGACCTACTGGAAGCGGAAAAACTCTTCTTGCTCAAACTCTTGCAGAAATGCTTGATGTGCCATTTGCAGTAGCAGATGCAACAACGCTCACAGAAGCTGGATATGTGGGAGAAGATGTAGAAAATATTCTCCTCAGACTGCTACAAAAATCTGATATGGATGTAGAGCTTGCTCAAAGAGGAATTATTTACATAGATGAAATAGATAAAATTGCTAGAAAAAGTGAGAACCCTTCAATTACGAGAGATGTTTCTGGAGAAGGAGTTCAACAAGCCTTACTAAAAATGCTGGAAGGGACAGTCGCAAATGTCCCACCTCAAGGTGGGAGGAAACACCCTTATCATGACTGCATCCAAATTGACACTAGTCAGATCTTGTTTATCTGTGGTGGTGCATTTGTTGGCTTAGAAGATATTGTTGACAAAAGAATGGGGAAAAATTCAATTGGTTTTATGACTAATGAGAAGTTAAATAAAAATCATGATTTAAAAATCAAGCAAGTACTTAAGAATCTTGAGCCAGATGATTTAGTTAGATATGGTTTGATACCAGAATTTATTGGAAGGATGCCAGTTACTGCAGTTCTTTCACCTCTTAATGCAGATGCTTTAGAGGCAATTCTTAAAGAACCTAGGGATGCAGTGGTCAAACAATTCATTACATTAATGAAGATGGATAATGTAAATCTAACTTTTGAAAAAGATGCAATCAAATCAATTGCTCAAGAAGCATTTAGAAGAAAAACAGGAGCTCGGGCATTACGAGGAATTGTTGAAGAATTAATGCTAGATTTGATGTATCAGTTACCTTCCCAAGAAGATATTGAAAATTGTACTGTTACTAAAGAAATGGTAGAAACTATCACTGGAGGTAAGATTGTCCCACTCCCTCCATCTGATAAACGTGTAACAAAAGAATCTGCTTAGTCACATAATTTTTCAGATTATATTTTATTTTGTTTTCCTAAGTAAATACTCAATTGGATTTAAAACTTCTCTCTCACCAAAAAAACTTTAATCATCATATTGATTC
>CEUB01024390.1_pt1 | contig 16085 bp, 6 predicted proteins | sample 356491 | NCBI WGS metagenome assembly CEUB01 (sample SAMEA2623370, study PRJEB7988) | marine metagenome | isolation source: saline water (ENVO:00002010), including | reverse complement strand
GCTGGTGCTTCTACATTATCAGTTGGCATATCAATATCCAACGCCTGAGTTTCTTCATTTATTCTTTTTAAAGCACTATCAAGATTCTCACCATCTTTAATATTAACTATTTGTTCATTAAATCGCCAGTTACCGCTTTTCTCAGATAGTACACTTTTTACATATTTAACAAATGTGCCAAGACTTTTTTCTTTTTTTGATGCTTTATCTGCAAATGATTGTTTTTTAGCCATAAATTAATTTCCTAAGGTAAAATTATCTAATTATCGTCGGCGAATTTAGGGTGCAACTTTTAGATCTCCAACGTCTATCAAGTATGATTGATTATTGACTGTATTTATACTGCATTATTTGCCCATCATCCCAGTCTTCTGGTTTTGATTCACCAGTAATAACATTTAAAATTTCATTATCACCAAAATTAAATAGACTAATTCTTCTTATACCTGATGATGATAAAGTCCAGTCTAGAGTCCATGGTTTAGCTGAATAATCTATTGTAAATACACCTTTTTCACGATTACTAACCTTAGCTCCCATTTGAATCCATTGCTCGAATTCACCTGTTAATCCATCATCTCCACTTGTAGTTGTAAAATTCCATACGACTGTAATAACTGCTCCTTTGAATATCCATTGTCCATCTATTCTTCTTACATAATCAACATTATTTATAACTAATGGTTCACTTTCATTGCCTGCGGGGTCAGTCCCTTTTATGGTAACATTATAGGTTGTACTTGATATTAAATCAGAGGTGTTATTTAACACTATTAATTCATAATCTCCTTTCAACTTTTCTTCAACTGATAATTTTATATTATGTGGAGAATTTTCATCAGCATTTCCACCAACCCTATTCCAAATGACTACAGATTCAAATAAGTCTTCAGAAATACTATAACTTATTTCTTTTCCAATATTCACTAAGCCTTCTTTTGGAATACCCATAGATAATTCTGGTTTTGTAATATCATAGAGTATTGAATTTCTAATTGATATATTGCTCCTGTTTCCTGCTCGATCAACTCCTTCTAACTCAATTTTATAAAAAGCTCCATCAACTAGAAATGGAGCTGGATTTAAAGGATATTTTTCAGTTATACCTTCGGGTAAGCTTCTCTGATCTACATTAATGATATGTGGACTATTTCCATCTTCAACACCATCTAACCAAGTATATTTAATGATAGCAGAACCTAGTTGTTCTGATAATTCATAACCAAAATCTGTATTATTATTTGCCGGTTTATCTAATGGATAAATAATGCTTAATTCAGGATTTTTAATATCATAGTTCATATTATGATATACTACACCAGATAAATTACCTGCTAAGTCTCGACCATTTAATGTTAACCTATATACTGTTCCATTAATCAGGTCTGGTGTAGTAATATTTGATGTTTCCTGCTTTCCTGTTCCAAAATATTCAGAAGGTATATCTATTGTATGCGGTGAATTTTTATCCTCTTCTCCCTCAATTCTTTCCCAAACTACCGATGCGCTTGATAATTCTTCAGTATTTGTAAATTGAACAATTGCTGAGTTTACATAACTTCCTGCTTCAGGTGCTATATCAACGAAATCAGGTGGTGTAATATCATAGGTAATACTATCAGATAATAAAATAGAAAGTTTATTTTCTGCTCTATCATAACCATTAATAGATATATTATATAGATTACCATCTATTAATCCTGTTTGATCTTGCAGAATTAATTCATCAAACGACCCCTGACTCATCTCATCTTCTTTCATAATAACTTTAATTGCACTCCCTCCAGTTGGGCTAACTGGCTCCCAAATAATTTCAGCTTGGATTAATCTTTCACTTAAACTATATGTTAACTTAGTAGTATTAATAAAATCCTTTGATTGGGGATTGTTTAAGATAAATCCAGGTACAATATCATCATATATAATTTTATCAATAACTCTAATTCTCTTATTACCTCCAAGATCAGTAGCAATTATAGTGAAATTATATTCCGTATTATTTATTAATAAAGGGCCATCATCTAAAATAATATTTTCATATCTACCTTGTGGCAAATACTCTTCTGGTAAAAACGCAGAATGAGGAGCTTCAGGATCATCAACACCACCTATTCTATTCCATATAATTTCGAATTCTTGCAATGATTCATTAGTTGAATAAGATATTCCTTTATAATTAATAAAATCATCTAATCCTGGATTTAAAATAGCTATTACAGGGGGTATAGTATCATATGTTATATTTTCTATCAATATTTTTTCATCACTTGAATTACCTGCTCTATCTAATATAGATATTTCCATATCATAACCTGCGCCACTCTTTAATGGAAGTTTTTGATCTAAATCTATTATATTATTTTCTAACTTAAAGAGACCTTCATCTGCAAGCTCAACTGTATAAGGACTATCAGAATCATACATACCTCGAACTCTTTGTAAATCGACTCGCCCAAAAGATAAAGGCTCACTAAGATTATACTCTAATAAAAAATCTAAATAAAAGCTGTTTTCTAATGGAGAAACGACTGATAATACTGGGGGCGTAATATCAAACGTTACGTTAGAAATAACAATCGTTTCTGCAGTGTTTTTAGCCATATCTGTAACAACAATTGTTATTTCATAAGAAGATCCATCTACAAGATTAATTTTATCTTCAAAATTTACTTCTTGATAAAAACCTTCGAATCGATATGTCGCTGGAATATCAAATATATGGGGACTATTAGGGTCATCAGGACCACTAATTTGAGATATTGTGATAATAGCCTCTTTAAGTTGTTCATTCGTTGAATAAGTAAATTTTGGAGCATTGAAAAAACCATTATCTAATGGATACTCTATGAGTACAATAGGAGGATTGATATCGTATAGAACATTACTAATAGGAGTGAACCTAGCTTTATTTCCAGCCCTATCGCTTCCATCAAAAGTAATTTTATAACGCGTACCATCTACAAGGCTTCCCTTTAAATCTAGCATCCAATCTGCATGCATTCCTTCTAATAGGCCTTCATTTACAACAGGGATTCTATGTGGTGATCCAAGGTCAGATGTTCCACTCGTCCTTGTAAAAATAAAATCGCCTATATTTAATTTTTCTGAATTCAAGAAACTAACATCAACTGTATTAAGAATTTCAGAATCTATAGGTCGAGACATAGAAACAACAGGAATTGTTGTATCAAATAGCACATTATTTGATACAACATAATTAGAAGCATTAGTAGCCAAATCTTGACCACTAAATTCATACTTATAAATAGATCCATCGACTAATTGTGGTGCATTGGTAATAATTACACTGTCAGCATTGCCTGCAGCCAATTCATACATTACAATCTCTATATTATGAGGAGAAAGGGAATCAGGCTGACCACTAATCTGAGTAATGATCAGATTTGCATTTAACATTGTTTCACTAAAACTATAAGTTAATAATGGAGCGTTCAGTGCTCCATTTTCTGGTGGCAAAAGTAAATCAATAATAGGCTCAGTTATATCATAGTGAATGTTTGATACTGTAAATCCATCAGCTACATTTCCTGCACTATCTATTCCATTAAGAGAATAAGTGTAAATAGAACTATCAATTAAGTTAACTGTGTTTAAAAGCGCAGTATCAATATAACTCCCTACTATCATTTCATCTTTTGTTAACTGGATTTCAAATGGAGATCTAGGATCTATTTTCCCTCCAGTATTAACAATGGATAAAGAGGCTTCTTTTAGATTCTCACTTAAAGTATAACTCAGCTTTTCTGAATTAGTATATGGCCATTTATAAGAATCAAATACCGTTTGAGTTGCCATAGGTTTTGTAATAACAATAAAAGGTTTAATATTATCAAAACGCACATTTGGAATAATAAACTCTGAAACAAAATTGTCAGCAGAATCGCGGCCCGTATAAGTAATAGAGTAAATTCCTCCAGATACTAAACGAACCAGACTCCTTGGCAATTCTCCACCTCCAGGACCAGCTTTTAACCTGCTACCTTCTAGACGAACTAAATATTCACCATCTGGATCAGACTCTCCTCCAACATGTCGAAATACAATTCTACCAAATATTAGATCCTCGCTTAATGTATATGCTAAGTCAAGTTTTCGTATCCATTGGTTTGCATCAGGTTTTAGATCGTAAAATATTGGATAAGTAAAATCATACTTCGCTCTATTAATAACAACTATATCTGATTGATTCCCCGCTCTATCAACTCCTGCCATTGTCAATCCGTACCAAGAACCATCAACTAATTCCGGTATATATGAAAAAAAGGTTGAATCATGATTGCCTGACGTCATTTCTTGATTTTGCAGTTCAATTCTATAAGGACTTAATGTGTCAATACCTGTTTTAATTTCCCAAGATACATTTGCCTGAATTAAAGGTTCGCTTAACTCATAGCTTAAAGCTCGAGTATTAATATAGCCACCTTCTGTAGGTTTATTTATCTTGATTATTGGTGCAGTGATATCATAAATAACGCCTTTTGTTATATTTGTCTGAAATGAATTACCTGCTAAATCTTCACCAATAATAAATAAATCATAGTGAGTATTTTCATTAAGCGATGTTGGATACATAACCAATCTATCTTCACCAAGGAGCAAGTCTCTTTCCCTTATTCGTGATGAAACAGCATTGCCTGCACTATTAACCCAATACATATCTGCTAATATAAGATCCTCATTTTTATAAATTGAAATTGCATTAGTATTAATAAATGAACTATCAATTGGATCTAGTATGTTGACTATTGGCGGAGTTTTATCAAAATGAAATCCTGTAATAACCGTAGAATCATTCCAATTATTAGCGATATCAAAAACTTTTATCTGGATAGAATAGATTGTACCATCATTAAGAGGTAATTGATTTATTAGCGTATCTAAACTATGTAAACCTTTTGAAAATTCAGTAGAATCCAAATCAAATTCTATACTAGAGACTAAACTGATAGAATCAGATTCATCAATAAAAATAACTGTTCCATAATAAATATCTTCTGATAGTGAATATTCAAATAATGGATAATTTGAATAAGAATTTTGAGATGGCGATATAACTGAAATAACTGGTAATGTTCTATCAATATGATAATTGTACAACCCGACAGGACTCGCATAGTTTCCCGCCAAATCTCTTGCCTCAAATCCTATCATATAAGTTGCGCTATCCCGAAGATCTGCTTTAATATATTCATCAGAATTATGGATACCAGCCAATAACCCGTCAGGCGGAATAACAACTTCGGCATTCAACCTTTTCTTATCCCCACTTGTCCCTACATATATAATTTTTGAACTAAGAAGATCTTCAGAGGTAGAATAATTTATATTCGTACTTGGAGTATAATGATTATTCCCTGGCTTAATAATTGTTATTATTGGAGAACTAATATCAAAAGCAACGTTATCATTGATTACTAAATTACTCTCATTTCCTGCTGGATCTTTCCCTGAAAAGATTACTTTATATATTGTGCTATCTTGAAGCGTTGACTGATTTATAAGAACAGCATCTTCATATGAACCTTTCTTTTTTTCGTCATCCTGAAAACTTATTTTGTGAGGAGAGTTAGGATCATCTGCACCTCCAATTGCCTCCCATATTAAAGTAGCTTCCAAAAGTGATTCGTTAATTGAATAACTTATTTTTGAATTATTTACGAAACTATTTGGTAAAGGATAATTTAGAGCTAACACCGGAGGATATGCATCATAGACAACGCTAAGTACAATTGCTGCTTCAGCAGAATTACCAGCTAGGTCTTCACCATTTATACTTAAGGTATACTGTGTGCCCTCCATCAGTTCTGGAATAAATTCTGGTTCAATAATATGTGATCCAATTTTTAAATTATCCCCTTGAATATTATAGATATGTGGGGATTCTAAATCATAATCGCCTCCACTATACTCAAACTTTACAATAGCTCTATCCATATCCTCAGAAAAATCATACTCAATTTGCGTTGATGTTATAAATATGTTAGGAGTTGGTGACGTAATTGTTATGATTGGTAGAGTTATATCATATTTAACATTTTTAGCAATAGCTTTATTAGAGGGATTTCCTGCTCTATCTTTCCCAAACAATGTTACATCATAATATGCGCCATCAACCAATTCTGGTGAATCTTGAATTATAATAAAATTTTTCTGTCCAATTTCTCTCTCATATGGTGATAGAATTTGTATATGTTCACGCGTATCTAAAACACCATCTACCCATTTCCATGTAGCCGTACCTTCAATTAAGAATTCACTTAGATTGTAAGAAATATTTATATTATTTACAGAAGTTAAGGTCTGAGGATATTGTAATTCTATATCTGGTGGAGTAAAATCATAAGTTACATTTGTAATACGTTTAGCTACAGCATCATTCTTCGCGAGATCATTACCTTCAAATATTATATCATAACTTGCTCCATCTTTTAGTTTTATCATGTCTGCAAATATTATCGTGTCATTAGCACCAGCAATTAATTCAGATCCTTGTAAAATAACTGTATCAGGCTTTACACCTCTTTCATAGAGACGAACCCATGATACTTGACCATAGTATAAATCCTCAGTTATGTTATAATTTAAATATGTTTTTGATTGATAAGTATTATCTGCAGGATGCGATAAAGAAACAATTGGAGGTGAAAAATCATAATGAACTTTAGAAACAGTAAACGGTATACCTATATTTGTAGCCAAATCCGTACCCTGCATCTCAATACTATATGAAATACTATCTACTAGTGATGTCATATTATTTAGAATGATATTAGTGGTTACTCCTTCAATCATTTCATCTAATTCCATTGAAATCACTCTAGGAGATTCAGTGTCTTTTACGCTATTTAATGCTGTCCAAGTAATATTACCCTCTATAAGAGGTTCAGAAATTTCATATGATAAACTAAGATAGTTAGCATAAGCTCCATCAATTGGATCAAGAATTGTAAAAACTGGTAGCGTAATATCATAAGTAATATCAGGAGTAGTTATAAATCCTGTTTGATTACCAGCTAAATCTTGTCCTATAAAAATAAGATCATATACAGTTCCATCTGATAATTCAGATTGATTTTTTAACGTCCAATTTGTCCTAGCATCTCCCTTTCTTTCATTTGCTGTTAAAGTGATTATGTGAGGAGCTGAAGTGTCTTTAAGGCCCTCACGATACGCCCAAGTAAATTCTCCAGCAGCTAAATCTTCACTAACAATAAATGAAAGTTTTGGATTATTCACATGAGAACCAACTAGGGGATAAATCTGTGTATATATTGGTGGAGATATGTCATAATAAATTGGCTCACGAATTGCTGGTTCTGAAATATTTCCTGCAGGATCAATACCTATATATGTAAAGCTATATGTAGTTGTGTCCATAACTGGCAATGCATCATCTAATAGTGCAGCATGAAGACCTAATTCTAATTCTTTTTTTGGTAATTGATAGATATGGGGAGATAAAGTATCACGTAAACCAGATAGATCTGTTAATATTATTTGACCAGAAGCTAGTATTTCACTCGCCTCTACTTGAACTTCTAAATTATTAACATATGTATTACTTAGTGGATAATACATATAAACTAATGGTGGAGATATATCATATAATATGAGTTCTTGTGCTTGAAAAAATGATTGATTTCTTGCGCGATCGTATGCCGTAAAATGTAGATTGTATTTAGCACTATCTAATAAAGGTGTTTGTGCTTCAAGCTCAATATACTGTTTTAAGCCAAGTTTTAATTCTTGATCATTCATATATACAAGATGCAGAGTATCCTGTTGTGCTGTAGAAGGAAAAGGAATCCATTCAATATAACCTTCTGATAAAGGCTCATCTGTAGTAAAATAGAACTCAGGCTTATTAATAGCAAATTTGGAACCAATCGATATAGTTGGTGGAGTTACATCATATGTAACATTTGATATTACAGCTTTAATTATTTCGAAATCAAACGCACTCTCACCAGTAAATTCAATATTATATATCGCACCATCAATTAGATAATCATCTAAATCAAAATTATAATCTTGATAGATTTGTTTATGAAATAAGCTGTCGGGAATCTTAAATATATGTGTATTTTCAACATCTGGAACACCACCAACCCATTTCCATGTAACATAGCCACTATGTATACTATCTAATAATTCAAATGATAAAATAGTATTATTTGTAAAACCACTATCTAGAGGAAAAATTGGATTATATACAGCTTGTAACGAATCCGGGTTTAGTAAAATATCCATTACTAAAGTTTTCGTAGAATCAAACTCCATTATTCTAGTTAACTTTGTTTTTGGATTATAATCATAATCCCATAATCGCATCTCTTTACCATCAGGAAGACGTTTCCAGGATTGCTTAACTAACCATCCTTGTTCATTATAATCCAAAAGCGCATTAGCATATCCGATAGCATTGACATCTAATAGTTGAAATAAATATGGTTTTTCATATTCATTATAATTAACAATAGTAAAAACATCATCTTTCCAAGTCTCTAATGAATCCAATCCATAGACATATGAAATGTAATCTGGAGCTTTTCCTCTTAGACCAAATACAGTTTTTCTAACTAATCTACTATCTCCTTCATAACTTTTTTTCTCTATTGGGTCATCGGATTCATATTCATAGGAAAATGATTCTTTAGTAATAATAATGTTACGACGATTAAAATTTGCTTTTGATACAATGCGATCAAAATTATCATATTCTACACGTATATGAGGTTTATAATTGATCTCCGATTTAGGCGTTGGGTGTCCACTAGTAAAGTCAAATTCATTAATATAATATAATGTTTTTACTACATCTTCTTGTGCATTAAGAAAAAATGAAATCAAATAAATAAAAATGATCCAGCGAGAAATTAAATGCTTCATATTAGTTACGCTGGTTCAGGAGAATTATTCCGCTACTTATTATTCCTGCGTTTTCCAGCGCTTTTTTCGCCAATTATCTAGAGCAAGTTTTCTCATATCTACAACTGAATCTGTCTCATCAACAATTTCAACTCCAAGCAATGTTTCTATCGCATCCTCTAAAGTAATTAATCCAGTTACCTGTCCAAATTCATCCTTCACCATAAACATATGCTCTCTACGTTTAACAAATTCATCTAATACATCCCCTACAGAATCTCTTTCTTGCACTGTATGAATTGGGCGCGCAAGTTTACCAATTTTTATATCAAATTGATCCTCAGCTTTACTTTTCAATAAGATATGACGACGGACTACTCCTACTATATTATCTAAACTATTATCACATACTGGAATACGTGAAAATTCAATATTATTGTGTTTTTCTAATACTTCCTTTATGGTACTGTCTTTATTTAGATAAAAAACGACTGATCTAGGAGTAAGAACCTCTTCAACAGGAATATCATCAAGCATAAGAACATTTTCAATAACTGTACTTTCACTTTCTTCAATCGTACCTTCGTCTTCACCAATCTCAGCCATTGCAATTACTTCCTCTCTGGAAACTTTATCCTCATTTTCACCATTTGCTAACCATTTTGAAAGCAGCTCAAGTAATAAAACTAAGGGATACATAATAACAATTAATATTTGAACTGAGATTGTTGCAGGAACAAGAATCTTCCTCCAATATAATGCTCCAATAGTTTTAGGTATTATTTCAGAGAACACTAGTATTGATAGAGTAAGAATTCCAGACATTATTGCAACCCAACTATTACCAAATTCTACAAGTGTTATAGCTCCTACTCCAGCAGCCCCTACTGTATTTGCAATTGTATTTAAACTAAGTATAGCTGATAAAGGACGATTAATGTTTTCTTTAAAATAAGATAATTTTTTACCAACGGATGGACTCTCCTTAGATATTAAACTAATATGCGCATGAGACACTGAAAGAATAAATGATTCCAGCAAAGAGCATAAAAATGATACTCCTAATACAGTAAAAAAGTAGATAAATAGTCTACTCATTAAAATGTTCGTTCCAAATCATCTAATAGCAAAATCTGCATCCCGATTCCTTAAAATTATCATTGGTATATAAAACAAGCCTAGTAAAAGAATACCGGAAATTTCAAATCCAATTAGATATAAAGGCCAATCACCAATAATAAATGGACTTTCACCACCAGGCTTCTCACAAATAAACCAATAGTTTCCACCAAGTATCGTATTCACGATTGAAATAATAAAAAGACACGAATTAGTTATTATTATAGTATTTATATAAGATCCGCTTCGACATCTCATGTTATCTATAATAATTAGCCAAAGAACATTTAATATAATAATACCATGAGATAAAAAATTCCAAAAAGCAGATACATCTAATACGAAGCGAGATGGATCTGGTGTTATAATCGCTTGGAATGCACCTGAAAGTCCCCAAAAGTAAGATAATTCAAATGCCGTTTGGTTTTTCTTGTAAAGCGCGAAAATTGATGTAAATAAGCTAATTCCGCACATATGTAAGGGTAAATCTTCAGCTATTATCCAAATACCTGCATTCCATTGGAAAAAATCATCAAGTAATTCTTGGCTAATAGAAACTATAATCAAAAATAAGACAAGTGCGCGCTGTTGTTTTATATTTAAGATTGTTTTCCCAACAAATAATACGATCAGCCAAATTGCGAATGTTCCAATCAAATATAAATTATGTTCAAAACCAAATGTTATAAAATCCATTATCTTATAATTATATATTAATAGGATATATATCTATTTTTGATATTCTTAATAAATAAAAAGTTCTATTCATCATCCCGATTATCATCACTAGTTGATTCTTCGCTTTCAATTTTTTTAATTGAATGGATGGGTAGCGTCCATTGTAATCTACTTTTATCAACTGCAATGATACGTGTTGGGTAATGAGCAATAGATACTATGGTTAATACTGCTCCAGAAGATAAGTCTCTGTTTACTTCATGGTGATCAACTATTGTTTCAATTTTCGTCCCTTCATTATACCCTGCATGATTTTCAGATCTTTTATCATATATCTTTGCCATTTTCAAATTCCTTAGTTAATCTTTAAAAAAAGTATCTTTATCTATAAGATTTTGTTCTATTTCGTCCCTAGTTCTCCAGGCAGGACGTAATTTTTTTTGAGAATAAAACTCTGCTTGATCACTACGATGGATTGAATTCTTTTGAGATGCGTTCCCATAACCAACGCTAACCAAAGCTTTTAATGGATTACTGAACTCAACAATAGCTTGAAAAGAATCCCCACCTATAGCAGCATAACGATTATCTTTAATTGGCTTATATGCAGTAACACGAAATATTCCATATGGATCTCCAGGTGCACCATTACTTGGTAAATTTATATCCTGACCTATAATTCTATATACATCTCCCCAAGCCACATCTAAACTACCATAATTTTTTATTACTTTTAAAGAAACAGATTTAAGATTTTTCAAGGCCATATCTATATTCTTAATACCTGTTGGTGTATTCATAGGATTAGCTTCATTCCATGGAATCTTAAATAATTCTGATTTATCAATCTTAAATCCTGAAATATCAACCCACTCCTTGAATAACACAGCTCCTTTACTATTATTATTCGCACATCGATCCCAATTTTGCAGAACACTTGAGGCTTCATTTAATGAAATATCATCAGATTCTTTTGCAGCTAGAATCAGATCATCTAATAATCGGTCTGCCAACTCCATTCGAGTATCCATTTTATAGGACAATAATTCATCAAAAGTGATCTTTTTATCTTCAAATGCCATTCTCGCAGATCTCTGTGCGCGAAAATGCATAAAATTCCGAGACATATAACTGGGATAATCATGACGGCTTAATTCTACAGGGATTGTTGTTGTCCATGGAGGGTCATTTGCATTTTGCAACCAACCTGATTTTGCATCAATAACCTTTGGTAATTCATCATAGCTATGAGTATTGTTCCACAATGTAGCAGGAGTATCACCTGGTACAATGCCCAACCAATCCCAATCACCTTTTGGTCTGACTGGAGTTCTACCACCAAATAAATGCATTATCCTACCATCACGATCAGCGTACATTGTAGTAAAAAAGGGGTTTTGCAATCGACTTATTGCTTTTTCAAATTGATCGAAATTTTTAGACAATGCCATATCGAAATACTGTTCAAAAACAAACGGTTGATCTTGACCAACTACGCGTAAAGCATAAGCACGATTTCCATCTTCTCTAACTATTGGGCCATGAATTGATTCTTTAATTAGAAATTCTTCTATTTTTAGATCACCGTTCTCTTGTCTAACCTTGATTTGAACAATACGCTTATTAAATGGCTCAACATTATCTCCCCATTTATATCCTTGTCCCGATAAAATAAGCTCATAAAGATCCTGACCATCATGAACATTATTAGTGTGAGCCCAACCAATGTTATCATTAAATCCTATACCAATAAATGGACTACCTACTAGCGTAGCACCATAGATATTTAAAGATTGACAATTTAATTGAACTTCAAACCAAGTAAACATATCCCCCCATGATAAATGAGGATTAATTATTAACATTGCATTACCTGATGCAGATTTTGAAGGTCCTATAGCCCAGGCATTTGAACCTTTATTACTATTGATAGATTTTGGATCAAACTGCACTTCTCTTGGATTTGTAACAAAGTGATACATAATTACACGCTGATAGTGTGTTAATAAGTCCTCGGATTTAATAGGCAAAACAGCTTGGTTTTCTATATCAATATCATTCGGATAATTTTTAGCGTAATCATTAATTCCATTAACAAAACTTTCAAAATATAATTTAAAGGAGGGCTTTTGCAAATCAAGCCATTCTTTGGCTCTTTGAGGAATATTGTGAGTATAAACCCATTTATCTGAATCAATATATTGATCTCCATAGTATTCAGAAGCCCTACCTCTTGATTGGGCAAATAAACGCAACATTAAATTTGCATGATTTTTCATTTGAGCCCATCCAAATGAATAGAATAATTGATCATATTTATGAGCATAAATGTGTGGTACGCCAAATTTATCCCATAAAATTTCAGTCTTATTTTTACTAGAAGCGTCACATCCATAAATAAATAATATTGATAGAATCAATAATTGTGTAAAAATATTTGTTTTAATTTTCATATTATTTTATACCTTTGTAGAAATTTGACGTTGCCGTTCAAATAAAATAGCGCTAACCGCTGCAGATACATTTAAAGAATTTATTTTCCCTTTCATAGGGATAGTAGCTATAAAATCACAATTATGTTTTACTAATTGTCTAATACCTTTTCCCTCGCTACCAACTACAATAATTACTTTACCAGAATAATCAATTTCATGCCATATCGTACCCTCACTATCATTCTCGATACCAATAATCCAGAATCCTTGATCCTTAAATTGTTGTAATGTTTGTTGAACATTGCCGCAATTGTATATTGGCAAAGAAATAAATGCACCTTGACTGACTTGTAATACACTATCTGTAATCTGCGCACTTCCTCTATCAGGAATTACCAGCCCATCTATTCCAGAGCATTCTGCAGTTCTAATTATTTGTCCTAAGTTTTGCGGATCCGTAATTTGATCACCTAACAAAAGTGCAATATTTTTATCATTTTTAAATTGAGGTAATTGCTTTTTTATTTGTCCATCAAAAGAGACAACAATTCCTTGTGTACGCAAATCGTTATACTTTATTGCAAATGAATCGGGATTTAAAATATTTACCTTTGATTTATTGCTCTTTATTAATTTTGAAATTTTCTGATCTTTTTCTGCGGTACTACTAGATTTAATATCTATGTAGTTGATAGAATAGTGATTAGCATTTAGAACTTCTAGGGCTCCATTTAATCCATAAATTCTATATGCTTGAGGTGCAATTCTCTTGGGTTTCACGTTCCTCAAAATAGTTAATCAAAGTAAACCACAAAAGAAAATATTATAAAGATATAATTTTATCTTTTTTGCTTAGCTAGATTTCTGTTTGGAAATACAGTAAAACTGATTTCTTCTAGCTCTTCATTATTTGGCCCCCTTACAACAACCTTCCAATTGCCTTCAAAACCATCTCTCAGTGTAATATATGACCAACATCTCCATGAACTAGAATAACCAACCTCCATTGGAACACGAGCCATAAAATTACCATTCCTATACCAATAATGACTTACGCTAACAGGATCGTTGAGGTTTTTTATAACAGTAAAGCAATAAACCCTATGATTGCTTGAGGGAAAGGAATAATCAATATTGTCTGGGAGTCGTTTTTTAGGATTAACATATTCAGCATTCAATATTCGAATAACATCAAGTTTAGAAGCCCTTTTATTCCTTATAGGTTTAACAGATTTGATCTGTGCATTTTTAGCTTTACTCTTATTTGAGGAGAAAATATTTTTTAATGAACTTTTTCTTTTTGATTTTGCTTTTAAAATTTCTTTGTCTTTAACTTTTCTTTTGCCTTCACCATCTTGACCATCAACCATGATATCCGCATTGGTATCAGAATTACTAATTACTTCTTTCATCTTTTTTGGTTTAGAATTTTTATTATTTTCTAGATCAATATTTTTTAATGTACTAGAATTATCAACTTTATTATCTTCTGTTTTTGAAATTGTATCAGCAAATAAATTGTTTATACTATCATTATTATTAGATCTACTAGTATCATCATTCTTTCTAAAAGTAGATAGTAAACGACTAAATAAGTTTTTACTAGAATCTGTATCATTTTCTAGTAACGCATCTTTTATAGTTAAATCTTCTGAATAATTATTCTTATCATCTTTAATTGACATTACTGTATTATTTTGAATTAATTTCGGGACTAATTGATTTTTTTTGTCTTTATTTAATTCAGATGTAATTATTGGGGGTGGCCCGTTTAGAATCTCTTTATATTTTTTTTCTTTTGGAAAATTAACTTTATTTGATGAATTCTTCTTTGAAGAAGAACTTTTTAAACTCTTTATTCGTTTATTTAAAAAACGTTTCATTTCATTATTATTATTTTCTTTTGTTTTCCCCAGTCCAAAAATAGCGCCTAATGAATCTTGATAGATAGGTTTCTCTTTATAATTAGGAGATGTATTTAATATATAGAGATCAAAGTCAACTATTACTACTTCGTCAGATTCAATAAATACATTGTGAATAACATCACCTATTACATTTTCGCTTATAGGGTTTTCATACCATCTACTATTATTAATTGGTACTGGAGGTATACACCATACCTTATGAGATCCCACAGTTAATTCAATATTCTCAGAAATTGGAGTTAAACCAACATATTCATCATCAATAAAGATTGTGATATTATCTATAGTAGAAGTTATCTTTAATTGCCCCTTATCTAACGGTGATGCCTTGGGCTTGAAAAAATCATCTTCATACCAACTTTTACTTGGGGTAAATAATTCCCTAATCAATGATGCTGCAGCATCATTGATTGCAAGATCGCCTATATCTGCAAAATCATTCATAATATTTGGCTCATTACTTCGATTCTCAATTCCTTCATTCATTCTTATAAATTCAGTTTCATTTTGAATAGTTTCATTTTTTTTGAATGCATCTACATCTGCTAAATCAAAAACCAAATCACCTATCATCCTATCAACAGCATTATTTAAAGAATCAGGACTAAAACCTTGGTTTAAATAAGGAACGCTTGGAGATCTTTCTATACTATCTTGCAATTTTTTACGAGCCAAAGGTCTAGATCTTTGTTCAAATCTATGGTCTTCATTTTTTTTATCATTAACTACTTCCCCAAGTCTCTGTTTAATAGCATTATTTGTTTTATATACAGCTGAAACTTGAAAAGCATTTGAAATTTCCGATTTTAATATCTGTATATCATTAATAGGTCTTGATAATAAAAACGCGATTTGGCCTGATTCATGATTATTTTTAATCACAATATCTTTTATCTGATCAACCGCAGGAATTTTACCAGGTATTTCTAATGAGAAAGTTGCTCCATTTACTGTTATATAATACCAACCATGAGGCGACATCCAGCTGGAAACATTATCAATATCTACTTTTTCTTCGGAATACAAAGTGTATAAA
>CEUB01069745.1_pt1 | contig 16300 bp, 10 predicted proteins | sample 356491 | NCBI WGS metagenome assembly CEUB01 (sample SAMEA2623370, study PRJEB7988) | marine metagenome | isolation source: saline water (ENVO:00002010), including | reverse complement strand
TTCTATAAACTGCATCAAGTTTAATTCATTCTTTTCCCATATTTCATCTACTTTTTCCTTACTAATCTCACTATTAAACATAGGCCTATAAACACCAGCATGTTTTAATGGCATATCATCCCAGAAAATTGGAATCCTATTATGTTTTTCTGCAAATTGACAAACTTTATTTAACCAAATTAAATTCAGTTCTAATTCACTTTTTCCTTCTCTTTTCAATAGATGAACTTCGTCTCCGCCAACATGCAAATATTTTCCAAAAGGTGTAGCTTTTATTGCGTCCAAATAAAGATCAAATTGAAGATCATAAGTTTCTGAATTCAATGGATTAAAAGCCCAATCACTGCTAGGGACATCTCTTAAATATTTGTTTTTTTCATGTTTTAAAATAAAAGAGGCATGGCCTAAGCCTTGTACTAGGGGATTGATCATAATATTTCTCTGATTTGCATATTCACTTAGTTCAATCCACCATTCAATGGAGAGAGCATCTGGCGCACCAACCTCAGGCCTTAACTCATACTTTAATTTATCCTCAAATTCTACAATAATCCCATTAATTTTTTGCTTAGCTAAATGATCTATTAAATTGAAATAATAAGATTTTTTATCCATATGATGTTTTACATCTATATGAATAGGTCGAAATTTAAGTGACGGATAATCTTTTATACTAACCATGGGAAGGTTTATATTTTGATCATTACTGTCTTCAATTAATTGATCTAAAGTTATAAATGCATAAAACAATCCTTTTTCATCTTTTGCTACAATGGATATTTTATTTTTAGTAATATTTAATGTATATCCTTCTTGATTTAAATTTAAGCTAGAATCAATAGAGTAGTCTATAGTAGACTCACTTTGTTTATTTTTTTCAATATGATTAGTAAACTCAAATCGAATTGGAAGCTCAGTATTGTTAGTAGAATGAGCAAATTTTATATTCTGAAAGTTCAGATTTGAAAAATCGTTGTTATATTCTAGCTCTTGAACTGAAGGCAATAATTTAAATCCTTCTAAATTTTCAATTTTATTTGAACATCCAATTAATAAAAAAGTTATAAGGAAGATTGTAAGTTTTCTCATATCTCTAATTTAATAAAAATATGTGTTGACAAACTGGTATTTTCAAAACATTAATTTTCTACTTTTATCCAATTCTTATATTCCGGACGCTTGGACCATTTATTAAAATAGGGCTTATATCTTATATCCGTATTCCATACTTTTGGGAAAGAATCGTTAGATACTTTTGAATTGCTGTAATCATTTCCTTTAATACTATTCTCTACCGTCATGCTCCATTCTAAATAATCTTTTTTCATCATTTCAAAAATCCTTTGATTTTCATCAGAAACATCAACAGATTCTTTAGGATCAATAGCTAAATCATATAATTCAAATTGAGAATCTTTTATACTTCTTACAACCAGCTTAATATTATTGTCAATAATTGCTCCTCTGTCATCAAAACGAAACGGAATTTTAACTGATCTATTTTCTTTTTCAGAATTAAATATTGACTTAATGCTTATCCCGTCAATAGGATTTAGCATCTCAGATTCAGGAATTCCCACTATATCTAAAATTGTAGGAAATATATCCATAGTTGAAGTAGGATAATTTGAGACTCTTGATTTAATTACTGCAGGCCATTCAATAATTGCTGGAACTCTTAATCCTCCCTCCCACATTGTATTTTTAAATCCTTTTAATCCTCCTACAGTAGAAGGTGAAATTTTATTTAAACCACCATTATCACTACAAAACCATAAAATAGTATTATCAGAAATTCCCAATTCTTTTAGTTCTTTACGCAAAACCCCTAAACTTCTATCAAAAGCAACTAATTCACCATAATGATTTTGACTACGTTCATCTAAATCTTTAAATTCACTACGATCTTCTTCGCTAGCTAACATGGGAGTATGGGGAGAACCATCCCAGATGACGGTAAAAAAAGGTAAGTTAATAGCATTATTTTCTTTTATAAACTTTAATGCTTCACCGACGATAATTTCTGATGAGCTTCCTTTAAATTCAATAAATTCTCCATTATAACTCATTATAGGATCAATATCAAAAAAATTTGTTACACTTAACCATCGATCGAATCCAAAAACTCCAGGGCTATATCTATCATCCTTAAAAATTGGAACACCCGGGCCACGCAATCCATTTAAATGCCATTTTCCAAAATGTCCCGTAGCATATCCTATTTTTTTTAATGCTTGAGCTATTGTTTTTTCATTTTTATTTAATGCATATCCATGGTAAAAAACACCTGTTCGATCATTATTTCTCCCTGTTAGTATACTTGCTCTTGTAGGTGAACACTGAGGTGCTCCAGCATAAAATCTATCCAAACGTAAACCATTCTCTGCCATTGCATCTAGATTAGGTGTTTTTAAAATAGGATGATCATAATATCCCGTTTGACCCCAACCTTGATCATCAGTCATTATCAATATAATATTGGGCATTTCGTTTTCTTTCTCTTTTTTACAGGAAAGCAAAACAAAAAAGAATGAAAGAAAAATTAAAACTCTAAAATTATTTTTCATTTACACTAACATAACAATAATAAGGGTTTAAACAAAAAAAGCTCCCCATTTTCAGGAAAGCTCTTCATCGGTTTTCTACAAACCTCTTATAAACAAAAAGTTTATAAGTAACACAACGGGTGCAAATATAGCGTATTGTTTATAAACTATAAAAAAACGACCTGATTTAATTAAAAATTTCTAATTTGTATATGTAAAATCATAAATATGCTTCACGCCAGATTAATTTTTTGCTCTTTTGCTCTAATTCTTTTAAGTACATCAATTAATGCTCAGAAAACTAGCTTCAAAGTAATGGCATGGAATATTTTACATGGTGGTAATGACATTGAAAATGGTCAAGAAAATGTTGCAAAAATAATTAAGGAAATAAATCCAGATGTGATTTTAATGGTAGAGACATATGGATCTGGTCCATTTATTGCAGATTATTTAGGATATAATTTTCACTTAATTGCTTCTGAAGAAACTCCTTTAAATGATACTTCAGTTAACTTATCTATTTATTCTAAATATCCTTTTGGAAAGAGAATTGATACAAATTTTCCTTTTTATTTAGGAGGAATTGAAATTCCTATAAATGGGCAAACAATTCGTTTTTTTTCAAATTGGTTTCATTATTTGCCTTGGGATAATGAACCCGAAAAAATGGGAAAATCTGTAGAAGAATTATTAGAATGGGAAAAAACAGAATCTAGACACAAAATGATTCAAAAAGTTCTACCATATTTAAAACAGTTTGCTAATGAAACTGACTCTATTCCTATGATATTTGGAGGAGACATGAATTCACTATCACATCTAGATTGGACAAAAAAAACAAAAAAAATTCATAATAATTTAATAGTTCCGTGGAATGCAACTAAAATTTTGGATGATTTAGGTTTAATTGACTCATATAGAAAAGAAAATCCTAATCCAATAACTCATCCTGGCGTTACCTGGGATAAAAAAGGAAGAAAAGACTCTCATAGGATTGATTATATTTTTTATAAAGGAAGATCAATAAAATCTACAAAATCAAATTCCTATAATGCTTTCTTTAATGAGCCTATAATTCTTAATGGTAAAGAAATCATTTACCCATCTGATCATGGCATTGTTGTTACATCATTTAAATTGAGATAATTTATTATAAAATGAAAAGAAGAAATTTTATAATTAAAGCTTTAAAAGGTAGTGTTATAGCTTCACTTCCTATATCCTTATCATCTTTTAATTTAAAAAATAAAAAAGTAGAGATTGGTATAGTTGCTGATGTTCATCAAGATATAATTCATGATGGATTTTCTCGATTGAGTTTTTTTATTAATGCAATGAAAAAAAGAAACCCTGATTTTATTATCCAGTTAGGAGATTTTTCATTACCTAGAGAACAAAATCAACCTTTTATTGATAAATGGAATTCATTTAATGGCCCTAAATATCATGTTTTAGGCAATCATGATATGCGAGATTTTGGATATAAAAAAGAAGAAACTATGAAATGGTGGAAAATGGAGAAAAGGTATTATTCATTCGATTATAATAATTTTCATTTTATTGTATTAGATGGTAATGATAAAAATCCTGAACCATGGAATGGATATGTCCGCTATATTGGACCAGAGCAAAAACTGTGGTTAAAGGATGATTTAAGCAAAACTATAAAGCCTACAATATTATTTAGTCACCAAAGTTTAGAAGCAAAAGGAGGCATCTCTAATCGAAAAGAAATTAGAGATATTTTGGAGGAATACACAAATAAAAATGGAGAACCAAAGGTTGTTGCATGTCTCAGTGGACATCACCATACAGATTACGTAAAATCAATAAATAAAATTCCTTATATCCAAATAAATAGTATGTCATACAAATGGGTAGGAGATAAATTCCAATACAAACGATTTTCCCCGCAGATTGAAGAAGCTTTTCCTAATCTGTCAAAGACATGTCCTTATAAAGAACCATTATATGCTGTATTAACTCTAGATTCAGAACAAGAAATGTTGCATATTGAAGGAAGAAAAACTTCTTTTATAGGTCCAACACCAAATGAATTAAAAATTCCTGATGCTGAAAAAATGAATTCAACAATTTCAGAAAGAAATTTAAAAATTTAATTTATTGCTAGACCTAGTTTTTCAGGTCCATAACGAACAACATCGGTAACAGGCAAGTTTGTTAAAGATTCTAAAGAATCCACCGCTTTTTTAGCTTCAATTGAGTTTAATTTAAATGTGTTTAATGCAATCCCTATTACTTTAGCATTTGGGTAACTTCCACAAGCACTAGCTAGATTTTCATATAGATTAATTACTTCATTTAAATTGGGAATTTTTATATGGTTATAATCCCTTAAAGTTACAAGATCTGCACGGTGGCAAAGAATCATATGAGTAGTGCAACTACCTCTTATTAATGGCAAACTAGCTGTACTTCCAGGATTCAATAATGACCCTTGTCCTTCAATAAAAACCCAATCATCATTTGATTTTTCTAAAACCATCTTTTCAACAGCACCACATGCATGATCTACTTTATATGCATCTAGAGGAATACCATTTCCTGTTATTGTTATTCCAATCTGACCCGTTGCTATAAATGAACTTTTGATTTTATTTTCCATTGCCCATTTATAAATTTCAAGACTTGTTGTCATTTTACCTACAGCCATATCGGTACCAACACACAAAATTCGTTTGTTATTTAATTTAGCAGCTTTTCCGCTAGCTATTTCAGGAATAAATTGTGGAACCCTAACATCCCAAATCCATTGATTTTCTGTAAGCTTATCATTATATTTTGAATACAATGTATCATGAAGGCCATTAATTATTGAAAGGTTTTTAGATATTGCTTCATCAATTATTAAAAACCACGATTTTGGAATTTTTCCTCCAGAAGGAGCAATTCCTAAAATAAGGACTTCAGCTCCTTTTGAAATAGCTAACTCTAGACTTCTAACTATAGGGACACTTCTTTCAATAGAAAGGCATTCTCTTGTATTTTTACCATGATTTTCTGAATCAATAACAGCAACAATTCTATTAGGCAAATATCTTAAAACACCTAAACCCATTTTTCCATAATCAGTGGAAATATGACCTTCCATATATATGGCAACCTTTTTAGAATCTTCTAACATACTGGTTCATTTTTTAAAAAGGCTCCATGTCCATGGGCTATTCTTGGCATTGTAACGCCATTTATCATAGTAGCGCCAGAGGCAGGATCAGGATCTAAATTATAATGAGAGTCAAGGTCAATATGGTCAATTTGTCCAGAAATTGAAGCTCCTGCTGAAATTGAAATGGAAGATTCACTCATACAACCTATCATTGATTCTAATCCAAATGCCTTCGCTGTTGACAAAATTCTTAGGCCTTCTGTTATTCCTCCACATTTCATTAGTTTTAAATTAACTCCATCAACATATTCATAATATGTAATGATATCTTGAGAATAACGACAAGATTCATCAACAAATATTGGAAGTGATCTACTTTTATATAGAGTTTTTAAATCTTTCTCCATTCCTTCAACTATAGGCTGTTCAACATAATCACATTTTCTTTTAGATAGCCAATCGATCATATACTTTGCTTCTTCTGTACTCCATCCTCCATTTGCATCTACTCTAAGTTTAATATCATAAGGTTTTATGCTTTCCAAAACTTGGTTATACATAGCTTTATCAGCTTCTAATCCTTTATTAGATCCTAATTTTACTTTAATGAATTTTGCTGAACTCCCTTCAAATAAAAGAGGAATTCTTTCTTTAACTGAATCAGGGCTCATTATTCCAATTGTAAGAGATGTCTTTGATTTTGGAAGAGGCAAACCTAACAGTTTATGTAGAGGCATTTTTGCTTTTTTAGCTTTTAAATCCCATAGTGCAATATCTAACCCGGCAAATGCACATGGAGATATTTTCATTTCACGAGAAATCTTCTCTATTTCATAGATTGATTTGTCCTTAATATTTATATCTATCAGCTGTTGAAGTTGTGCAATAACTTCCTTTGTATTTGTTGCTCCTTCTGTATTGCCAGGAGCCGATTCACCCCAACCTATTAAACCATTTTCTTCAACCCTAACAAAAACATTAGAGCTTTCTGAATTTACCCCTCTACTAATTTCTAGTGGAAATCTTTTTTTTAATAAAACTTCATGAAAACTAATCTTCATCAAACAAAATATCTGTGAAATAAATTTAACTAAATATTGGCAAACTTTTAGTTATAAAAAAACATATAATTAGTTTAATTAATATTTCTCATTGAAATCTCCTTAATACTTGAAACGAAATGATCTAAATCTTGGAAATTAGTATAAATATTTGGACTAATTCTGCATCCTTTTACATTTTCATGATTTATTGCAACAGTAAATATATTATAGTCATCAAATAATATTTTTTCCAATTTAGAAGGATCTAAACCTTTAATTCCAACATTAGCAATCCCACAACTTTTAAAAGACTCTAATGGTGTATTAATTATTACATTTTTAAAATTTCTTAATTGATCTGACCAATATCTTTGAATCTTTCGAAGTCTTTCTTCCTTTCTCTTTATCCCAATCATATCTATGTAATCAATCGCATTCTCAATTGCTAAATCAGTATGAACAGGGTGAGTGCCAATATGATTAAGTCTTAAAATATTGTCTTTCTCATTAACATGAGACCCTAATAATGGCCAAATTTTGGACACTTTACTTTTAGAAACGTAAAGCAGCCCTGCACCTAAAGGTGTGCTGAGCCATTTATGTAGACTAGAACCATAATAATCACAATTTAATTCTGAAATATTCACATCAAAATGTCCTATACAGTGAGCTCCATCAACTAATACTTCAACTCCATATTTATGGGCCATATCACATATTTTTCTTACAGGCAAAATATGACCCGTAATATTTATCATATGACTAACCATAATGAGTTTAGTCTTTGGAGTAATTTGATCTTCATAAATAGAAACTATTTGTTCATCAGAAATTGGATGATTTGGTATTGAAACTATTTTGTTTAAAACCCCATGACGTCTTGATACAAGTTTAAACATTTGTTGCATAGCTCCATAATCTTGAGTAGCATAAATTGCTTCATCTCCTTTTTTCCATGGAAATCCTCCGATTATTAAATCTAATGACTCAGTTGTATTTCTTGTAATTACAAGCTCGTCATCACTACATCCAACTAATTTCGCAAGACGACTTGCAACTCTTCTGTTATCAATTGTTCTTTTAGTTCTCATATAGTAAGAACCCTCAAAATTTACAGTTTTTACATGTTCGATGAATTTTTTTAGAGTTGGGTTGGGAATAATATTATAATATCCGTTTTCTAAATTTATATAATCCTTTTTAAGTGAATAATCTTTTCTAATTCTTTTCCAAAATTCCTCATCATTAAGTGAAATTCGGTCAGAATATGACTGATCTTCATGATTTTCTAAATCAAATGAAAAAAATGGAGAAATCATTAAGACATTACCAAAACTTTTTATGAATTGTCTTTTTTTCATTAAACTAAATTTACGAAACTTTAATTCAATTTGATGACTCGTTAAATTTTTACCAACCTCTTTTTTTCATTTCTTGATTAACATGAGGAGCTAAAATTAAAAGAGCTATCATATTAGGAATGCACATTAAAGCAAACGATATATCAATAATTCCAATAACAATATCTACTGTAACTAAAGCTGAAATTATTATGCTTAATACATATATATAATTATAATATTTCCCCCAAGAAGGTTTTGTCAGAAATCCAAGGCACTTTACTCCATAATATGAATAAGTAAAAAGAGTTGAAATTCCAAAAACAAAAACCATTATCATAAGTAATATATCTCCAAATCCAAAAAATAGTGTTCTGAACGCTTCCAATGTTAATGAAATTCCATTTAAATCATTTCCAATATAAGCTCCACTTATTAATACTATAAGTCCTGTAATTGTACAAACAAGAATAGTATCAAAAAAAGGTCCTAACATTGCAACCAAACCTTCATCAGTGCCTAATTTTGTTTGAGATTGACCATGATACATTGGCGCATTTCCTACTCCACTTTCATTAGAGAATACAGCCCTTCTGACTCCTAAAATCAAAAGGCCCCAAAAACCACCTGAAGCTACAGCATTCAGATTAAATGCCTCATTAAATATTAAAGAAAATGTTGGAATAATTTTGTCATTATTTATTGTCAAAATTATAATTCCAATTACCAAATAGATTATAACCATTAATGGCACTAAACTAGAACTTGCTCTAACAATTGAATTAAGTCCACCAAAAATTACAAATGATGTGATTAAGGCAAGAAATATTCCGAAAATTAATTTCCAATTAAAATCCCCAATATTTAACAATGCACTTGAGGGATCAACAACATTTACAAAAGTTTCAGTTAATTGATTAGCGGTAAAAGCTGGTAATACTCCAAAAAGCCCAGCAATTGAAAACCATATAGCCATAGGTTTTCCCCATCTTTTTATTCCATTTGTCATATAATACATTGGCCCTCCTAGAATAGTGCCATCATTATTATAAGTTCTAATATTTACTGCTAAAGAACAGGAATAAAATTTAATTGTAGAGCCAATAATTGCAGTTAACCACATCCATACTAAAACTCCAGGGCCACCCATATGAATTGCTATTGCTACACCAGAAATATTCCCTAGACCAACAGTAGCAGCTAAAACAGCAGAAAGTGCTTGAAACCTAGAAATGCCTATATTATCATCTTTACTAAATAAAAGTCTAAAAGAATCCTTAATTTTTAATATTGGATATCCTCTTGAATAAATAGTTAAATAAACTCCCCCTCCAATAACTAGAAAAAGCATAATCCACTCTAGGGGTCCTATTAGATTATCTAAAATTATTTGAAATTGTTCTAGAAATTTAATTGCCATAAATAGATTATCTAATTATTATTTTGGAGGTTAGCATTCCAAACTCTAAAAAAATTTTTGTAACATATTTTTTCTATGCTTTCTTTTGAGTAACCTCTATTTAATAATCCTTCAATTATTTTTGGGTATTTTGATACATCCTTAAGATTATTTGGCAAGGAATTGCCTAAACCATCAAAATCAGATCCAAAACCAATATGATTATCCCCTACTAAATTATTTACATGATCTATTGCATCTAAAACATCATCAATACTTGCAAATGGTTTTTTTTCATTAATCAACATTTCTCTTCTTTCAGCAACTAATTTATCATCCATATCATAGTTATTATCAATTCTCCATTTCTCAACTTCATTATCAATTTCAGCGAATGCTATATTTGACTTTTGATTAACAAAGGTTGATCCAAAATTTATAAGTATAACTCCATTATTTTTTGCAAGCTGAACTATCATATCATCACTCATATTTCTTTCAAAATTTGGAGTAAATTTCCTAGGAGATGAGTGAGATGCTATTAATGGTTTTTTTGCAATTTTAACAATATCATAAAATGCTTTATCAGACACATGTGAAACATCAATCATCATCCCAACATTATTCATCTCCATAACTAAATCATTTCCAAACTCGCTTAATCCACCCCACTTCCTATCAGTATCATAGGATGAATCACAAATTTGATTATTCTTAGCATGAGTTAGAGTTACGTATCTAATTCCTCTATCAAAAAAAAATTTAATATTGTCCAATTTTTCACCTATTGGTGATCCATTTTCCATTCCCATTGGAAGTGAAATCTTCCCATTATTGAAATTACTAATAACATCATCAGGTGTTAAGGCCAACTCCAAATAATCTTTATTGGATTTTACAACATTTTCAACTAAATCTATTAATGAATTTGCAAGATCAAATCCTTCTGAAAATGTTTTTTCAGATGGAATATAAATTGACATAAAAGGACTATTTAAACCACCTTCTTTTGCCTTTGGAATATCAAAATTACCGTTTGTATTATAATTTAAATCAATATGATTATTATTAATAAGTCCTTCTTGATATAGTCTATATGGAAGATCTACATGACCATCTGCAATAATTGTTTCTTGAGATAAAATTTTTGATTTCTCTCTAATCTCATTTTTACAGTTAATTAATAAAAGACAAATTGCTAAAAAGTAATATTTTCTCATTTTGTAATGTTTACTTAAATATATTGATTAAAATTTGAAGTATTGATTCATAGGGCTTAAAACAAAAAATCCCCCAAATTGGAGGATGATTTTTGCGGTCTGGACGGGACTCGAACCCGCGACCCCCTGCGTGACAGGCAGGTATTCTAACCAGCTGAACTACCAGACCTAGATTAGCGAGTGTAAATATACACTGCATTTTTAATTCTACAAACAAATAGGGAAATACGATTTTAAACTATAATAAGGCATCTAAACTTTCAGTATAAATATTTTTTGGAGATACTCCAACTTGTCTATTTATAAGCTCACCTTTATTAAAAACTAAAACAGTAGGAATATTTCTTACTCCAAATTTTGCTGCAAATTCTTGATTAGAATCAACATCTAATTTGCCAACTACTGCTCTTCCTTCGTAATCTTTACTAACTTCTTCAATTATTGGTCCTAGCATTCTGCATGGCCCACACCACTCTGCCCAGAAATCAACCATAACAGGTTTTGTGGATTTCAACACTAATTCATCAAAGTTAGCATCTGTAATTTCTAATGCCATAATTATAATTTTTGTGTAAAAATACAGTTTTTATAAATAAAAATTACTTTAATTTAAAATGCAAATTATTTTTTTCGATCGAGGAAATTAAATCTTCACTTATTGATATTTTGTGATTCTCACTTGGCATAGTTAATTTTATTTTTTCATCATTTTCAAAGAAAGAAATCTCTAATTTTTGTTTCCCTTTGTGTTTTTTAAAAATCTTTTTTAATTCATCTATTTTTCGATCATCAAAATCATTTATGTCCAATTGTAATGTTAATTTTTTAGCATTATTAGCGAGAGTATCTTGTAGTTGTTGAAATGATAAGAAGGTAATTCTTGGTTCGCCTGTAATTCCTGTATCTCTATCTCGCCATCCTTCTTTTACTAATATTCTTAAAAATAAAAAGTTGTTCTCTAATAAGAAATGTTTAAATTTTAAATATTCTTCGCCAAAAATTCTAAAATCGTATGAATCTTTATAATCTTCAAAGGTGAACCTAGCCCATCCTTTTCCATTTTTAGATATTCTATGTTCTACTTCACCTACAATTCCACCGAGCTTTAGCTCTTTATTAACTAAATCATTTAAATTTTTTAAAACATCTAGAGAAGCATTACAAAAATGATCCATTGGTAATCTAAAATCATCTAAAGGATGGCCAGAAATATAAATACCTACTACTTCTTTTTCTTGCTTCAATTGGCTTAAAGTAGACCATGGTGTACAATCAGGAATTTGAGGTTCATTTAATTGTATTTCTGAAGAATTTTCAAACAAACTAACTTGAGCAGAATTTTTGTTTTCTTGAAATTTAGAACCAAACTTTAATGCTTTTTCTATAAAAGTAATTCCATCTCCATTATCATGTAAATATTGAGCTCTATGAACACCTTTAAAAGAATCAAAACCCCCTGCATAAACCAGGCTATCAAATGCCTTTTTATTAGCAGCTCTCAAATCAATATTTTTTGTCAAATCAAAAATTGATTTATATTTTTTACTGTGTCTTCCTTCAATTATTGAATTAACAGCAGCTGATCCAACCCCTTTAACTGCTCCCATTCCAAATCTAATTGCATTGTTATCATTTACAGTAAACTTGTAATAAGATTCATTTACATCTGGGCCTAAAACACTAATGGACATTCTCTTACATTCTTCCATAAAAAAACTAACTTGTTTTATATCATTCATATTGTTTGATAATACTGCTGCCATATATTCTGCTGGGTAATGTGATTTTAAATAGGCTGTTTGATATGCAATCAAAGCATAACATGTTGAATGTGATTTATTAAAAGCATAGGATGCAAAAGCTTCCCAATCCTTCCAAATTTTTTCAAGGATTTCTCTAGAATGCCCATTAGATTCTCCTCCATCTAAAAATTTGGGTTTCAGTTTATTTAATAGATCAAATATTTTCTTGCCCATAGCTTTTCTTAATAAATCAGCATCACCCTTTGAAAAATTAGCTAGCTTTTGAGAAAGTTGCATCACCTGTTCTTGATATACAGTTATGCCATAAGTTTCTTTTAGAAATTCTTCCATAGCTGGAATATCATATGATATATCTTCTTTCCCGTTTTTTCTATTTACAAAAGAAGGAATATAATCTAATGGACCAGGACGATATAAAGCATTCATCGCAATTAAATCTTCAAAAATTGTAGGCTTTAAATCTCTAAGATATTTTTGCATTCCTGCACTTTCATACTGAAATATTCCGACAGTATTACCTTTCTGAAACAACTCATAAGTTTTTTTGTCATCTAAAGGAATTGTATCAATATCTAATTCAATGTTATGTTTGTATTTAATAAGTTTCACTGTATCCTTTATTAAAGTAAGTGTCTTTAGCCCTAAAAAATCCATTTTTAAAAGACCTGCACTTTCAACTACGGCATTATCATATTGAGTAACATACAAATTAGAGTCTTTAGCAGTAGCAATAGGAACAAAATTAGTAATGTCATCAGGTGTAATAATAATACCACATGCATGTGTTCCTACATTTCTAAGGCTACCTTCTAAAACTCTTGCCTGGTTGATAGTCTCTGCTTGTAAATCATCTCCTTTTGATAAAGATTTTAGTTCCATTACATTGCTAAACTCTTCTGATCTTAAATCATCACTTAATTTTTTTTCATCTCTTTCAAAAATGTCTTTTAATTTTAAATTAGGAATTAATTTAGCTAATCTATCGGCATCACCAAGCGATAAATCAAGCACTCTAGCAGTATCCCTAATTGAAGATTTAGCAGCCATTTTTCCATATGTTATTATTTGAGCTACTTGATTTGATCCATATTTTTTAATGACGTATTCAATTACTTTATTTCTGCCTTCATCATCAAAATCAATGTCAATATCTGGCATACTTACCCTATCAGGATTTAAAAATCTTTCAAAAAGCAAATCATATTTTATTGGATCAATTTTTGTTATTTCTAAACAATAAGCAACAACTGATCCGGCTGCAGATCCTCTACCAGGACCAACCGAAACTCCCATTTCTCTTGCTGCTTTTATTAAATCTTGTACAATTAAAAAATATCCTGGATATCCTGAGCTTTTTATAACATCTAATTCAAATGAAATTCTCTCATCAAGCTCTTTTGAAATTTTATTATAGCACTTTTTTGCGCCTTCATAAGTTAAATATTTTAAGTATTCATTTTCAATATCTTCTTTAGATTTACTTTTAGAATTAAATTCTTCTGGAATATTAAATTTAGGAAGAAGCACTTCTCTAGCTAAATCATATTCATCAATTTTATCTACAATATCTAAAATGTTATTGATAGCATTAGGCATATCTTTAAATAAGAATTTCATCTCATTTGGAGATTTGAAATAATACTCTTGATTAGGCAATCCATATCTAAATCCCCTTCCTCTCCCAATTGGAGTGGACTGTTTTTCTCCATCTTTTACACATAATAAAATGTCATGAGCATTAGCATCTTCTTTATTTAAGTAAAAACTATTATTTGTAGGAATTATTTGTATATCATGTTTATGAGCAAACTTTTCTAAAACCACATTTACACGTTCTTCATCCTCTTGACTGTGCCTCATAATTTCTATGTAAAAATCTTCATTAAAATTTTCTTTCCACCATAAAAGAGCTTCCTCAGCTTGATTTTCCCCTATGTTTAAAATCTTTGATGCTATTTCACCATACATGTTACCTGATAAGACTATAAGATCTTCTTTATATTTTTTAACAATTTCTCTATCGACTCTAGGCACATAATAAAAACCATCTGTATAACCCAATGAACACATTTTCGATAAATTTTGATAACCATTTTTGTTTTTTGCCAAAAAAACGATTTGATATCCATCATCTCTATGGCTTTTATCTAAATGGTTATTACATACGTTTAATTCACAACCAATTATAGGCTTAATTTTATTAGACTCTGTTTCATTTGTAATTTGACTATTATGATTTTTTATAGCTTTTATAAAATGAAAACATCCCATCATATTTGCTCTGTCTGTAATAGCAATTGCAGGCATATTAAATTCAGCCGCTTTTCTTACTAAGTTAATAACCCTAGATGTTGATTGTAAAACAGAAAATTGTGAATTATTATGAAGATGAACAAAGGGAATAGATTTTAATTTTTCTGGAATATCTTCGATAATTTTATTTTCAACTTTATTCTCCTTATTTAAACTTTTATTAATTTTTTCAGATTCTTTTTTTAGATTTAAATGCTTTAATCCTAATAATGGAATTGGAGTGTCATCTTCATTTGTTAAATTATTTATTAAGTCTGGATATCCCTTGAAAACAGATTGATCAAAAACACCTTTTCTAACCAGTTCAAAAAACACTCTTGAAGTTGCTTCTACATCTGCAGATGCATTATGTGCCTCACTAAACTTTTCTTTAAATAATAAAGAGTAAATTTCTACTAATGTTGGGAACTTATATTTTCCTCGTCTTCCTCCTGGAAGTTTACATACATTAGCTGTTAATTCACTACAGGTATCTAAAACATCTTTTTTAGTAATATCAATTGCATGACCTATTCTATACAGTTCTGAACCTAAAATATTTATATCAAATTTTACATTATGCCCTACTAAGAAACCTGATTTCTCATAATCAGAAATAAATAACTCCAAAACTTCATTTATATCTTTTCCAATTTTTAAAGCCAAATCTGTTGAAATACCATGGATTTTTTCCGCTTCAAAAGGAATATTAAAATTTTGTGGACTTATAAGATAACTGTGATTTGAGATCAATTTACCTTTAACATCATGTAATTGCCATGCTAACTGAACACATCTAGGCCAATTATCAACATCACTAACAGGTGCATTCCATTTTTTGGGTAACCCGGTGGTTTCTGTATCAAAAACTAAAAACATTAAATAAAAATTACAAAATTAAATTTAGCTATCTTTTTAATAAAAAACAGCAGAATCTTTCTAAGTTATTAACTCATTTAGTTTTAAAAAAATTGATTTGTTAGTTTAGAAAAATAAATTACATTTGCACCTCATTAATAACAAAGGTTTCGGACCTTACAAATTAATTTGATATGGCAGTAAAAATTAGACTTCAAAGACACGGTAAAAAAGGAAAACCTTTTTACTGGATAGTAGCAGCTGATGCTAGAGCAAAAAGAGACGGACGTTACTTACAAAAATTAGGAACCTACAATCCAAACACAAATCCAGCTTCAATTGATCTTGATTTAGAAGAAAGTGTTAAATGGATTCAATTTGGTGCTCAGCCAACTAATACAGCTAGAGCTATTTTATCATATAAAGGGGTTCTTCTTAAAAACCATTTACTAAATGGAATAAAAAAAGGCGCACTAACAGAAGAAGAAGCAGAAGAAAAATTCCAAGCATGGATTTCTGAAAAAGAATCTAGTGTTGATGACAAAAAAGCTAAACTCGATAAACAAGCAACAGATAAAAAGAATAAAGCTCTTGAACTAGAAAAAGAAGCAAGTGAAAAAAGAAAACTTAAAGCTGAAGAGGCGTTAATTGAAAAAGAAACAGCTGAAGAAGCACCTGCTGCTGAAGAAGCACCTGCTGCTGAAGAAGC
>CEUB01042817.1_pt1 | contig 16452 bp, 7 predicted proteins | sample 356491 | NCBI WGS metagenome assembly CEUB01 (sample SAMEA2623370, study PRJEB7988) | marine metagenome | isolation source: saline water (ENVO:00002010), including | reverse complement strand
CATTATTATCCTAGAGGTCAGGATTATGCGTATAATAATTCTGTATCTATTGCATCTACATCTACTAGTACCATTACAGTTAATGTTGGAGTAGCAGCAGGTGGAGATCAATACGCTCATACATTTAAACGGGCTTCTGCTAACGCTATAGTTTCTGGTGGTGATTATCTACACTCCTTTGTTAGTGCAGCAAGTAGTGCTTTAACATCTAATACTGGATTGGGATATACTCCTTCTAATGCACAGTATACTGGTTCTACTGGTATTATGACAGTTACTGTAGCTAATCATGGATTGTTAGCAGGAACTAATACCGTTTCTATTGCACAAAGTTCAATAGTATTCAGATGTGCAATGGATGATAATGCAACATTGCATTCATATCCAAGAGCAACAGATCCATATTATGATACTGCGATTTCAATTGCATCTACCACTGTAAATACTCTTACATTACAAGTTGGTATATCTAGTCTGAAGTATGATGATGTATCTGCTGCTACGTATAATGCTGCTACTGGTGATCTTGTAATGACAGTTGGTGCAGGTCATAGTTTGACTGCTGGAAGAAATATAAAGATTGCACAAAATTCTCTTACCTTTACTTGTGCTAGAGATGCTCATGCTACTGAGCATAGTTATCCTAGAAAACCTGATCCAGGTTATGGTGGAGTTCCCATTCAAAGTGTTGGAACCACAACTACATTCACAGTCAATGTTGGTATATCTACTGTTCCTACATTCTATCAAGGTGGTGGAACTGTTCAGGCTGCTATTATGGCACCTAGAGCAAATAACTTCTCTTCAAGTAAGCAAGATCCTGCATCTGGTGGAACCCCTGTTAGCAGAATAGTTAATGAGAAAGCATTTGAAGTAAATGTTGGTGTATCAACTAGAGAGCACATTTATGCTAGAGGTGGAAAGGTTGAGAAAAAACTAGGAGTTAAAATTGATGATCCACTTTCATATTCTAATCTTGCCTTAATTTATAGTTCTGAATCTGCACAAGGAATTGGAACATTTGCGACAATTGATGTTGTAGTTGGTCAGGGATCTAGTGTAATTGATTTTGAAATTAGACAAACAGGATATGGATTCGGTCAAGGTGAAATTCTCACTGTTAATACTGGTGGAAGTGCCGGAATTCCTACTGATCCTAGTCTACCATATAAAGAATTCCAGATTTCATTAGAAAATACTTTTAGTGATGCATTTGCTGGTTGGTCTATTGGAGATCTTCAAGTATTGGATAATTGGGATGCTTTATGTGATGGAAATAATAAGACATTCCCTATTAAGCTAAATGATAATTTCTTAACTATTAGATCTGCAAAGGGATCTAGTATAGATGTTCAATCAACTCTTCTTATATTTGTAAATGATGTTCTTCAGAAACCTGGAGAAGCATATACATTTAGTGGAGGAAGTATTGTTAAATTTACTGAACCTCTGAAAGCAGGTGATTCAACTAAAGTTCTTTATTATAAAGGAACTGGTAGTGTAGATGTTGTCTTTAAAGATGTATTAGAAACAGTAAAAGTTGGTGATGAATTACAATTAAGAAATGAACCTCGTTTTGACCAAGGATTTGGAATGCTTCAAGATGAAAGAGTTGTTACTGGAATTAATACTACTGATTCTGTAGAAACTAATCCCTATGCTGGTCCTGGAATTACTACTGATACTACTGTTTTAAGACCTGTTAAATGGTGTAGACAGACTAAGGATAAGATTATTGATGGTATTAGAATTGGAAAAGATAGAAATCTTTACGAACCTATTATTCAACCCACTTCACATTTGATTCAAAATGTTGGTGTTGGTTCAACATGTGCATGGGTTCAAAATGCTAGACCATTTTTTGATCCTTTAAATGAGAATAATACTACTACTAATACTGATACTATAGAACTTATCTCTCAGGATAGTAAAGTTGCCGCTGCTGCTACTGCTAATGTTTCTACTGCAGGAACTATTACTTCTATCAGTATTAGTGAGGGTGGATATGGTTACACATCTGCACCTATTGTTACTATTGGTTCTCCTGTTGGATTGGGAACTACTCCTGGAGATAATCAAGCATATGCAACTGCAACTCTAAGTAGTGGTGTAGTAAATGCTATTACTATTGGTTCTACTCCAGGATCGGGATATACTTCTACTAATCCACCTGAAGTATTGATTGCTGCTCCAAATCTCATTAAAGGAAAAGCAACCGAAGTAACTTATCAAGGTGATTTTGGAATTATTAGTGGTGTGCATACAACTACTGTTGGTGTAGCATCAACTGGATTGGTATTTGATCTATTCATTCCACCTGATTCAGAACTTAGAAATTCTGATATTGTTGGAGTTACTACCGTAAGTGGTATTGCAACAGGATATTACTTTACTGTTAGCAATTCTAGAATTGGTAATGGAGTAACCTCTCTCTATCAAAATAGTAGCACCTTAGGAATAGGATCTACCTTTATAGATAATGTGTATGAAGTTGCTGCTGTTTCTATTGGAGTAACCGCAGCAGAATCTAAGACAGGTGCTGGTTTAACTGCAGTTGCTAAGGTAACTGTTAGTGTTAAAGATTGGAATTCTATAAGTGGTCTTGGATATAGTTCTTACTATGGTAATTTCTCTTGGGGTAAAGTTCTCTTTGGAAACAGAAAGAATGCTCAAGCATATAATGCATATACTGATGATGGAGTGGTCGGAATTTCTACTGGCGGAATAGTCAGAAGAGTTCATCCACTTAAGGCGAATAATTATAGTTAACTACACCGCTAAATAAGTAAAAAAACTATTGTCAAAATGGCTGCCATTATAACTGATCAACTTCGTATATTAAATGCCAAGAATTTTGTAGCAGGAGTTGCTTCAACAGCCAACTCTTATTATTCTTTTGTTGGTTTACCTAATCCTACGGATTATGAATCGGATTGGGATACTACCCCACCTTCTCCTGTTGACAATTTTAATCAGGAGAATAATTATTGGGATACGATGATTGCATTGAAAAAGATTAATAAAAGTGATGTAAGGCAAGTCATTAGAAAGACAACTTGGACTTCTGGTATTAGTTACGATATGTATCGTAATAATATTAGAGCAACTGATGTTTCTAAACCTTCTGATGCAGTAGACTTATATTCTGCAAATTACTATGTGATGAATAGTGATTATAGAGTTTATATTTGTCTTCAAAACGGAACTTCTCCTGATAATCCTTCAGGGAGACCTTCTCTTGATGAACCAACCTTTACTGATTTAGAACCAAGATCAGCAGGAACTAGTGGAGATGGATATGTTTGGAAGTATCTTTATACTATTAGCCCAAGTGATATTGTTAAATTTGATTCTATAGAATATATGCCTGTTCCTCAGGATTGGGCAACTAATACTAGTGATGCTGCTGTTAGAAAAAATGCTGCTACTAGTGGTCAACTTAAGATTGTCACTATTACTAATAGAGGAGTTGGTGTAGGAACTGCTAATAAAGTTTATACACAAATTCCTATTAGGGGTGATGGATCTGGAGCACAAGCAACAGTTACAACTAATAATGATTCTAAGGTATCTAGTGTAACCATTTCTAATGGTGGATCTGGATATACTTTTGGAACTTTAGATCTTGCTGCTAAAGGTATTACTGGAACTACGGATGCTGCATTTAATGTTATTATCCCTCCTCCAGGAGGTCATGGTGCAGACATTTATAGAGAGTTGGGTGCTTATAATGTTCTTCTTTATTCTAGAATTGAGAATGATACCGACAATCCTGACTTTGTAACTGGTAATCAAATTGCTAGGGTTGGAGTTGTAGAAAGTCCTAAAGCATATGATTCGGATTCAAATCTTGAATCTGATAAAGCAAGTGCAGTTTATGCATTAAAATTAGCAGGTGCAGGATATAGTGGAGTAACTTATGATCCCGATGATCAAATTACTCAAACTATTGGAATTGGATCAACTGCTTTTGGTAGAGTAGTTTCTTATGATCAGAATACTGGAGTTCTGAAGTATTGGCAAGATAAATTCCATTGTGGTTTTAACACAGATGGAACTAAAAATACTTCGCCAACTTATGGGTTTATAATGCAAAGATTTACTGCCGATATAGGTAGTGGAGGATCTTTTAACATTATTGGTGGGAGTGCTACTTTGGGAATTGAAACTACTTTTGGTAGCACCGCAAATCCTGGTATAAATACCGTAATAAATAGTCGTACCTATAACTTAGGACAATCTTTTATTAAGGGTGTTGCACAGCCAGAAGTGAAAAAATATTCGGGTAATATTATTTACGTTGATAATAGACCGGCAATTACTAGATCATCCAACCAAAAAGAAGATATCAAAGTTATTTTGCAATTCTAAGGAATTATGTCTCAGGAAACCAATCTCAACGTAGCTCCCTATTTTGATGATTTTAATGAACCAGAAATAGGCGGTAAAGCACAAGACTACTATAAAGTCTTATTTAAACCTGGGTATCCGGTTCAAGCGCGAGAGCTTACTACTTTGCAGTCGATGCTGCAAAATCAGGTTGAGCAATTTGGCAATCACTTCTTTAAAGAAGGTGCCAAAATAATTCCTGGTGATTTAACTTATATTAATAGATTTTATGCCGTAGAAGTTGAAGATAATTTTCTTGGGATTCCTGTATCTTTATATCTGGATAACTTAGTTGGTGTTTACATCAGAGGAGAATCTAGTGGTGTAACTGCAAAAATAGAAAAGGTAATTACTGCAGACGAATCTGATAGGGGTCATATTACACTTTATGTAAGTTATGGAGAATCTGGTACCAATAATTCTGTAAGAGATTTTAGTGATGGAGAGAATTTAATTACAGATTCTAATATCACTTTTGGAACAAGTTTTATTACTGCAGGAGAAGGATTCTCCAAAACAATTTCATCTAATGCATGTTCTATTGGATCTGCATTTAGAATGAATGAAGGAGTTTATTTCTTAAGAGGATATCTAGTAGAAGTTGACACCGAGATTTTAATTCTAGATCAATATAGTGATAAGCCAAGTTATAGAATAGGATTAGATATTCTTGAAGAAATTGTAAATGCTGATCAAGATTCTTTTCTAAATGATAATGCTAATGGTTTTAATAACTTTGCTGCTCCTGGTGCAGATAGATTAAAAATTACAGCAACGTTAGCAAAGAAATCTTTAGATACTTTTGATGTTCCTAATTTTGTTGAACTAGCTAATGTAAAAAATGGTGTTTTAAGGAAGATAAACAATAAGACTGAATATAATATTTTAGCACAAGAGTTTGCTAGAAGAACTTTTGACGAATCTGGAAATTATTATGTTAAAGCATTTGATGCTTTCTGTAAGGAAAGTTTAAATAATGGAAAAGGTAATGGTGGTGTTTTTAACGATAACCAATTAACTGATTCTGGTCAGAAACCATCTGATGATTTGATGGTTTATAAATTGGGACCAGGAAAGGCATATGTAAGAGGATTTGAAGTTGAAACAATATCTCCTTCTTTCTTAGATACTCCAAAACCCAGAACTACTAATTTACTAGAAAGTCAAGCAGTTAATTTTAGTTTCGGTTCTACACTTCGATTAGATAGAGCATCCGGGTCTCCAAAGATTGGTTTAAGTACTTCAGAAACTCTTAGTTTAAGAAAAGAAAGAGTTGGTATAAATTCATTAACCCCTGCAGGAAAAGAAATTGGTATTGCTAGGATATATGATTATGCTTTGGAATCTGGTGGTTATGAGTTAAGTAATTACAATTTAAATAGATGGGATCTTTCAGTATATGATGTTCAGACTTTTGGAGATATTGAACTTAATGAACCAGTTACTTTAAGTGTTCCAACTCATATTAAAGGCGATTCTAGTGGAGCAACTGCATTCCTTAAAAATGCCGTATCTGCTGGTGCTGCATTAACTGTTTATCAAATATCTGGAAACTTTATTAATGGTGAAAAATTAGTTTTTGATAATTCTACTGATACTAGAGTAAGTGTTGGGTGGACTAATTATGGACTAGGAGATGTTAGATCTGTATATTCTTTAGTCAATCATGATAATGCTGGTGCAGGATCTACATTCTCTGCTGATGTTATTCCTTCAGATGCCATTAAAATTGGTGTTGGTAGCATAACTGGTATTACTCAAACAAAAGGATTTATTGCAACATTTACAAGTCCTACTACTACTTTCCCTGGGATTGTAACAAGCGGTAATTATGTTAAGTATACTCGTGATGGAAAAACTGATCCATCTTTTGCTAAGGTTGATCAGGTAAATACAAACTCTCTTGTTCTTAGTGGAGTAACAACTGTTAGTGGAATTTGTGATGGTGGGTTTGATCTTAATGCTATTTCAGTAACAGATCTTACTGTTTTGACCACAGAAACTGAGAGAACTGAAAATAACGAAAGAATTTTTGCACCTCTTCCTAAGAAGAATATTTCTTCTGTAGATTTGGAAGGTTCTTCTATTATTATTCGTAAAGAATTTGATGTAACTATTACAAGTAATTCTTCTAATGTTATTTCCGTCGCGTCTGGTTCTGATCTAGTCTTTTTACCTTTTGATGAAGAAAGATATGTATTAACTAGAGGTGATGGATCTACTGAAAAACTTGCTGCTGATCAATTTGATTATACTAATGGTAGCACAAGTCTTCAAATTAATGGATTAGGTGCTAATGATAGTAGTGGGGAAGCAAGATTGATTGCTACTCTTAGAAAGAGTAAGGTAACTTCTAAGTCTAAGAAAAAAGGAATAATAGAAACACTTATAGTTAATAAGTCTAATGAAGAAGGTTCTGGAACTAATGCAGGAACTCTTTCTACAACTAGAAATGATGGATTAACTTATGGTAATTATCCATATGGAACTAGAGTTCAAGATGAAAAGATTTCTCTTAATGTTCCTGATGTAATTAAGATTCATGGAATATATGAATCAAGTAATACTGATGAGGCTGTTCTTCCCAATATTGTCCTTGGTTCCATGGATGGACCTACAGGAAAAACTGATGATTTAATCATTGGAGAAGAATTTGTAGGAACGGTGAGTGGTGCTAGAGGAATGTATGCTGTTCAAGTTAATAGTAGTAAAATTTCCTTTATTTACTTAAATAAAAATGTTTTCCAAAATGGTGAAATTATTAATTTCTTAGATTCTGGAGTTAATGCTATTTCTTCTACTTTAGATCAAGGTAGCACAAATATAACAGATAATTATACTTTTTATAACGGTCAAACTTTAAATTACTATGACTTTAGTTATATTCTAAGAAAACAGGGTGTTCCTGCTCCAAGAAAGAGTGTAAAAATAATTTATTCTAAGGGATATTATGAATCTTCAGATACTGGAGATGTAACTACTGTTAATTCTTATAACGGGTTTAATTATGGAACTGAAATTCAATCTATAGGAGCATTTAGAAATACTGATATTATTGATGCAAGACCTAGAGTTAATGATTATACTGTTGCCGTAGATACTGCATCTCCATTTGAATTTGGAGGAAGATCATTTACAGGTGATTTACATAGTGCAAAATATATCTTTGCTTCTGACGAATCAGAAACTTTATCATTCCGTTATTATCTTCCTAGACTTGATAGAATTTATCTTACTAAGGATGGCGTATTCCAAGTTAAAATAGGAGAACCATCAGATAATCCTAAACTACCTGGAGCAGTTAATGATGCTATTAACGTAGCTAATATTGCTCTTCCACCATACCTCTATGATGTTAAGAATGCTCAAATTACTTATGTAGATCATAAGAGATATCAGATGACTGATATCTACAAATTAGAGAATAGAATTAAAAACTTAGAGTATTATACCACTTTATCACTATTAGAGAATAATACTGCTAACCTCTTTGTTGCTGATGCTCAAGGGCAGAATAGGTTTAAGTCAGGATTCTTAATTGATAATTTTTCTTCCGTAGGAGTTCAGGATCTTACTGTTGGAGTTAAAAATAGTGTAGATCTTAAGATGGGTCAAATGAGACCTTCTCATTATACTACTTCTGTTAATTTGGAGTTGGGTTCGGATGCAATTGCTGGACTTGGAACAACTACTAATACAAATGCTGATTTAAGCTATCTTAAAAATATTACAGGCACTAATATTAAGAGAACAGGTGATGTTGTAACTCTTGATTATGATGATGTTGAATGGTTAGATCAACCATTTGCAACTAGAGTTGAAAATGTAACTCCTTATTTGGTAATGAACTATGAGGGATCTATTCAACTTGAACCTAGTGTTGATGTATGGATTGATGTTAATAGGTTAGAACTGAGAGATGTAATGATGGAAGGTTCTTTCCGTGGTGTTGCTGAAGCATTGAGGGCAGAAATTACTGATCAACCTGATGGATCAAGATTAGGTGTAACTCCTATTATCTGGAATTCATGGGAAACTAACAATATTAGTCAAGATCTTGGGATGACTTTAGGTGTAGATGTTGATACATCTATGAGTTCTAATAATACTGGTCCTGGAGGAAGTACAGAATCTATTGAAAGCACAACTTCTGTTAGTGTTAATGGTAGTGTAAGTTTAGAAACTAATCTAGATCAACAAAGAACTGGTGTTCAATCTACTATTAGAGAACAAATTGATACTGAATCTTTGGGAGATAGGATTGTAAGTAGAAACATTATCCAATTTATGAGGCAGAGGAACATCCGCTTCACTGGTAAGAGGATGAAACCTAATACTCAGGTTTATGGATTCTATGATAATGTTGATGTTAATAGTTTCTGTTCTCCAAAACTATTAGAAATTGTTATGGAATCTGGAACATTCCAAGTAGGAGAGCAAGTTATTGGAGAGATGCAAATTAGTGATCAGATTGCTTCCATTGATCAAAGTACTGTTCCATATATTTCATTTAGAGTTGCTAATTCAAATCATAAGTATGGTCCTTTTAATGATCCGACTGATGTTTATGACCAGAATCCATATGATAGAGAAAATAATGTTCCTTCAGCATACTCTTCAACTAGTACAACTTTAAATATTGATTGTGCTAGCCTTGCCAATGAAAGACAGCCTGAATATTGGGGATGGATTCAGAACGGTATGACTTTAAGAGGTCAAACTAGTGGTGCAGTTGCAACTATCAATAATGTAAGATTGTTATCTGATAGAGTTGGAACTGTAATTGGATCTTATATGGTTCCTGATGGAAATGTTTCTGGCAATCCTCAGTTTGAGACTGGTCGTGGTGTCTTTAGATTAACTAACAGTTCTACAAATGATAGAACTGGTGGAGTGGTAACTACTTCTGCAGAAGAAATATTCTACTCTCAAGGTGATCTTGATAACACACAAGAAGTTACTCTTTCTCTTAGAAATGCAAGAGTTACTCATGAAGACTTTACAGAAACTAGAACTTTAACTGCTTCTTCAACTGCAACAGCTGAAGCCAGTGATACTTCTACTTCTTCTACTCAGATTGTTGCTCAACAAATTACTAACGTTACTAATGTTACTAATGAAACAAACATAATTGACCCATTAGCACAATCTTTCTTTGTTGATGATCAAACAGGCATCTTTATTACAAAGGTAGATGTATTCTTTAGAACAAAAGATAATACATTACCAGTATTTGCTCAATTAAGAGAAATTCAAACTGGTCTTCCTACTTTAAAAATTCTTCCTTTCTCAGAAGTTGAAGTACCTGCAGCAAATGTTAATGTTTCTGATGATGCATCAGTTGCTACTACAATAACATTTGATTCCCCTGTTTATCTAAATGGTCAGAGAGAATATGCACTTGTTCTTCTTTCTCATTCTACAGAATATACGGTATGGATTTCTAGGATTGGAGAAGCAGATGTAACTTCTACTTCTCAAGAAGCAGGAACTGTTTTAGTAACAAGTCAGCCTATTTTAGGATCACTATTTAAATCTCAGAATGCTTCTAGTTGGGATGCTAGTCAGTATGAAGATCTTAAGTTTAAGTTATACAGAGCAGACTTTACTAGTGAAGGATCCGTTCAATTCTTTAATCCTAGTCTTCCAACCGATATTGGATTACTTAGACAAAATCCATTTGATATTGATTCAAAAACTATTAGAGTTGGTGTTGGAACTACAATTCAAGATACTGGATTGGCTAAGGGTAATACTGTTATTCAATCGACTTCTAATGCAACAGGTAAGTATGTAGGAAGTGCTGGAACTGCACATGGTGATCTTAGGATTCTTAATGCTGGTATTGGATACACTCCAAGTAGCGGATCTGCTACATTTAGTGGACTAACTCTAACTAATGTTACCGGTAATGGAAGAAATGCAACTGGAGTTGTGACTGTGACTGCTGGTGCAGTAAGTGCTGCAAGTATAACAAATGGTGGAACTGGATATTCTGTTGGCGATGTTCTTACTGTTTCCAGTATTGGTATATCTTCACTGGGTAGAAATCTTAGATTAAGTGTTCAAGAAATTGCTGGTATTAATGAGCTAAAACTTACTGAAGTGCAAGGAGACTTCCAAGTAGGTACGGCATATAGTTTAAGTTACTATACAAGTGTTGGTGTTGCAACCACAATGAATGGTGCTTATCAAGGACCTAATGGTGCCGTTATATTATCAGGAACTCCTGAAACTGTGTATGATGGATTACATTTCAAAGTAAATCAAAGAAATCATGGAATGATTGCTGATGTTAATAAGGCAACTCTTACTAACGCATTATCTGATGTTACACCTACAACATTAAGTTCTGATTATTCTGCATCTTCTACAGGAAGTATTGTAGTGGCAAGCACAACAAACTTTACTGAGTTTGAAAATGTGGGGGTTGGAACTACTAATCCTGGTTTTGTTAAGATTGGAAATGAAGTTATTAAGTATACTGGTTATTCTGGCAATAATCTTACAGGCATTACCAGGGCAAGAGATGGTAGTGTTGCTTTCCCACACTCTAGTTCAGATTTAGTTTATAAGTATGAGATGAATGGAATATCTCTACTAAGAATTAATAAGACTCATGATTTGAGCGATGGTGACATTACAGAGCAAATAGGTTTAGATCATTTCTATCTTAAGGCAGATATGTCTTCTGGAACTGATATAACTGATAGAACTGGTGCGACTTTCCCTAAATTATTCTTTAATGAAACAAAGAAAGTAGGTGGAACAGATGTTAAATCTACTTATAATGTTCCATTTGAAATTATAACACCTGAGATTCAAACTATTACTCCTAAATTTACTAATCTTTCTGCTTCAGTAAGAACAGTAAGTGGTAAGAGTGTTAATGGAAATGAAAGTCCTTATGTAGATAAGGGATTCCAACCTATTTCATTAGGAACCCAGAATTTCTTTGATTCGCCTAGAATAATTGCTTCTAAGGTAAATGAGGATGCACGTCTTCAGACTCTACCTGGAAGAAAATCATTCACAATGAATATGAATTTATTAAGTGTAGATTCTCGGTTATCTCCATGTATTGATATGTCAAGAAGTAATGTAATATTTACTTCTAATAGAATTAATAATCCTATTACTGATTATGTTAGTGATAAGAGATCTAATAGTCTTGAAACTGATCCTAACGCATTCTACTATGCTTCTAAACCAGTTAATTTACAAAATTCTGCCACTGCTATTAGAGTGATATTAACCGGTGCAATTCAAGATTCTAATGATATTAGAGCATTCTATGCTATTCAAAATGATATGGAAGAAAGTGTAATATTTACACCATTCCCTGGATTTGCAAATCTTGATACAGGAAGAAATAATGGAAGAATAAAAGATCCTTCAGCAAATAATGGAACTCCGGATGTTCAATTGAAGAAGAATTCTTTATATGATTTTGTTCCTGGTCCTAGATCATTTAAAGAAATTGAGTGGACAGTTGATGAACTTCCTGCATTTAAGATATTCCGGATTAAATTAATTATGACTTCAACAAATCAGGCTATTGTTCCTGTTATTGCTGATCTACGAGCTATAGCACTTGCATAATGGAAAATAATCTTATTCCAGTTGAAGGTGAGAATTATCTCTTTAGAGATACTAATTCTAATGCCATTATTAATACTAATGAATCTGGATATGAATCTTACATGGCTCGTAAGAAATTTCAAGAGAATGAACATGATCGATTAAATCATTTAGAATCTGAAATTAGTGAAATTAAATCTTTACTTAAAGCCTTAGCAGAGAGAAGTATCTAATGGCACAACATTCTTTCAAATTTGATCCTGATGCAGGAGTAGCACAAGGTGTTAATTTAGTAATTAATACTAGATCAACTTTTAAAGATGGGTTTACTATTACTAGACCCAATGGATCCGCTTTTGATTTTACGGGATGGAGTGGTTCTTCTCAAATGGCAAAAAGTGTTGCTGTAGGAGCAACTTTAGGTGCAAATAGAACTTTTAATGTTGGATTTACCAGTGCTGCTGGTGGTAAGTTTGATGTATCCTTAGCAGCAACTCAAACTACGGATTTAAGTGCAGGAAGATACGTTTGGAATCTTTTACTTACAGGAGATACTGAAACAGAAAGTGTATTAACTACTGCTATTTCAGCAGGATCTACTGCTGGTATTGGAACAACTGCATTTACTATAAATTCTAAATCCAATGTTGCTGTCGGAGATTCTGTTACTTTTTCCAGTATTAAAGATGCTCCGGTAGTGGGAATAAGTACCAATACTAATGTTATTGAAGTGGGAGCTGCTAATACCATTTCTTCTAAAGTCATGCCAGGAACAGCAGTGACATTCACTAGAGCTGGAACTGCTTCAACAATCTATGATGTAGCATCTGGAACTATTTTAGTAGTAGCTGGTATCTCTTCATCTCCATAAATATACTCAGGGTAATTGTATAAATGCAACCATCAAGTAGATCGGATTTTAAAACATATTGCTTAAGGCAGTTGGGTGCTCCTGTGCTGGAGATTAACCTTGCTTCGGAGCAGTGTGAAGATTTAATTGATGATGCTTTACAGATGTTCCAGGAGAGAGCATATGATGGTGCTGCACAAACATATTTAAAGTATAAGGTAAGACAAACAGATATTGATAGGGCAAAAGGTCCTGGTGCATCAGAACCTGTAGGAATAACAACTACAACTGCAACATCTACTGTTGGTATAACATCCTCCTTTAATTGGGAAGAAAATAATAATTTTTTACAAGTTCCTCCAGAAGTTTTAGGAGTAAGTAAAATCTTCCATTTTGATGGAAGTAACACTATGACAAATAATATGTTTAGTGTTAAGTATCAATTATTTTTGAATGATATTTATTATTGGGGTTCTACTGAACTTTTAAGTTATGCAATGACAAAAACATACTTGGAAGATATTAATTTTCTTTTAACTACAGAAAAGCAAATTAGATTTAATAAAAGACAAGATAGATTATATCTAGATATTGATTGGGGAAGTTTGACAGAAGGTGATTGGTTGATAATGGATTGTTATAGACTTTTAGATCCTAGTGATTATGATAGAGTTTGGAATGCTCAATTCTTAAAAATGTATGCTACTGCTTTAATGAAGAGGCAGTGGGGTCAAAATTTACTTAAGTTTGGAGGAGTAAAACTTCCTGGCGGAATAGAACTTAATGGTAGACAAATCTATGATGATGGTCAAAGAGACATTGATATGTTATTGGAGAAAATGTCTAGTACATACGAGTTGCCACCGTTAGACATGGTAGGTTAGTGCCATGGCTCTTAATCCGTATTTTCAACAAGGTGCAACCAGTGAACAAAATCTTGTTCAAGATTTAATTAATGAACAACTACGCATGTATGGCGTAGAAATTTATTATCTACCTAGACAGTATATGAAAAAGAATACTGTTATTAAAGAGGTAGTAGAATCTAAGTTCACTGATGCATATCCAATAGAAGCATATGTTGATACCTATGAAGGATATGAAGGAGTAGGAACATTATTATCTAAGTTTGGAATTCAAGAGTTAGATGATTTAAATCTTATCATCTCGCAAGAAAGATATAGTAGTTATATTACCCCTCTTATTAAAAATATACCCAATATAGAATTATCTACCAGACCAAAGGAAGGCGATTTAATATACTTCCCTCTAGGAGACAGACTATTTGAAATTAAGTATGTTGAGCACGAAAAACCATTCTATCAACTACAAAAGAATTATGTTTATGAACTAAGATGTGAACTCTTCCGTTATGAGGATGAGGTTGTTGATGTTGGTGTAGATGATATTGATGATACTGTAATTGATAAGGGTTATATCCAAACTCTTACATTGGTTACAGATGCTGTTCAAGCAACTGCTATTACCGGAATTGTAACCGAAGGTGGATTGAGAACAGTTACTCTTACCAATAGAGGATATAATTATGTTACCTCTACTTCTAGTCAATATCCACCTAGAGTTGCTATTTCATCAGTAAGAGATAGTATTCCAGGATCTGCTAATAAAACATATACTGCAGTTGGAATTGCTACATTAATTGATAATATTATTAATTGCGATGGGGTATTAGATACTAAGGTTCAAGGTGTTGAAATAAGAAATCCTGGTTATGGATATAGTGTTGCACCTGGTATTGGATTTATTCATAATACAGGGGTAGGTGCTGCTGCAACAAGCGAAATAGCTGATGGCACCTTAGGAATCGTTACAATCACTGAGGGCGGTTCTGGATACATTACAGAACCAATAGTGACTATTGCTGCTCCTGGAGTAGGTACTACTGCTACTGCAAGGGCAGTTATTAGTACAGCAGGTATTGTAACTGCTATTAGATGGAAGGATGCTGGTGTAGGATACACTGGAGGGGATACTCCTACTCTTACAATTGCTGCACCTGATACAGGTGCCTTTGGTGATTATGCGGTAGGTGAGACTGTTACTGGTGCTGCAAGTAGTACTACTGGTATTGTTAATAGTTGGGATGCAAGCACTGGTATTCTTGAACTGAAGATTGTAGATGGTACTTGGACTAAGGGAGAAGATATTGTTGGTGCAAGTGCAACTAGAGAAGTCAGAATTATAAACACTGATGATTTAGTTACTCCTTATGCAGATAATGACAATATTGAAACTGCTGCAGATGATATATTAGACTTCTCCAAGAAGAACCCATTTGGTGATCCCTAAATAAAGCTAATACGTGTATTGAAGAATGTTTGAGTATTTTTATCACGAAATTTTAAGAAGAACCATTATTTCTTTTGGTACTTTGTTTAATGGAATGACCATTAAACATAAAGATAGTGATGGTGAGACGGGAAGTGTTATTCGCGTTCCTCTTGCGTATGGTCCTACTCAAAAGTTTTTAGCACGTTTGGAGCAATCTCCAGATCTTAATAAGTCAGTTCAGATTACATTACCTAGAATGTCATTTGAAATGATTGGAATGCAATATGATCCTGCTAGAAAAGTAACTACTACTCAGACATTTCTTGCTGGTTCAGATTCTGATAAATCTGTAAATAAAAAAGCATATATGCCTGTTCCATATAATATGCAATTTGAACTTGCTATTATGTGTAAATTAAATGATGATGCTTTGCAACTTGTAGAACAAATTTTACCTTATTTTCAACCACAATATTCTTTAACAGTAGATTTAGTTGAATCATTAGGAGAGAAGAGAGATATTCCTGTAACGTTAGAAAATATTACTATGGTTGATGATTATGAAGGAGATTTTAGCACACGAAGAGTTCTTCTTTATACTTTAAGATTTAGTGCAAAAACATATCTATTTGGCCCTGTTTCTTCTGTTACCGACGATATTATTAAAAAGGTTTCTATTGGATACATTGCTGCCGAGTCTTCTGGCACTAAGGCAAGAACTGGAGGAAGAGATGTTACTTATTCTGTTACTCCAAGAGCAACAAAGAATTATGATGGAGTGGTTTCTACTAACCTATCAGACAATATAAGTTTGGGAGATGTAACCTTCCTTGTAGATGATGGAACTGCATTGACTGTTGATAATTATATTGTTGTTGATAATGAATCCATGTATGTTGATAAAATTGACGGTAATGAAATAACTGTTCTTCGTGGACAAGATGGAACTACTGCAGCAACTCACGTAAAAGGTGCGGATGTTGGCACAATTACTACCGCAGATAATGATCTTATCGAGGTTGGTGATAATTTTGGATTTGATGGGTCTTATGCATGAGTAAGCAACTAGATAAAGCATTTAATATTACCCCTACTGATGTTGTGGTAGAGGAAGCCGCACCTGTGGGAATCCAAAAACCCTCTCGACTTACTCAAGATGATATTACTAAAGATTATGAATATACAAGAGGTAATCTTTATAGTATTATAGAAAAGGGACAAGAAGCAATTAACGGAATTCTTGAACTCGCTCAAGAGAGTGAAATGCCTAGAGCCTATGAAGTAGCAGGTCAATTGATTAAGAGTGTTTCTGATGCTACTGACAAATTAATGGATCTTCA
>CEUB01034698.1_pt1 | contig 16592 bp, 11 predicted proteins | sample 356491 | NCBI WGS metagenome assembly CEUB01 (sample SAMEA2623370, study PRJEB7988) | marine metagenome | isolation source: saline water (ENVO:00002010), including | reverse complement strand
TAATTAAATAAATAATCACTGTGATTTATTTAGATAGTCAATAGTAAGAGCAGTCATGGTTTTCATTCCCAGCAGCATCCCACTGTCATCAACATAAAAATCTGGTGTATGATGATCTGCTACCTTTGCTGAATCAAAACCTTTTGGTATGCCTCCAATGAAAAAGTAAACACCCGGGACCTTTTGCTGAAAAAAAGAAAAATCCTCTGCGCCGGTTACTGCTTTGATAATATTTACATTTTTCTTCCCGGCTATCCTTTCAAATGTTGGAAGCATTTTACTGTATAGTTCAGGATCGTTGTAAGTAACTGGATATCCTTCATTGATATCAATCGTAGCAGTAGCATTATTTGCTTCAGCTGTCATTTGTACAATTTTTTTAATTCTTTTGTGGACTTGTTCTTTCATAGATGTATCAAACGTTCTAATAGTACCAAGCATATAAAGATCTTCTGGGATAATATTTGATCTTACACCACCATGAATGGCGCCTACAGTAACCACAACTGGGGCGTTAGTAAGATCCATATTTCTACTAACAATAGTTTGTAAATTGTTAACCATCTGTGATGCTGTTATAATTGGATCTACACTATTCCAAGGCCTGGAACCATGAGACTGCTTTCCTTTAATATCAATTCTGAATGAATTTACAGCAGCCATAATTCCTTCAGATTTAATATTGATTTGACCTACTTCTAATCCGGATTTTATATGAAGACCAAAAATTGCATCCACATTTGGTTTTTTTAATACGCCTTCTTTGACCATTAATTTTGCTCCACCTTCTTCACCATCAGGAGCACCTTCTTCTGCAGGTTGAAAAATAAACTTGACCTTTCCAGGTATTTCATCTTTCATATCTAATAATATCTTAGCAACACCTAAAAGAATTCCGATATGAGTATCGTGACCGCAAGCATGCATAACCGGAACAGTTTCACCATTGTAAATACCGGTCATTTTTGATGCCCAAGGGATATCAACCCTTTCTTTAATTGGTAGGCCATCAATATCTGCTCGAAGCGCTACTACCGGTCCTCGTTTATTTCCATTTAAAACTGCAACAACACCAGTTTTAGCAACATTAGTTTGGGGTTTATAGCCCATATCTCTAAGAATTTTTGTAATCCTTTTTGAAGTTTTGAACTCACGATTACTAAGCTCTGCATTTTCATGGAACCAGTGTCTCCAATCAATAACTTGGCTTTCTATTTCTTTAGCGAGCTTTTCAATTTGTTTATCATATTGTTGAGCAGTTAGGATTGATCCTGATATAGATAAAAAGAAAAGAAAGAAAGCATTTATAATTAAATTGCGTATATATATCATACTTAAACTATACAAATAGCAAACTTAATATTTGTAATCTCCTGTTTTAATTTTTAGTTAAGAAATTAAATATTTTATATTTGGGCCATTCCCCATGCAAACATAACCCCAACAAATGATAGCATAAGCGGCCAACCAGCATTGATCATTCTTCGTGCGCTTGGATCTTCAAATACATGAATCTGAAACTCATGTGATGTCATGGCACCTCTTTCATCCATTGCAACCAAAACAATATCATTTGGACCACGTTGGCTTGGCCTAGGTTTCCAATCAAGCATACCAGTCTTTTTACTAAATGTAGAATATTTTGGCATTTTAACAGCTTTATAAGCAATTCTGTCTTTATTTAAATCTTCTGCCACGACCCGATATTTATATTGGTGTCCGGTAAGGGCAACGGGTCGTGGCGTTGAAATAATATTTGGATTTATATTAACAAAAACTTTTCCTTCTTGTTTATCACTAGAGTATCCATCAGAGACCTCATAGGTAAATTTACTTTCATTGATTTGAGCAGATTTGGGTATCCATACAACTTTGCCTTTTTTGCTCATCTGCATACCCTGAGGTCCTTTGGTTAAGGTAAACAATAAATCAGCGTCATTGTTTTTATCTTCAACTAAAATATTGTATTTAAATACTTCACCAACTAACGCAGTTACAGGTGGGCTAGAAATAATGACCGGTTGATGATTAACATATACTTCATAAGACTGTTCATCTTTTGTATATCCATCTGATACCATATATGAAACCTTCTGTTTGTCAACTTGATCAATTGTAGGAGTCCACTGTATAACACCAGTGTATTCATCTATTTCCATACCATCTGGAAATTCTAGTAAAGTATATTTTATAGGACTCATTTTTCTGGCTACTACTTTAGGAGGTCTACCTTTATTGCCTTGAAAGAATTCCCACAAAATATCTTTAATAGCTACCGTTCTATCATCAATTGATTCGACAATAATATTTAATCGATCATTTTCATAGAATATATAGTCAACATACTTTTTTAAATTTAATCGTGATACCTCAATGGAAAGCGAATCAAGCTCTTCTTGGTCAGTAAGGTATACTGATTCAGCGTTATTCCAGTCCATAAGATATCTATCAATATTTTCGATATATACATCATCGCTTATTTGGATAGAATAAATTCTATAATTTTGAGCAGACTTTAAGGGTATTACTTCATCGTAGGGCAATAGGGCATCTTTATTCATATCAGATGTTATAATTTGGTGGTTGTATTCTTCACCAACGCCGCCCTGCATGAGCGGTATAGAAACAATATTAATAGGGGCATTTACATAATATTCAGCAACAATTGTTCTTTCTGTTCGACCATCGCTTACTGTTAAATCAAGCTTAGAGAAATCTATATTCTCTCTTTCTGGTTCCCATACAATCATACCCTCATAGGGATCCATGCGCATTCCATCTGGCATTTCATTTGCTGTAAAGATAAGGTCATCATTTTTATTTGGATCAAAAACGTCAAGTGCAAATCGGTATTCTTCACCTAGATTTATAACGTTCATTTTAAGTGGCGCTGAGCGAATAATTGGCGGATGGTTTACATATAGTGTTACTGTTTGCGAGTCAATTGCAACTCCATGATTTACCTTTACAGTAAATGTTTGTGAGTCAATTTGAGTTGTGGAAGGAGTCCAATTTACTAGTCCTGTTTTATCTATCGTCATTCCATTAGGACTTTGACCCAAAGAAAAATCAAGAATATGTTCTAGGTCAGGTCGCCAAATATCAACTTTATATCGGTAACCTTTATCAACCTCAGCTTCTGTATTTGCAACAGATAAAATCTTAACACCTGCTCTAGCAAATAAACTAAAATTTTGAACAGATCTATCAAAGCCATCACTAGCAATTAATCGTATGTCATATATATCAATGTGCGATGAATCAGTATCCCAAACAATAAACTCATTATTTTCTATACGCATGCCTTCAGGCGAAGATTCAAGTTCAAGCTTAAGTTTTTTATCTACGTTTCTATCTAGAATAACTGGTTTATATACAAAGGACTCTCCACCGACAAATTCTGTTCCTTGTGGTTCAGAAGCGATCATGGGTGGGTCATTTACATAGATCCAAAGACGTTCATCATCACCTTCTAGGTCAGGCACAACTTTATATGTTAAAAGAGTGTCCTCTTTTGCTATAGACGGGGTTACTGTTTCGCCAAGTTTTCTTTCAACATGATATGCAATCTTATATGCACCCAATTGGCCTTCATCCGGAACCCACCTAATCGATCTAGAATCGTAATGAAAAAACATTCCACTGGGAGGTGGTTGTAGCCATCTAAAGCTATAAAATTCTTTTTTTTCTTCTTCAGGAAGAGTGTATGCAAAAGCCTGATTAACCGTTAATACATGCCTGGGCAGTATTCCCTCAGGGAGAGGCTGTGCCATAGTTTCTAATGGAGCAGGTACATCTTTTGTTACGATTTCCTCAGTTGCAATATCAGGATAAACGTCTACAGTTTCATCAGGTATTTCTTCTGCAAGATCTTCCGGTCTAATTGGTTCCGGACCTTTTCCAATTTCTACCATAAATAAAGTAGACTCGTATCCATCCCAACCAGAAGCGATTACTGTACCAGTATAAATTCCTTGAGTGGATACCGGGAGTGCTGTAAAAACCTGCGCTTCTTTTTCCCCAGCTTCTTCAATTGTAAAATATTCAGACGGACCACTCATTCCACCAATATCTCCATATACCACAGATAAAACATTCATATCACCTGACACTAAAAGAAGATCATCGTAGGAGTCCTGATTAAAGTCTGTAATTCTTATATTTGATAGAGGTCCCCCATCAATTTCCATTTTTTCGATATCAATCATATCGCCATAAAGCGTCATTGAAATAAGATCGCCATTTTGAAAGGGTAGAATAACATCTATATAGCCATCTTTATTCCAATCCAAAGTAGATATACTAATCGGTATTAAACCATCTAACCCAGGCAAGCTTAGTTGTTCGCCTTTACCTGAAAGAAGTTCATTCCCAGTATTATAAAAGGGCTGTGTTTTTAATACGGATCCCTCAACAGAAGAAGTGATTAAATCATCATAGCCATCTTTATTCCAATCAACAGCGGTTACTGTAATTGTGCCTGCGCCAGAGCGCATCCCGTTTGGTTTTAGCGTTTCAATTTCAACCCAATCACCCATATCATCAACACCTAAAATGATTACTTGTCGTAATGGGCTACCAACAGAAACAGCCAACTCTTGATCCATATCTCCATCATAATCCATTAGTGTAAAGTTTTGAGCGCGAACAAAACTTTTACCATCAGAAAGATTTAAAACTCCTCCCGGTTCTTCACTAAACTGAGCACCATCCCAAAAATAATAAAATACAACAGGTTGTAAAAGCTCATCATTGTCTCCATCTGTTATATTAGAAACAGTTATAAGCTCAGGCGATCCATCTCCATCAAGGTCACCAAGTTCAACATCAACAAAATTTCCCAATACTCCATCTGGAGCTTCAAATTCCCAGCTAATCTCTTGGTATCCATTTTCATCAACTTCATAATACCGAATAACCGAAATTTGTTTTCCACCAACCGATCCAGATTCTACCGTTGCAAACTCTTTTAGACCATCACCATCTAAATCGTATGTTCCTTCCATATGCACCACTTTCAAGTCTTGTGAAAATGAAAAGGAGATTGAAAGGGTTAGAGCTAATAGTGATTTTTTTATCATGATTCTGTAGAATCAGCAGGAACCTCTTCAACATCTTCAACCGCAGCAGGTGCGTCTGGTTCAGGATTTTCTATGAGTTGCTCAGATTCACTATTGTCAGTTTCAGTAGGTATATCAGCAGCCTCTGTTGCTTCTGTAGAATCAGCAGGAACCTCTTCAACATCTTCAACCGCAGCAGGTGCGTCTGGTTCAGGATTTTCTAAAGATTTATCCATAGCCTTTTCAATAACTTTTACTGGTGAATAAAATGATTTGTATTGGGTTTTAGCTTTAAGTGTGTCAGGGATAGAGTCAGCATGAAAAACCAAGGTGTCCCTATTGACCGAGCTTAACAATGATTTTATTAGTATTGGAGAAAATGCAGATTCAAAATCTATTTCAGTTAGTGTTTTGTGTGATCCATCTTTCTTAACGTTAACATCTCCTCTGATTGCATGGGGACGACCACCGAAGTATTCTATTACAATATCGTGACTCTTTGAAAACAATGGTGATTGTATGGTCAAAACCCCTGATTTTTCACGCTTTGTTTGTAGTAACGTCAAAGAAGAGTCCGATGTTGTCTCAAGACTCATAGTTGAAGGGAAACCTTCAAAGAAATATTCTGGCAACTGATACATCTCTGGATTTACCCCTTCAGCATCAAATGACTGAGTAAGTGTATCAGCAGATGGTTTCATCGATGTATATATAATGTTAGATGAAAGATCATGCATTATAGAAACTGTAACAAGGCTATCGGGTTTTTCTTCAGAAGATTGAAATGTGAAAGAGCTCGATTTGTCATTTTTAATAGTGCTTAAATCCGTATCAACACCAACAGTTATAATATCGTTTGAATTGAATGTAGTAGAGCTAAATGGGGTTTCTCCTTCAAAAGTAAACCTATCCGCATTATCAATATCTTTTGTAGCAATAGTTACTTTATGTAAGCGCTTTGGTAAAATCACAAACGGTTCAGGGGGTATAATAGTATCCCCAACAAATACAATTCTTGTACCCATAGTTTCTAATAAAACCGGTTTAAGGAAGTGTGAGTTTCCGTATTGCGATATTTCGCTTATAATCTCCTCATTGGTTCGCGAAGTAATAATATATGAAAGATCCACAATTCCAATATGGTCTCTATTGGGTGCCCAGTAAATTTTTTGAGAAATAGGATCAAATTCCATCCCTAGGGGTGGTTGAGATGACCATTCAAATTTAAAGAAATCCGATGTGCTGTCTGGAGCAATAAATAAATCAAGTGTATCACCAAGCATTACCGAGTCTGTGGGTTCAACATATATGGGATCATCATAACTCATAGTAATATTTCCAGAGTTAAAAAGATCCGCTTTTATTTTTTGAGATACCACATCATTAATTTCTTGTTCTCCGGCTGCAGACTTTAGCGTAAATAGATTACTTTCAGTCAATCGACTTTTATTAAAAAGAAGAACACCGCTATTTATAGATAGTGAATACACTTCTCCGGTTGCAAAGGGAATTAATAGCTCAAAGAAGCCATCTTTGTTTTCATCAAATGCTTGAATATCTGGACCCAATAATACCCTTGCACCATTTAAACTAAATACATCAGAAGAAATTATACCCTCATCTTCTGACATTGAAAATACGCTAACCTTTAAAACATTTGATTCTGGGCTAATGAGTGCAATACGTGTAACACCTTCGGAATTAAATATACCTGTGTATACAGGACCATAGCCATTAGTTACGATTGGATCGGAGTATAGCTTAATATTGGATTTTTGAACTACACCATCATCATTATATTCTAATCTAAAGACATTAGCACTTCTTGTAGGAGATGAGATAGCTGTAGAAAATAAATTATTAAAAATTGATATGTTTGATGGACGCACCTTTTCAGATGTTTTTTCTTTTTCAGAGATCGCCTCTTCATTTAATGTAAAATCTACACCATTCCATTCAAAAATTTGGATCCAAGTATCTAAATCACTATTCCTCTGAATAACAACTAACTCTAAAATTTTATCCTTATTTAGATCAACAAACTTTGCATCAACAATTTCCCCACCTGCTTCTGGAGTATAAGTCCAAAGTGTTTTATGTTCGTCAGATCCATTTAGCTCAATAAATTCAAGAGGGGCACCCAATCCATTGATTTTCAATATTTCACCTTTACCGTTATCATTGAAATCAAATGTTCCAAGAATATGAAGGTTATCTGCAAAAATTGATGCACTGATACCTATATACAGCGCTATAAGTCGTTTATAGCTCAATGCGGTATCCTCCGTCAATAATATGTGCTAAATTAAATGTACTAATCTTGTAAATATAAATACCCTTACCGTGAGTAAGACTAAATATAGGTTCTCATGCTCGAATATATCAAGAAAAAGCCCATAAACTAATTTAGCGAAATAAAACAATAATCTTTCGCTTTATGAAGCTTACTGAATAAATTGACAGCTTATTGTTTATACTTATTTGAATCAATGAAAAAGATATTAATAATTAGCCAAATCTTATACTATTCGCTTTTTGCACAAGGAAATGTGTATCCAGTTGAGACTTCCTATGGGGGAGGAATTGGTTTTGGCAATATGTACATGATCCTTAATCAAGTTCCAGGAGCATCCGTTTTAGATAGTATGGGTTTTGATGTAGATGAATTGCAAACCCGTCCATTGGTCTTTTATGGGGGTGAGGGTTTTGCTCAGATGATTGGTCCATGGCGATTGGGAGGGTATGCAGGAATTGGTTCCGCTCAAATTAGTAATGTATATGATATTCAATTATATAAAAATGAAGTAGGTGGAGGAATAGGGTATGATCCTGGAATAGATACAGCATATCCATTCAATGACAATTTATCAGTTAAAGGTAAACTAAATATTTTGCTTGGAGCAATGACCGCAGAATATGTTTTCCCAATTTACCGTGACCTTGAGGTCATGGCTGGAGCATTAATGGGACTCGGAAGCTATACGCTCTCCGTGGATCAGCATATTGGAACTCCTAAATGGAACGATATAGGAAAAAGTAAATATGGTTACCTATCAGGTGACTCTCTTATTTATGTGCGAGTTGATGGTCAAGCTGATGCTGATAATATTAGAGATGAGGGTTTAAAGCTTACACATGTTAATGAATCAATGACCCAAATCAGCAGTTTATTTTTTAACTTTCAACCATATGTTGCTGTTAAGTGGCAGTTTCTTGATAGAATGGGTCTACGAATGAGCGCAGGTTTTAATAGGGGAACTATTGGAGCAGGCAGGTGGAGGCTAAATGGTAATATACCAATTAATGACTCACCTGAAGGATCTATTAGCGGATTTACAGTACGCACAGTTATTTATTTTGGCCTATAAAAAACCATCCTCGTTTTTAAAACGAATTCAATTTTTATCTCTTGCGCTTTTTGTGCTTGTAATGGTTATAATGCCATTAGGCCAAAAACTATACTCTAATCAAACCAATCCCTACGCTATTATTGAGAAAAAATTCAAAGTAATGAATCAAATTTTATATTATGTCAATCAACTCTATTATGAAGATGTAGATATGGAATCCTTGATGGATGGTGCATTTAAAGGAATAATGGAGCAGCTTGATCCTCACTCTATATTTATTTCAGCTAAGGATCAGGAAAATATTGATGAATTATTTAAAGGAGAATTTCAAGGAATTGGTATTGAGTTTGATATACTCAATAACTACATTACAGTTATTTCTCCAGTTGTGGGTGGTCCATCAGAAAAAGCAGGGTTATTATCGGGTGATTGGATAATAAGTATTGATGGTGAAAGCGCAAAGGGCATTGATAGGGAAGAGGTGTACAAAAAACTTCGAGGGAAAAAAGGTACAAAGGTAAATTTAAAAATTGGTAGATACGGCGCAAATCCATTTGATGTTATCATAATACGTGATGATATTCCATTGTTTAGCGTTAGAGCCACATCAATGTTGGATGAAAAAACCGGTTATATTTGGTTAACAAGGTTTTCAACAAAATCAGGACCCGAAGTAAAAAAATCTTTAGACGTTCTTTTAAATCAAGGTATGCAGCGTTTGGTCTTAGACCTTAGGAATAATAGTGGTGGAATACTTGAACAGGCTGCAGAAGTGGCCAATATCTTTATTACTAAAAAAGATACTTTGGTATATACAAAGGGTAAAAATAAACAAGCCTCACAGGCATTTGTTTCTTCACCAATTAAAGGAAATAGCAGTTTTCCTTTAATTGTATTAATTAATAGGGGATCCGCAAGTGCAAGTGAGATTGTTGCAGGCGCAGTTCAGGATTTAGATAGGGGTCTTGTAACAGGGGAAACAAGTTTCGGCAAAGGACTTGTTCAGCGTCAAGCTGGACTTAGTGATGGATCAGCGATTAGAGTGACTATCGCACAATATTATACACCCAGCGGACGATTAATACAACGCCCCTTTGATATGCAAAATCAGGAAAATTATTATACTGAACTTTATGAAGATGACAGGGAAACAAAGATCGATTCATTGAAAAAATTAAGACCACCTTTTAAAACCAGAGGAGGTAGAGTTGTTTATGGTGGAGGTGGAGTCACCCCAGATATTTACATACCTTATGATTTAAAATTAAAAACCGCTACTCGCGAAATCATGATTCATCCTAATAGATTAATGTTTAATTGGAGCACAAATTTTCTTAATGAAAATAATACTGTTAATGGTACATATAATGAGTTTCAAAAATCATGGAATGTTTCAGATAATACACTAAATAACTTCCTAAGCTATGTTAGCAAAGAAGATGAAACTATAAAAGTTGATAGCGCGTTAACCGATAAGAAATATCTTAAAACCATGCTAAAATCTGAAATAGCTGGAGCAAAGTGGGGAATAAATGAGCTGTGGGGTGTTCGGGTTAAAGCTGATAATCAACTAATGGAGTCCCTTAAACATTTTGATAAAGCTGACTCTTTTTTAAAAAGCTATAGCTATAATTAAGTATTAATAATTTCTTGCAATACTATGAACAATCGAAATAACTTTGCGATTACTCTATTACACTACCATCAAATATCAATTGTAAAAATTTTAGCTTAATAGCTCGAAAACATTAGAACTAAAACTACGGAGGTAAAGAATGGTTCAATATTTTATAGACGGGGGCGCATTTATGTGGCCAATTTTGTTTTCACTTTTATTTGGTCTTGCGTTTGCTTTTGAAAGAGCATATTCGCTCGTACAATCATCTATTGATTCCAAAAAACTCTATGATGATGTTTCTGCATCTATGCAAAAGGGTAAAATCCAGGATGCTGTAGATCTATGCAGCGAGACTCGTGGTCCTGTTGCTGGTGTTTTTCACGCAGCTTTATCACGATATGATCGTGGTCTTGAAGAGGTGGAAAAAGCTATGGAGAATGCAGGTTCATTAGAAATGGCATTTTTAGAGAAAAATATGATCTGGCTCAATACGGTTATCACAGTTGCACCTATGATTGGTTTTACTGGAACTGTTGTTGGTATGATTGGAGCATTTGATGCAATTAAGGCTGCTAATGATATTTCCCCAGCAGTTGTTGCTGGAGGAATTTCACAAGCGCTTTTGACCACTGCCTTTGGTCTGATAGTTGCGATGATAATTCAATTCTTTCAAAATTTCTTTGTTTCAAGAATTGATCAACTCATTCTTGATATGGAAGAGAATTCTGTACGCTTATTAGATTCAATGCACGATAAGAAGTAGCACTTACTTACCTTAAAAAATAATGGCTAAACAAAAAAGAAGATTCAAAGGTGGTGAAATACCTACCTCATCTATGGCAGATATTGCTTTTCTATTATTGATATTTTTTCTGGTTACCACTACAATTGATATGGACAAAGGATTAGGAATGGTTCTTCCTGCTGAAGGTGAAGAGATAGAGATTAATAAGAAGAACATCCTTAATTGCTTAATCAATTCAACAGGAAAGGTGCTTTTAGGAGGTGAGGCAGTTGAGATTAGAAACTTATCAAAAACTGTTCGCCAGAAAATTGCACAGAATGACAAGCTAGTTATATCGGTTAAGGCGCATAGCGCATCACGATATGAAGATTATGTTCGTGTTATAGATCAGCTTAAGCAGGCAAATGCAACTAGAATTTCAATTGCGGAATCAGATTAATGAAGATAAATAGAAAAACCCAACTCGATTCAGAGATCCCTACCGCATCAATGCCAGATATCATTTTTATGTTGTTAATATTTTTTATGGTTACAACAGTATTGCGAGAATATTCTGGACTTCCAATATCGCTTCCTAAAGCAAAGCGGATTGAAAAACTTAAGTCCAAAAGACATACATCTCATATTTGGGTATCTAAAGAAGGTCTGGTTTCAATTGAGGATAAACTATACTCAGCAGATGGCGTAAGACACGTTATGTACGAAAAAAGGGTTTCAGATCCACAGCTTGTAGTATCGCTTAAAGCTGACGAACGTTCAAAGATGGGACTAATTAGTGATATACATACTGAGCTACGAAAAGCTGATGCGCTAAAGCTTAACTATTCATCTAAGACAGCGGTAGACTAGAATGTATAAAGAACAATCTGCTGCAATAAAATTAAATTACCCAATTATATTTCGTGTATCAGGTCTTACTGGTCTAATATTAACTATTTTTTCATTTTTAATATTTCCCCGCTTTACAAATGAAATGGTGCTTGATGAAGAAGTTCAAATTATAATTGAGCAAATCGACATTCCTCAAACCGAACAATTTGATAGGCCTCCTCCACCAGCTAGACCCTCTGTTCCTGTAGAGTCAGAAAGTGAAGATGTAGCAGATGATGTCACATTAGATGAATTTAATCTTGATGATTTTGACGCATGGGATGCACCCCCTCCACCTCCAGAAGGACCAAAAGTTAAGTTTATTCCTTATGATGATCCCCCGGTTCCATTAACCCCTATTAGGCCTAAATACCCTGAGATTGCTCAAGAAGCTGGTATTGAAGGAACTGTTGTGGTGCAAGTTTTTGTGGATGATAAAGGAAGAGTAAAAGACACAGTTATTTTAAAAGGTATTCCAAATACTGGTCTTGATGAGGCAGCTTCAGAAGCTATAAGAGATGTGAGATTTAGACCTGCTAAGCAAAGAGAAAGAGCGGTAGGTGTATGGATTTCTATCCCAGTTAATTTCAGACTTAAAAGCTAGGTTAACACCTTAAATATTTCTACGGGCTTTCGTTTGCCTTTAACCTTTATCGCTTCAAGCTTCCTGGTTTTATAATCTTCACCTATTTCATTTTTTACACTTTTCGAGATTATGATTTTTAATGGGCCAGCAAATGAACAAAGTCTCGCACCAAGATTTACTGTATCACCAATAACTGTATAATCCATCTGATCTTTAGAGCCAATATTTCCTGAAATAACTTTACCTTTATTAATACCAATTCCGGCATTAACTGGAACCTTTCCTTTGCTTATTCTTTTTGCATTGAACTTTTTCAACGATTCAACCATACCAATTGCAGTTTTAACGGCTCTCTCAGCATCATCCTCTCTAGAAATTGGTGCTCCAAAAACAACCATTAATTCATCACCAACAATCTTATCTAGTGTTCCATCATATTTGAAAATAATGTCAATCATTTCACTGAAATAAGAATTAAGAGTTGTAACAACTTCCTTAGGTTTCATTTTTTCAGACATGGCAGTAAACCCACGAATATCGCTAAATAAAACGGTTACTTCACGCTCTTCACCACCAAGATTAAGTTTTTGTTCGTCATCAAGTAGCTGATCCACTACACTTTTTGATACGTAGCGTTTGAATGTATTTTTAATTTTACTTTGTTCGGTAATATCTTCAATGGCCACCACTAAACCTATATGTGAATTTTTTTCATCTTTAAGTGGAGCAACCGAGTAATTTACTTTAGTATTTCTTGATTTAGTTAAAAGTGAGGTGTTGAGTTCAGATATCGTTTCAAGCTCATGTTCAGCTGAGTCGATTGCAGTGCATAGATTTTTATCCTTTGAAAAGAAGTAGGAATAATGCTCACCTATAATATGCTTAGCTTTATCTTCAAACAGATCTTTACCGGCTTTGTTTATTGTATCTATCTCACCCAGCAAATTAACTGTTATCACTGTTGTTGCTATACTTCCCATAATGCTTTCATTAAATCTTTTTGCAGCATTTATTTCTTCAAAAAGTTTTGCATTGTCCATTGCAATGCCAGCTTGCGATGATAGCGCTTCTAGAATATCAGTGTCGTTTTTTTCAAATGGAATAACACCTTCCCTTGATTCTTTATCTCCTAGAACTATACATCCTAATATATTTTGTTTACCAATAATAGGTGAGACCAAACATTCTTTGTAGCCGGACTTTATTAAAAGCGGGTTGTCTTTGTGGTTAGATATTTTAATTGATTTTTTGTCTTTCCATATTGATTTGAAAGGAACAGATGATTTGGAAAACATTGCATCTTTAAGCTTGTCTTCATCTACATTAAAGGAAGATAGAACGGAAAGTAGCGGGCTATTTTTTTGCGCTCTTAAAATAAAACCAGATGATGCATTTAGAGTAGAAACTGATCTAATTAAGACCTCTGAAGATAATTCTTCAATATCAAGAACTGAGTTTAGTGATAGACTAATATCAAAAAGCGTTTGAAGCTCAAGAACCTTTAAGCGTAATTCCATTCTCTTGTCTTTAATGTTAGCTATAAGTTCTTGATTATAAAGTGAATCCGTTAAATGGTTACATATAATCTCTAGGACATTTCTGTCAACAGCTTTGTAGGCTTCACCAGTAAATTTTTTACTGAGAGCAACTATTCCTAAAAGGTTATCTTTGTGAAAAAGTGGAACCACAATAGATGGATCTAATGAATTAAAGTAGCTAGATAGTGTATCCTGTTTTTTCGAATTAAATATTTTTTTAAGATGGGTTTTATTGAGATTAGAATTTTTATACTTTAATAAATCCTTTTTTTCATTAGGATCAATCTTGAATTCAATATAATTAGATTTTACACCATGCGAGGATAAAACCTTACACCTGGTTCTCTTGATTCCAATAATAGCCCCCTTAGAAGCCATCATCGTTCCAAGTATAATGCGTAGAACAGCCTTGGTTATTCCTGTGGAACCCTGTTGGTTAATTAAGACTTCGCCCAGCTCATCCAGTGAGCTTAGGTAGAAATCTATTTTATCTTTGTACTGAGATTCTGGGGTCAATGAAACTAGCTGGTTAAATCAGATACGCCAGCTTCTTCGTCTTTGTATATAGTAGAATATTTTGTTAATCCCATGATATTGAATGTTTTTTCTACTATCGAAGCAAGATTGCAATAGGCAAGCCTACCATCAACTTCTTGAAGTTTTTCTATAATCTCAATAAGAATTGATACACCTATGCTATTTACAACGGTAGACTTTTCCAAATTGATTAAAAATGTGTTTTTACCTTTATCAATATATTCGTCACACACCTCTGAAATTTTTTCGCCCCCGATATTATTTAGATAACCATCAGTAGCAATAACAATAACGCTATCAACTTCTTTTACTGTCACTTGAAAATTTGACATTTGTCATTTCTCCTAGATTAATTATTTCTTTTTTGTCATAGTTACTGTAGTTCCTTCATCTGTTGATTCAAATTCAACAGTATCCATCAACTCTTTAATTAATTGCAAGCCCCATCCACGCTTATGATCAGACTTAATCTTTTGCTCAATTTTTGGTATTTTAACGGAGTTGCTATCAAAACCCACTCCTTGATCTGTTACTTTAATAACCAACGTATTATCATCAATTGCAAAATTGATTTCTACTTGTCCCTCTTCTGTTTTTGAATGTTCAAACGCATTTATACATGCTTCAATTAAAGCCATTTTTATTTCATCGCTTTGATCTTGCGATAGACCCATGTGTCTCGCAACAACTTCTGATGTTTGAGTTGCAGCAAGCTCCATATCTGGAATAATTGGAATAGATAATTCAACCTTTGGGTTTTTGCTCATGATATATCCTATTGTTTAATACTTAATGTAAGGTAAAAATTGTTTCATTAAAATCATTATGCTTGAGGTATTTGTTTATTTTCATTTTTTTTAAAAATTACTAATGTTATATCATCTGGGTTTTGAATGCCATCTAGCCACTTATCAGATAATTCAATCAAAGAATCTTTGATTCCTGTAGCAGATTTTTGTCCATTGTCTTTGATACATTGCTTTACTGCAGGATAATCTAACATTTCTCCATCATGATTAGGAGCTTCAGGTAATCCATCTGACATTAGAACTAGTGCGTCACCATCTTCAAAATTTACCTGGTACTTATCAAACTCTTCATTGTAAAAACTGCCTAATGGTGTTCCAACTAACTCGATTTCATTTACAGAATTTTTCTTTTTAGAAAAATGATATACAGGGGGCATAGCAGCTGAACTAATGTTGACGTGGCCATTTTTAAATTCAAGTAAATTTAAACTCATTCGAATACGACCTATCTCAACACTTTTAACAATATTATTCAAATCGGTGAGCATTTCATTTGGTGATCTTTTTTTAATTCCTTTAAGACCTGCTTTTGTGATAGATACCATCATGCCAGATGTTGCACCGTGACCAGTTGCATCACCGCATGCCGCAATTAGTGTTCCATCATCTAATTCAAAAAAATCATAATAATCTCCACCTACTTCAGTTGCAGTCCTGATATAGGTTTCAACCTCAACGTTTTTCATGTCAGGTACTTTTTTAGCTAACAGCTTTAACTGTAGATCTCTTGCTTCTTCCAGTTCTTCGGATTTTCTAGATTCTTCCATTTGCTGTTGTAGTTTTTTTGCTCTTAATGTTGTAAATACATAAATACCGCCAATAGCAAAGACCGCATAGCTAGTAATCGCCCACCATGTAAAATACCAGGGTGGTATATAATTAAAATTGATTTGAGATTGTAATGTGTTTAAACCTGCAGATTGAATTTTTAAAACTTTATCTGAATATCCTCTTTTTGGAATAGAGATATTTTCACCAGCTTTTTTTGTAAAACTTTCTGATTCATTTGATGAGCCATAGCTATAGCTGTAAAGATTTTGTTTAGATTTATAAAGCGATGGGAAAGAAATACCGATATCAATGGAGGTAATATATGGTGGTACGTCAACCTCATTATTTGCAAAAGATAGTAAATGTTTTTTATTTTTTGAATCTGTACCGACTATCCCTTTTATAATAGCATTATTAGAAACCATGCCTTGTTTAATCATTTTTAGGTTGATCGCATACTGCTCACCATCGCTTTTAATTATGAGCTTGTTGTCAATATTCCAAAATTGAAGATCATTAAAATTTGATAATATAAGACCATCATCAGAATTAATTGATCTAAAATAATCGTCCCCATATAATAGGTAGTTTAGCCCTAGCTGAGTTGAAACAAATAGCATATCATCAATTATAAAAAGATCATTTACAAGATCAGAAGACAAACCGCTTTTAGTATTTTTCTTAGTAAAACCATTAAAATTTTTAGAG
>CEUB01073142.1_pt1 | contig 16628 bp, 16 predicted proteins | sample 356491 | NCBI WGS metagenome assembly CEUB01 (sample SAMEA2623370, study PRJEB7988) | marine metagenome | isolation source: saline water (ENVO:00002010), including | reverse complement strand
ACTGTGTTTCATGATGATGATGAGGCGGTCAATTTATGGAAAAGTTATGCTGGGATAAGTGAAAATAAAATTATTCGAATAAATACCTCCGATAATTTTTGGTCTATGGGGCCTACTGGGCCTTGTGGGCCTTGTTCTGAAATTTTTTATGATCATGGTGACAAAATTGAGGGCGGACCTCCAGGATCCAAAAATGAGGATGGTGATAGGTTTGTTGAAATTTGGAATTTGGTTTTTATGCAATTCTATCAAATGGAAGGAGGGCTACGAGAAAATCTTCCTAAGCCTTCAATTGATACGGGTATGGGTTTAGAAAGAATGGCAGCCATACTTCAGGGAAAGCACGATAACTACGATACCGACTTAATGCGATCTTTAATAGAGGAATCAGCAAAAATTAGCTCAACAGATCCAGATGGTGTTTCCAAAAATCACCATAGAGTTATTTCAGATCACTTGCGTTCAGCGGCGTTTTTGATAGCTGATGGGGTTATGCCTTCGAGTGAAGGCAGAGGTTATGTTTTAAGGCGTATTTTAAGGCGTGCCATGCGACATGGAAATTTAATGAATATAAATGAACCATTTATTCATAAGTTAGTTGGAAAATTGGTTGATTTAATGGGTGGGGCTTTTCCTGAACTTAACAGCAATCAGTCTTTAATAGAGAAGGCCTTGCATGCTGAGGAAAGCAAATTTATTACAACTTTAGATAAGGGTCTTAGTTTGTTAGAAAGTGAGATTAGGGATCTAGGGAATGGGCAAGTCCTTGATGGGAAAATTGCTTTTAAATTATATGATACATTTGGGTTTCCTCTTGACTTAACTCAAGATGCTTTAAGAGAAAAGAATATGACTGTTGATTTGGATGGTTATGAAGCTGAAATGAAGGCACAAAAGGAACGGGCAAGAAATGCTTGGTCTGGAAGTGGAAGTATTTCTGAAGACAAGGCATGGTTAAAGATAATTGAGAATAATGAAAAAACTGAATTTCTTGGGTATGATCAATTGCAATGTGAGGGATTGATCATGTCATTCAATGTTAGCGGATCTGAAGTCAGTAAAGTTAAGGGAGGCGAAACTGCTCAAATGCTTTGCAATCAAACTCCCTTTTTTGGAGAATCTGGTGGTCAGGTTGGAGACAAAGGGGTCATTGAATCTTCAACAGGGACGGGAAAAGTTGAGAATGTTTTTAATATTAGAGGTTTTGTTATTCATGAAGTGGCAGTGACAGAAGGTGAAATTTCAGTTGGACAGACTCTTAAATTATCAGTGGAAGAATCCAATAGATTCAAAATCAGAGCAAATCATTCCGCAACGCATATCTTACACGAAGCACTTCGGAATAATTTAGGGCAGCATGTAGAGCAGAGGGGGTCGTTAAATTCTAGCGACCGTTTGAGATTTGACTTCTCTCACAATGCGCCTGTTTCTAGTGTTGAAATAGAAAAAATTCAAAATGAAGTAAATACTCTTATTAGGCAAAATTCGAAAGTAGAGACAAATATTCTTGATCTTGAAAAAGCTAAAAAGTTGGGCGCTAGGGCTTTGTTTGGAGAAAAATATGACCATGATGTGAGGGTTGTTTCAATTGGCAAAAGAGAAAATTCTTCCTTAGGTTTTTCTGGCAATTCCTACTCGGTTGAACTTTGTGGCGGAACTCACGTTAATTATACAGGAGATATTGGATATTTTATAATTACTGCTGAAGTTGCTTCGTCTGGTGGAGTTAGAAGAATTGAAGCCTTAACTGGTCAAATGGCGATAGATTATAGTCTTGGAATGTTAAATATAGTGACAAATCTTTCTGGTCATCTAAGGACTACATCTGATAAATTACTAGACCGAGTAGATGCCCTTTTAACTGAAAGAAAGTTAAATCAACAGGAAATATCAAATTTGAAAATTAAGTTGAATTCAGTAAATCATGATTTGGAAGCTGGAGATTCAAGTTTAGATAAAGCGATTGAAATCAAAGGGATAAAGCTTTTAAGTAAAGTAGTTGAAGATTTACCAATTAAAGACATTAGATCTTTGCTTGATAAGAAAAAATCTAACCTAAAGAAATCTATAGTCATAATTTTTTCAAAAACTGATAATAAGGTTATGATTACTGTTGGTGCAACTTTAGATTTAGAAGACCGAGTTTCAGCCGTAGATATTGCCAGGTTGGCAAGCAAGGCGTGTGGGGGGCAAGGAGGCGGTGGTAGGACTGATTTTGCTCAGGCTGGAGGATCTAATCCGTCTGGAATTTCTGCTGCCTTAGAAGAGATTGCAGCATATATCAATTCCAAATAAGTTTGTTCTAAGTAACTTTTGATAAATTGACTTGAAAGTGCTGATCAACCTTATCTAAAAATTGGGTAGTTGTTAGCCATTTTTGTTCAGGTCCTACCAATAGAGCAAGGTCCTTTGTCATGAAACCTTCTTCGACGGTATCTATAACTGTGGATTCTAAAATTCCAGAGAATTTAGCCAATTCATTATTTTTGTCCAGCTTGGCTCTATGTTTGAGACCTCCTGTCCACGCAAATATTGATGCTATTGAATTAGTAGAAGTTTCTTTGCCTTGCTGATATTGACGATAATGCCGGGTAACAGTTCCGTGAGCTGCTTCAGCCTCGACAATGCTGCCATCTGGGCTCATTAATTGACTTGTCATCAATCCAAGAGAACCAAAGCCTTGTGCTAAAGTGTCGGATTGGACATCGCCATCATAGTTTTTGCATGCCCATACAAAGCCTCCTTCCCATTTCAATGCGCAAGCAACCATGTCGTCAATCAGCCTATGCTCATAAGTAATATTTGATTTTTTAAACTGCTCTTCAAACTCTTCCTCATAAACCTTTTGAAATAGATCTTTAAATCTTCCGTCGTAGGCTTTAAGAATTGTATTTTTTGTTGATAAGTAAACTGGCCAATTCATTCTCAGACCATAATTGAGAGACGCTCTTGCAAAGTCTATAATAGACTGGTCTAGATTATACATTGCCATGGTAATTCCAGCAGAAGGGGCTTCAAAAACCTCTTTTTCTATTATCTTTCCATCATCTCCTACAAATTTTAATGATAACTTGCCCTTTCCAGGAAATAAAAAATCGGTCGCCCTATATTGGTCAGCGTATGCATGTCTTCCTATAACTATTGGCTTGTTCCAGCCTGGGACAAGTCTAGGTACATTTTTGCAAATAATTGGAGCTCTGAATACCACTCCTCCAAGGATATTTCGTATTGTGCCATTAGGAGACCTCCACATCGATTTTAATTTAAATTCATCTACTCGCGCTTCGTCTGGAGTAATTGTGGCACATTTAACACCGACCCCTATTTCTTTTATTGCTTCCGCAGCGTCAATTGTTATTTGGTCGTTTGTCCGATCTCTTTCTTCAATTCCTAAGTCAAAATATTTAAGGTCTACATCTAAATAAGGTACAATTAATTTTTGTTTTATATAATCCCATATTATCCGGGTCATTTCATCGCCATCTATTTCCACAACCGGATTTTCTACTTTAATTTTTCCCATTATTTGACCTTGTTTTATATAAAAAAGCTAATCACCTCTTATATTAGTATTTATAAAATATAAAGGTTATAAATTGATTATTTCGCATAAAACTGATTAATGTTTGGCGAAAATTATTGTAAACGTTTTTAAGCTTTTCTAACTTTTTGTCCTTAATTATTATGGTTGTTAGGGAAAGTATAGGAGTAATTTTGAAGCCTATTTTTATTTTGGTGCGCCCCCAAATGGGTGAGAATATTGGATCTGCCGCACGGGCGATGCTGAATTTCGGTATTGATAACCTTCGAATAGTTAATCCCAGGGACGGATGGCCGAATCCTAAGGCAAAAGCTTTAGCTTCAGGAGCTGGATCGGTATTGGACAGCGCACTTATTTTTGATAGTGTTCAAGAGGCATGTCAAGATATGCATTATGTATTTGCTTCCTCTGCCAGAGAGCGGAAATTGGATAAGAAAGAAATTTCTTTAGGTGAATCAATTTCAGAATGTAAAAACTTATTAGACAAAGGTTTAAATGTTGGATTTTTATTTGGTCCTGAGCAGTCAGGTTTGAGTAATGAGGATATAGCTTTTGCAGATAAAATTGTCTTTCTGAATACTTCAAATGTTTGTACATCAATTAATTTATCTCAGTGTGTTATGCTCTTTGCTTATGAATGGTTTCAAGGAACAAAGAGTGAGTCATCGCTAAGTCGAACAAAAAATATATATTCATCAGCTTCAAAAGAAGAAATAGATCAGCTTATGAAGCGATTAATATTGAATTTAGATGCAAAGGGGTATTTTTGGCCCCAGGATAAAGAAAAAAGCTTAAAATTGTACCTTCATAATTTATTTTCTAAACTCCCATTAAATTCATCTGATATTCGGTTTCTTCATGGATTAATTAGAGCTTTGTCAGAGGAAAGAAAAAAGTAAAGATGTTGAGTTTATTATGTTTTAGGATGCATGGTATTTTTACAAAAAAAAGTTTTTGGGTTGGTGTTTAAATTTTTGAGAATGAAAGTTTTGTAATGAATTATGTACGCCTTTGGCTCTATATCTTGTTTGCGCTGGTGTTTTCAATGGTAATCTTGGGTGGCTTAACCAGGTTAACCGATTCTGGCTTGTCTATAACTGAATGGAAACCATTAACTGGAGCATTACCGCCAATTTCCGTTGAAGGCTGGTTGATAGAATTTCAAAAATATAGCGAAATACCCGAATTTAAGCTCCAAAATTCTGATATGTCTCTATCTGAGTTCAAGGTGATTTATTGGTGGGAGTGGGGGCATAGACAATTAGGCAGGATTATTGGATTGGTTTGGTTTGTTGGGTTTTTTCTATTATTAGGGCTAAGAAAATTTAACAAGGAATTAATTTGGCAGTCGTTTCTAATTGGTTTCCTTATAGGAGTCCAAGGAGCGATAGGCTGGTGGATGGTGTCATCAGGTTTAGAAGAAGGTATGCTTGATGTCGCTTCTTATCGGCTTTCCATACATTTGTTAACTGCTTTTTTTATCCTTTCACTTATTTACTGGAGAATTCTAAGAATTCATCATGAATATAATCTATCTATATCAAGATCCCAATTTAGTACTGCACTTTATTTTCTATCAATAATAATGCTCTTAGTTTTATATATTCAAATATTTTCGGGAGGATTAGTAGCTGGAATTGACGCAGGTACGGCATACAACGAATGGCCGCTGATGAATGGGCAAGTGCTTCCAGATGAATCTTTTGATTTATTGCCGATTTGGATTAATTTTTTCCATAACTCAGCTTTGGTTCAATTCAATCATAGAATTCTTGGGTATCTCCTATTTTTCTTGGTGCTAATATTTTTTATAATTGCAAAATATGATACAAATCCCGCTATAAAAAGAAGTTCATTCTATTTGATTTTTGTTGCAACTCTTCAGGTATGTTTGGGAATCATTACCATTCTAAGTGAGGCAGAATTACTGTATGCGGCCCTTCATCAGGCAGGAGGTATGATATTTTTAATTGCGGTACTTAACTCGCTTTTTATGTCCTCAAGGTATAGGAATGTTTGAGAATTGGTCTAATCTTCCCAGTTTGGAAGTCTTTTTTCAATAAATGCAGATATTCCTTCTTCAGTATCTCTATGCAACATATTTTCAGTAATAACGCCTGCTGTATAATCATAGGCGTCATCTACCGATAGTTCCAATTGTTTGTAAAAGGCTTCCTTACCAATTTTTACTGCTGAAGATAGCTTTTCTGAAATCGTAACTGCCATTTTCATCGTTTCTGCATTTAAATTATTGGCTTCAGTTACTTTATTAATAAGACCTTCTTTTTGTGCATCTTCTGCCGTTAAAAATTCTCCGGTAACTAACATTTCAAAAGTTTTCTTTCTACTGATATTTCTGGAAAGTGCCACCATGGGAGTTGAGCAAAACAGTCCTATATTAACACCGTTTACTCCAAATGTTGCTTCTTGGGAGGCTAGTGCCAAATCACAACTTGCTACAAGTTGACATCCTGCAGCTGCGGCTACCCCCTGTACTTCAGCAATTACGGGTTTGGGTATTTTAGAGATGCCTGCCATCATATTTGCACATTTTCTGAAGAGCCAATTAAAGTACTCTTTCCCTCCGTCTTCTTTTTGCCTATTTAAAGTCATCTCTTTTAGGTCATGACCTGCGCAAAAGGCTTTTCCTTTGGCTCTTATAATTATTGCCTTTATTTTAGGGTCACTGCCAAATGATTTCAGGCCTTCTGATAAGGTTTCAATCATTTCTTCCGAGAGAGCATTAAGCTTTTCTGGTGAATTTAATGAAAGCAACCCAACTCTTTCACTTTTATCTTTTATTATAAGTTCGGACATTGATTTTTGTTTATCATTTGTTAATACAAGAATGATACTAATATTATTTTTATTTAGAAAGCAACAAGTGGATCAAACAGTTATAGAAATGGAAAAGTTTCTTGATGAGGTTTTCCCTCAAATAAAAGGACGTTTCAAAATAATAAATCTTAGTGATGAAGGGTCCTTAGTAGAGATGAAGGTTAAAAATAGTGACTTGCGGCCAGGAGGAACAGTTTCCGGGCCTTCAATGTTTTCTTTAGCAGATATATGTTTTTATGTTGCTGTATTGCATACAATTGGGCTTGAAGCTTTAGCCGTTACGACAAACTGCTCAATAAATTTTCTTCGTAAGCCTGATCCAACAATACTGTATGGGCGTGCTAGAATTTTTAAAAAGGGTAAAAGTTTAATCGTGGGTGATGTGGAAATATTAGGAGAAGATAGGAAAATAATAGTTGCGCATGCATCAATGACATATTCATGCCCTCCAACAAAAATATAATAAGGTAATATAATACCGTTTTTTAAGAAATTGAAATATAAGGTTTTTTTTGAATAAGGTATTGACGTTTCGGTTTTTTTGTATTTAAAGATGATAAATTTTAGAGGTTAAGGTATGAGAACTTTTTCTGCAAAGCCGTCAGATATAGAAAAGAAGTGGATAATCATCGATGCTACAGGGATAGTGCTCGGTAGATTGGCTTCTATAATTGCATTACATCTAAGAGGTAAGCATAAACCAAGTTTTACTCCACACATGGACATGGGTGATAATGTAATAGTTGTGAACGCTGAGAAAGTTCAAATGACGGGAAAAAAGCGAACAGATAAAAATTATTACTGGCATACTGGCTATCCTGGCGGAATAAAAAGTAGGTCGGCCGAAGAAATCTTGGAAGGAAAGTTTCCTGAAAGAGTATTAGTTCAAGCTGTAAAGAGAATGCTCCCTGGTGGCGTTCTCTCCAGGCAGCAAATGACTAACCTAAAAGTGTATTCAGGATCTGTTCATCCACATGAAGCTCAGAAACCGGAGGCACTAGATGTTCGAATACTTAACAAGAAAAATAGTCGAGAATAGGAAATATTAGATGAGTGACGAGATTAAATCTCTAGACCAGTTAGCTGCAGTTGTTTCTGACGAAAATGAATCCGAAGATCAGAAGAAGAGTAGTGAGCCTATTCGTGATAAGTTGGGCAGAAGTTATGCTACTGGAAAAAGAAAAAATTCAGTTTCACGTGTCTGGATTAAGCCAGGTACAGGAAATATTTCTATAAATGGAAAGAATTTAGATGAATATTTTGCTAGACCTGTTCTTCAAATGGTTATTGGCCAGCCATTCTCTGTAGCGGGTGTTGCTGGGGAATTTGATGTTAAGGCCACTGTCAGAGGTGGTGGTCTATCTGGACAAGCCGGTGCTGTAAAGCACGGTATCTCTAAAGCTTTAACTTTCTACGAGCCTTCTTTGCGAGTTGCCTTAAAGGCTGCTGGATTTTTAACTAGAGATGCTAGGGTCGTAGAAAGAAAGAAATATGGAAAGCCAAAGGCTAGGCGAAGTTTTCAATTCTCTAAGCGCTAATATTAACGTAAGAAGTAAAAAACATCATCTACACATTTTTGTTGTACTTACTTTTATACTTTTTTGTTGCAAAGCTGTTGGAGCAAAAGAGTGTCCTGTAGGGCCTTTTTATGTGGTGCATCCATGTGTTTCTGCTGAGGTTTCTAAGGCTTCATATGCGTGCAGAAGATATCTTTTAAAATATCAACAAAAGATAATTGCGGAGCAGGAGGCCTATGATGAAAAATATCACTCAATATTTAGTAAATTACAGGCCGAAAGGATTGTTCTTAATGCAGGGATTGGCGCAAAAAAACAATTAGAGGAAACTTTGGATAAGCTCTGGAACAATTTGAGCAAAGAGCAACGAGAAGTATTAAAAATTGCCTTAGGTAACTCTGTTGAAGATTTAACTGAACGCATGGCCTTAGTAAAGAAACTTGAGGAAGATTTAAATAATAGCTGCCCTCCGCAAAAAAGGATCATCAAGAGTGAATAATCCTGATGAACCTCGTCTCGGATGTGTGGGTGATGCAAGTGAGTGTGCAGGTATAATTAGTAGATGGATTGATGTAACAACCTGGATGCCAAGGCGCCATTCCACTGAGGAACTGATTAAAATGATGGAAGAAGGAATTCCTTTTCGAGAATTTTGGGTTTTAGGAGACCCTATAATAGGATATTTGTCCTTTAATAGAGAACTTTCGCAAATAATGGGTTTGTATGTAGATTTTCCTGGAGTTGGGGCAGGTAAATTGCTTCTGGATAAGGTTAAAAGAGGAAAAAATTTCATTCAACTCTGGTCTCATTTAGCTAACACTAGTGCTCACCGTTTTTATTCTAGAGAGGGTTTTAGCAAAATGGAACTCAATCAGAGTGGTCAAGATGGTATTCCTGAAATAAGGTTTGAGTGGAAAATTATTGCGTAAGAGTGCTATAGGGGAAATATAGGGTTATATATTTTAGAGTCTTACATTGTCATTTTTGGGTCAAAAGGCAATTTTTATTGGAGGTATTAATGCATTCTATATCATTTATTAAACAAAATGAATTCGAACTTTGGAATGAGTTATGGCAAAAATATCTTAAATTTTACCAAACTTCATTGCCAGATCCTGTTACTAAGGTAACCTGGGAAAGAATTATGGACCCAGAACAAAATATCTTTGGCTTTGGAGGGTACTGGGCTGCAGATGGGACAAAAGAGTTGGTTGGGTTTACCAATTTTTTATATCATTCTTCTACCTGGTCCGAGCAGGGCTATTGTTATCTAGAGGATTTGTATGTTGAAGAAAGGTTCAGGGGAAAAGGAGTTGGTAGACTTTTGATTGAGGCAGTTTGGGATGATTGTCTAAGAAAGGGAGTGAAGAGACTTTATTGGAAAACCCAGGATAAAAATAAGATAGCAAGAATTATGTACGATAAGGTTGCAAAGCAAAGCGGTTTTATAGAGTATGAAAGAGAAGTTTAAGAGTTAAGATACATAATTCATTTTTCACAGGATTTGATTTTGCATGACACTGCGCGTTCTGAGCCAATAAAAGCCGCCGTATGGATGATAGGCGCAATGGTGTCATTTACGTTGATGGCAATAGCTGGAAGATCACTAGCAGGTCATTTAGATACCTTTGAAATAATGATGTATAGGTCATTTATTGGTATATTTATTGTTTTGTTTTTTGGTTATTTTTTAAAAACCCTTGGAGAAATTAATTTAGATAAAATTCGATTGCATTTTGTTAGAAATTTAATGCATTTTACTGGGCAAAACCTTTGGTTTTACGCGGTAATATTTGTACCTTTGTCTCAGATGTTTGCTTTTGAATTCTCTACGCCAGTTTGGGTCGCAGTCATGGCTCCATTTTTTCTCTCAGAAAAGTTGACCTTTTCTCGAATTTTAGCTGCCAGCACTGGATTCTTAGGTATTTTAATAGTGGCTAGGCCAGATTTTAATCAATTAGGACTTCCTTTAATTGCAGCTGCTTCTTGTGCGATATTTTTTGCCTCAACAAGTGTTGCAACAAAGCTTTTAACAAGAGAACAGTCTGTAACCTGTATCTTGTTTTGGTTGGTCGTAATTCAGGCAATATTTGGGTTGATCACTGCAGGTTTTGATGGAGATATCGCCTATCCTTCTGGTGAAAATGTATTCTGGGTGGTGCTTGTAGGCATTTGTGGCTTAATGGCGCACTTATCAATAACTAAGGCGTTGACTCTTGCTCCTGCAATTGTCGTTATGCCATTGGAATTTTTAAGGTTACCACTGATCTCTGTTGTTGGATTCTTTCTATATAATGAAGGCTTTGAGTGGCAAGTGTGGGCTGGGGCTTTGGTAATTTTGGGCGCAAATGCTATTAATATAAGAACAGAAATGAAATCAAAATAATTGGTTATGTTGTAATTAATTAGTTTAATTGAGTGAATTTATCTTTTTTAACACAAAGTTCCGCTATTAGCTTTTTATCTATTTTGTCTGTAGCACCTCTTGGTAGAGGGTTTAGGCTTATCCAGAAGTTTTTTGGATTCTTGAATTTTGACAATCTTTTAGCCACAAATTTTCTCAAATCTTCTAATATTAGAGTTGCTTTGGGATAAAGGTAAATTAGGCATCCTACATCTTCCCCTAATCGTTCATCAGGAACCGGAAAAACACATGCTTCACAAATAACAGGAAAAGCGTGGAGAGCTTGTTCTACCTCCAGGCATGAAATATTTTCACCACCTCGGATAATAATTTCCTTGAATCTACCAATAATTGTCACGAATCCTTCCTCGTCTACCTTCGCTTGATCGCCAGTTCTCAGCCAGCCTTCATTTAAGATTTCCTTAGTTTCGCTCTCTTTATTAAGATACCCTTTCATGTTCGTTACACTTTTTATACAAAGCTCTCCGGCCGTACCTTTCGCTACCTCTGCACCCAGTGAATCTATTATTTTTAATTCTTGAATTGGTGGGTATAATTTTCCTGTAGAATATGGCTTTTTCAGATAATCTTCACCGATTACTCCCAAGCCAAGAGCATTGGTTTCTGTCATTCCCCAGCCAGAAGCTAACGAGGCTTTTGGAAAGATATCGGACTGTTCTTGGACTTGGTTTTCAGGGCGCTTTGCTCCTCCAGATCCAAGGTAATGCAAACTTGGAAGTTCGAGTGATAATTCTTTGTTTGCGTTTGCCATATCGGCTGTCATTGTGGGTACTCCCAGAAACCTTGTCACATTCTCCTTTTCTATCAACTTTAAGGCTATATAAGGGTCCCATTTGTGCATAAGAACAATTTTGGCGCCAATTGCTAATGACAAGAAGAATGTTGGGTGTGAAGCAGTTACATGAAATAGAGGTGTTGCACATAAAATTGCAGGCTCAAAATCAGAAGAGCTTCGTGGGCCTTTGGCGGTCATTTTTGAAATTTCTATAAACATTTTCCATGAAAATATAGCGTTCATAGCTCCTATATGAGTTAGTACCACACCTTTAGGGTGGCCAGTTGAGCCAGATGAATACATTATAGCAAATTCATCTGTTTCTTTCAGGTTTAATCTAGGGGAATCTAAGAAAGTATCTTTTTTAGAAATTAACTCTTCAAAGTTATCACAATGAAAGTTGTCAGAATTTTCGTGGTCGGACGATACAATAATTTCAGTTAACTTTAACTCATTTCTAAATTTTTTTATCCGTGAATACCGTTCTGGATCTACAAAAGTTAACAATGCTCCACTATCTTTAAAGCCATATTTGAGTTCTTCGGAAGTCCACCAGGCATTTAATAGAACAGCTACTCCACCAGCCTTTATTATACCCATTAGGCAAATCAAATATTCAGGACAGTTTCGCATGGCAATAGCCACTCTATCTCCTGGACAGATCTTATATTTATCTACCAAGCATTTGGAGAGTGCGTTTACCTTATTTAGATAGTCATCAAATGTTATTCTCCTGTCACCATGAACAATGTATGTCTTTCCTGACAGCATATTTTCGGCATAGGTTAAAAGTTCAATAAGGTTTTTGGGGATGTTTTTTAAAACCTTATATTCAACATTGTTAATATATTTCTTTCTTACAGAAAAAAGATTATCTGTCTCCATCAAATATTTTGTCGCAGCCTCAAAATTCAATATGGTTCCATCTTTCTAAATTGGATTTACAAGTTTTTTATTTACTTTACCTGTTTTCAATAGCTCTTTCTTATTTATTACCATAAATTGTTTTATTACTTCAGCAGTTGGTGAAAGTTTAACCTTTATCGGGTGTACTAAATACCATTGGCGTACTATGGGTAGAGATGAAATTTTAAGCTCTATCAAAGAACCTTCTTTCAATTCCTTTTCAATTGCAACTTTAGATATTAAGGCAATCCCAAGGTCGGCCATTACGGCTTGCTTTATGGTTTCTGTCGAAGACATTTCTTTCCGCGAAAAAACAGTGCCAGCACCTACTTCATCCAAAAATCTATCAAGTAAAATTCGGGTGCCAGAACCTGGCTCTCTGACTAAAAAAACCTCATCAAGGAGTGCATTTTTTAATTCAATCGAACTTATTTTTCTTTTATTGCTTATTTTCTTGTGGATTTGGCTTTCTGTGGCGGCAATCATAATATGGGGATGATCTCCTAACGCTGTCGCTTGAACAGGAGGCACTCTCGGAGGCCTTCCCATTATAGCCATATCAATCATTCTATTATCTAGAGCAGAAATTATTTCGTTTCTATTTCCAACAATCAAGTCTATTTCTATGTTAGGCAATGAGTCTCTTGCATTTGCTATGATCCAGGGTGCATAGTACTGTGCTGTACTTACAACGCCTATGGTGACATGTCCGGTTTTTCCTGATTTCAAGGACTCTATATACTTAAGTGAATGCTCAATTTGATTGTCCAAAATTTTGATCAAAGTTAATAATTCTATACCAACTTGAGTTGGTTCCGTCTTGCCATCTGGGCCCCTAATGAGAATTTGGGCACCAATTATCTCTTCAATTGCTTTTATTTGAACAGATACTGCGGGAGTAGTAAGCCCTATCCTCTCTCCTGCCAATGTAAGGTTGCCGGCTTCATTGATAGATCGTAAAGTTCTAAGCTGCTTTAGATTTATTTGATTTATTTTAGCCATTAAATAAAATTTAACACATTTTAAAAACTTTTCAATTCTCAAATAAATGAAACTTGTTTATACGTTCCTTATATATGAATATATTGGGAAAAGTAGATGGCTACTCCAAAATTTAACGAAGTAATAGATCTTCCAAAGTCAATTGAAGTTGATGTATCCAAAGCTATTGTTGCCATAGCAGAAGTAGCAATTATGATGGCTGAAATTATAAGCTTAGGGGACCTTCAAAGTAATCTTGGTAGAGAGGTTGGTGAAAATTCGGATGGTGATAATCAAAAGGCTCTAGATGTATTAGCTGATGAGGCCTTTATGAAGAAACTTTCTTCTTCATCTGTGAGTTGGTACGCTTCTGAAGAGCAGGAAGAAGTGGTTGAATTAAATAAAACTGGTTCAATATTATTGGCCATTGATCCTCTTGATGGTTCATCCAATATTAGTAATAATGTCTCGATCGGAACTATATTTTCGCTGAGATCTGCAAGGGGTGTTAATTCCAAAAAGCACGCGAGGGACGCACTTTTATCTCCTGGTGAAAATCAATTAGCTGCTGGATATGTGATTTATGGACCTCAAACTACTATTGTATTGACGGCGGGTTCTGGTGTTTCTGAATATATCTTAGACAAAAAAGAAAAAGCTTTTATTCTATGTAGATCGAATATTAATATCCCTAAAGATTCTGCTGAGTACTCGATAAATTCTTCAAACTATAGACATTGGTCAAAACCTATGAAGGCCTACATTGACGATCTTAATCTTGGAATCGAAGGTCCGGCAGGTAAGAACTTTAACATGAGGTGGGTAGCTTCTTTAGTAGCAGAAACACACAGAATTTTATCAAGAGGAGGGATTTTTATTTATCCAGGTGATAATCGTAAAGGGTATGAGAAGGGTAGACTTAGGATGGTCTACGAATGTGCGCCAATTGCCTTTATAATAGCTCAAGCAGGAGGGGGCGCAACAGATATATACAATAATATTCTTTCAGTAGCAGTTGAGGATTTGCATGGAAGGACACCTTTTGTTTTTGGTTCGATAAATGAAGTGAATAGGGTTCAAGTCTACCATGATCTACCGGGCAGTGAAGTGTCTCCGCTGTTTGGTAAGAGAGGACTATTCAGTGCGCAGGGAGGCGTATAATGAGCCTGAAAAATCCTGTAATTTCTGTAACTGGCTCCTCTGGTGCAGGCACATCAACGGTCAAACATACCTTTGAACAAATTTTTAGGCGGGAAGGAGTTACTCCAGCAACAGTGGAGGGAGATGCTTTTCATAGATTTAATCGACTGGAAATGAAAAAAGAATTAGAGAAAAGAAAGGCTTCAGGGGATCAGACGTTCTCTCACTTTTCTTACGAAGCAAATTTATTAGCTGAATTACAAGAACTTTTTAAGAATTACGGTGAGACTAAAACTGGCAATATTAGAACATATGTTCATGACGAAGTTGAGGCCGAAAAATATGGAGTTAAACCAGGTAATTTTACTGAGTGGAGAGAAATTAATTCTAATACAGACCTTATGTTCTATGAGGGATTACATGGTGCGGTTGTAACTAACGAAATTAATATGCCGCAATATGCCGATTTAAAAATCGGAGTTGTTCCTGTAATTAATTTAGAGTGGATACAAAAAATTCATAGGGATCGGGCCCAAAGAGGATATTCAACCGAAGCAGTTACAGATACAATTTTGAGAAGAATGCAAGCGTATGTGCATTGTATTTGCCCCCAGTTTACTGAGACTGATATAAATTTTCAAAGAGTTCCGGTTGTAGATACTTCTAATCCGTTTACTGCTCGGTGGATACCAACTTCGGATGAGAGTATCGTAGTAATAAGATTTAAGGATCCTCACGGCATAGATTTTCCTTATTTGGTATCAATGATAGACAATAGTTGGATGAGTAGAGCAAATTCAATAGTTATTCCGGGTGGAAAGTTAGATTTGGCGATGCAGTTAATATTAACACCTTTAATACATAGATTAGTGCATCAGTCCAAACGCGCTTAATTTATGATGTTAAAAATATAGGGTATTGAAAGGAAAAATATGGCGTTAATTTCATTAAGACAGTTACTAGATCATGGTGCCGAAAAAGGATATGCCGTTCCAGCGTTTAACATAAATAACATGGAGCAAGGGTTGGCAATTTTAAATGCTGCTAAGAAATGTGATGCACCTGTAATTCTTCAGGCCAGTCGTGGTGCTCGCTCTTATGCTGGAGATATAATGCTATCACATATGGTTCAAGCTCTTACTAAAATGTATCCAGATATTCCTATATGTATGCATCAAGATCATGGAAATAATGAAGCTACGTGCCTCTCAGCTATTAGGCATGGATTTACGTCTGTAATGATGGATGGTTCATTGGAGTCTGATATGAAGACACCAGCGAGTTACGAGTACAATATTGATATAACCGCAAAGGTAACATTTTCTGCTCATGCTGTTGGTGCATCAGTTGAAGGTGAGCTGGGCGTTTTAGGGTCTTTGGAGACTGGAGAAGCAGAGTCTGAGGATGGTTCAGGTGCTGAAGGAAAATTAAGCCAAGACCAACTTTTAACTGATCCAGACCAGGCTCTAGATTTTGTAAAAAAGACAAAAGTCGATGCATTGGCTATTGCATGCGGGACTAGTCATGGTGCCTATAAATTTAGCAGGAAACCAGATGGTGATATTTTAGCCATGAAGGTAATTGAAGCAATTCATGGAAAGTTGCCACAGACCCACCTTGTTATGCATGGTTCGTCTTCAGTGCCTCAGAGTTTACAAGATTTAATTAATGAAAACGGGGGTGAGATGCCTCAGACATATGGGGTCCCTGTGGAGGAGATTGAAAGGGGTATTAAGTCTGGGGTTCGGAAAGTAAACATAGACACAGATTGCAGAATGGCAATGGCAGGACAATTTAGGAAGGTGGCAATGGAAAAGCCTTCAGAATTTGACCCCCGTAAATTTTTGGTTCCTGCGATGAAAGAAATGGAAGACTTATGCTTGGATCGCTTTGAAAGGTTTGGTACCGCCGGAAATGCTAAGAATCTTAAGCCGATATCTTTGGATGATATGGCTATTCAGTATTCAAAAGGTTTAATTTAATAAAAAGTAATGGAGATTAAAAATGAACGATAAAACGGAGAAGTTAAGTGGAAAGGCAAGATACTCTGCAGGTGTGTTAGAGTATAAAAAGATGGGGTACTGGGAGCCTGATTATGAACCTTCTGCAACTGATGTTATTGCGCTTTTCAGGATAACACCACAGGATGGTGTAGATGAAATAGAAGCTGCTGCTGCTGTAGCTGGAGAGAGTTCTACAGCAACTTGGACTGTGGTTTGGACCGATAGGCTTACTGCTGCTGAAAAATATCGTGCCAAGGCATATAGGGTAGATCCAGTTCCAAATGAGCCTGGGCAATATTTTGCATACATAGCATACCACTTGGATTTATTTGAGCCAGGTTCAATTGCAAACCTTACAGCCTCAATAATTGGTAACGTTTTTGGTTTCAAACCTCTAAAAGCTTTAAGGCTTGAAGATATGCGACTACCTGTTGCTTATGTGAAGACTTTCCAAGGTCCTGCAACAGGAATAGTGGTTGAAAGAGAGCGTTTAAATATTTAC
>CEUB01016353.1_pt1 | contig 16702 bp, 11 predicted proteins | sample 356491 | NCBI WGS metagenome assembly CEUB01 (sample SAMEA2623370, study PRJEB7988) | marine metagenome | isolation source: saline water (ENVO:00002010), including | reverse complement strand
TTTTAAAACCTTTATATAAACCATTTTATAATAATAAAAAGTCTTTTAAAACAAAATCCAAAAATTTAATAACCAAAGTATTGCCTTCGTCGAAGGCAATACGGCGTCGACGACGCGCACGCACAAGACTTAATTTTTATTGAAATAGTCATATAAGTTATCAACCTTTTCACGATTACAAATACGTGTACATTCTGATTTTGGCCACCAAAATTGACTACCTACAAAATGGGAAAATTGTGATTTTGTTTTGAAAGGTCTTCCTTTATTACCATGGAACATTATGTCATTTTCATAATATTTTTTAACATATATGTCCAAAACATCACAATCAATACCGTATTCTTGAGAGTTTTGGGTGCTGGTAGACAATTTCAAATAAAAATCATAAAATGATTCTAAATGTTTATTTTTTGCTCCAAACATACCACCTAAAATATTAAAATCATGAGCGGGATGATCATGCATAACATGTATACTTTCAGGTTCATTTAGCCATTCATCTACTGCGGTTGATTCTCTACTATTCACTGCACTATCAAGGTCTCTACTTATCCAAACATCTACATTTTTATCATCAAAAGGCAGGAATCGCAAAGACATTTTATTGATATCTGTTTCTATATAAATATATTCAAGATCTAAACTATCGAGTTTAGATAAAACGCCTGGTTCAACCGTTGAATCAATATAAAATCTACAAATCCATCCTGGATAGAATTTCTTTGATAGAACATAATTCATAAATATTCCATTTTGATAATTTCTATTTCTGTTATAACGCCTCTTTTCATCTAAAATCGCCTTTGTGTCGTTAAATAAGCAAAAACTAACAATTTTTTTATTCTTAATATCAAAGATTTTTTGTTTTAAAACCTTTATATAAACCATTTTATAATAATAAAAAGTCTTTTTAAACAAAATCCAAAAATTTAATAACAAAGTTTTCATTAATTAAGAGACATTTTTAATAAGATGTGTGGAATAATTGCATCATTATCACATAATGAAGATATATCCAGTTTATTAATTAATGGATTAATTGAACTTAGAAATCGGGGATATGACTCGGCTGGAATAGGTGTTTCCACGAATAACGAGTTTTCAGTTGTTAAAAGTATTAATACTAATTCAATGGATGAGTTAAAAGAAATTAAAAATGCAAAAATAGGAATTGGTCATACAAGATGGGCAACACATGGTAGTAAAACTGTATCAAATTCTCATCCTCATGTGAGTTCTGATGGAAAAGTAATGATAGTACATAATGGAATTATAGAAAATTATCTAGAATTAAGAGAAGATTTAAAAGAAAAGGGATATATATTTAGTTCAGAAACGGATTCTGAGGTTATTGCTAATTTAATTGCATCTGAATTCACAGATGATCCTCTAAAATCGATAGAAAGCTGTATTCAGAAAATGAATGGAACCTGGGCAATTGTAGTATTATTTCTTGGTATTAATAAGTTGTTTTGTACTCGTCATGGTAGCCCGTTGGTGGTTGGATATAGTAATAATCTTTTCATGGTATCATCGGAAATATCTGGATTTTGTAATAAATTCAATTCTTTTTATGCTTTAGAAAATAATGATATATGTATTGCGGAGTGCGGGCTGGATCGCCTGCATGTTAAAACAAATGAAGTATATTCCTTAACAGATATTCAAAAAAATAAAAATTCTGACAAAATGAATTATGAACATTGGACATTGAAGGAAATACACGAACAACCCGAATCTTGTATTCGGGCCATAAATTTAGGAGGAAGAATAAATGGAAACAATGTGCATTTTGGTGGATTGGAAAGATATAAAAAAAAATTGGAAAATGTAGAACACTTAATAATAATAGGTTGTGGAACATCTTATTATGCGTCAATGGTATCTACACATAATTTTAAGAAATTAAAATCATTTACTTCGGTAACATCTATAAATGGTTGTGAATTCGATATACACGATATTCCTAAAAAAGGTAAAAGTTGTGTGATAGTGTTATCTCAATCCGGAGAAACTCGTGACTTGTATCAGTGTATACAAAAAATACGAGAATATGATGAATCTATAATTATAATTGGTGTAGTTAATGTAGTAGATTCACTCATTTCTCGAGAGGTAGATTGTGGATGTTATTTAAATGCTGGACGTGAAATAGGAGTTGCATCGACTAAGTCATTTACATCGCAAGTTATTGTGATGTCAATGATATCTATTTGGTTTTCTCAATTAGAAGGCAATTCACATGAACGCAATTTAGAAGATTTACGTAAGTTACCAAATAATATAAAGTTATTATTGGAAAATTTGAAAAATAAAATAGAACCGTATATAAAAAAATTGTTGCATCCAAGTATTTTTTTACTTGGGCGTGGAATGATGGAAGGTGTTTGTTATGAGGGAGGTTTAAAAATTAAGGAAATTTCATATATTCACGCAGAAGGATTTTCAGGTGCAAGTTTGAAACATGGTCCTTTTGCCTTGTTATCGGATGATGTTCCCGTTATTTTAATTATTTCAAAAGAGGATTCAAAATCGATGATTAATACTTATAATCAAGTATGCAGTAGAGGTGCTTTCGTATTAATTATTAGTGATGATGAGGAAATAGTAAAAAAATACGGTGGAATTCTAATACCTCGAAATAAGTATTATAGTCATATATTATTTGTTATAGTACTTCAGTATATTGCATATTTATTGTCTATTGAAAAAGGATTAAATCCAGATTTTCCTAGAAATCTTGCTAAAGTGGTTACAGTAGATTAATTCTTCGCGTTATGTCTTAAAAATATTTTTATATAACTGTTTATGGATGATAACTTACAAGAGCGTATCCGAATTGCGAATGGTTTACTATCGGATATATACAAATTAAATAAAGACTTGGCGTCAGCTTCGGCAGCTCAGAGCAAACTAGTGCAGTCTTATTTAGAAGATAATAAAAGTAATTTATCAGATAAAAATATTAGTATTGAAAAATTGGATAGGTTAATAGAGAATATGACCATATTGATAACATTCATAAAAGAATGTGCAGTCTTATCTTCTAAATAAGACTGTACATATAAAATGGTATAAAAATGATGTTATATTTATAAATGTAATTAATATAGTAATATGTCTGCTCTAGTTGATAATAGTCTTGCATCAATATGTACAATCAATCAAGATTCAACTCGTGTTGGATTTAATTCATCAGAATTGCAATCTGGTACAAACAATGATGAAGAAATTAAGAAATCTATAGATAGAATGGCGATATCTAAATTAAGAAGTAATTTAGAGGGTCGTTGTATTGGAAGTGGATATGTTATTCCGGGTAGTTTAAAGATGTTAGAAAGAAGTAATATATCATTTCCACATGAATCGTTGCAATTGTATTATTGTATGGAGGTTAAGTATGAATATAAGCTTTGTAATCCGAATCCTGGTAAAGTTTTAAAGTGTAAAATTATAACAAAAAACAAAATTGGATTATTGGGTCGTTTAGATGATGATAAATCGCCATTGGTAATATTAATACCAGAAGATTTATGTGATTCTCCAGAAAAAAGGGAACTTGTAAGGAATTCGGAAATAGATTCTATTATTTCAGTGATCGTAGTTGGTAAAAAATTTGAGCAAAATGATAAAAAGATTACAGTAATTGCGGAAATAAATATTTAGACTTTTTCGGTGTTGACCTCCGCGGAGTCGTCGGTGGCCTTTATGCGTAGCCTTGTTTGAACATATAAAATAATTGACAGATTTATAAATGATAAAATATTAGCGATAATGAAAGGTATAGAATTTATTAGAAAAGCAGAACTTCCAAGAAATATGCATGCTATAAATTCTAATAAAATAAATGTTAAATTGATTTTTGAAGGATCTGTTAGTTGTTCACGAATTAGAGGAAGCAATCTAATAATGAGAAAGAATGCACCAATAAGACCAAGAATATCACTAAGTAATGGCCTCATTTTTTTTATTATATAATTGAAACAAGTGATTCATTTTTTTAAAAGTTGGCATCCATAGAAAACTCTCTAATTGCACTAACTTGTTCATTGGTATGCATATTCGCTTTTGAATATTCAGAAACTCGTTTTTCAAAGAAGTTTGTTTTACCTTCCATACTGATCATCTCCATAAATGCAAAAGGATTCTGAGACTTATATACTTTTGAACACCCCATTTGTACTAGTAATCTATCGGCTACGAATTCAATATAAGTGGACATTGATTTTGCATTAATACCAATAAGATTACACGGCAACGCTTGTGTAATAAATTCTTTTTCAATTGTAACAGCTTCTATGATGATCTCTTGTATTACAGTTTCTGGTAATTTTTCTGCAAATTTATGATAAATTAATATTGCAAATTCTGTATGCATTCCCTCATCTCTACTAATAAATTCATTACTTAAAGATAATCCAGGCATTAATCCACGCTTTTTAAGCCAAAATATCGAACAGAATGCTCCAGAGAAGAAGATTCCTTCAACTGCAGCAAAAGCAATCAAACGTTTTGAAAAGTTAGAATCCATATCATTAATCCATCTAATTGCCCAATCAGCCTTTTTCTTAATACACTCAAAATTATTAATAGCATCAAATAATTTTGTTTTCTCATTACTATCTTTGATTAATGTTTCGATGAGAAGTGAATATGTTTCACTATGTATTGTTTCGGATGCAGTTTGAAACGCATAAAATGAACGAACTTCAGGTATATCAATATCTTGCATAAATCGTTCTGCTAAATTTTCAAGTACAATACCATCACTTCCTGCAAAAAATGCCAATACCATTGAAATAAAATGTTTTTCATTGCTGTTAAGTTTCTCCCAATCTTGGATATCTTTCGAAAGATCTATTTCTTCGACTGTCCAAAAAGCTGCAACTGCTTTTTTGTACATTGTCCATACATCAACATGTTCAATTGGAAATAAAGTATATCTCTTAACATTTGACGAAACAATACTTGCCATATATAAATTATATTAAATTATATATATACATTTATACGCTTTTAAGGATAAATAGTATAATACCTGTAGTAAATATAACATCTATAATTTAAATTTTAGAAAATGGTTAATTAATAGACTAGTTATGGACTACCAGCATGGAATATGTCTATTTCAGAGACATTTTATAGCGTTAAAAGAATCTAGTAAATACTTGTTTTTAAGAATTAGCAAGTGTAATGAAGTAGTAATATCAATACTTGATAATATAAATAGCCAATTTTCCATCAAGAAGCTATCTCCCACATCTTATCACATGTATACCAACAAACTTTATAATATACAGAATGTAATTCAAACAACATCGGTTGATAGGACATCTTCAATAAAAAATAGACACTTGTCCATTACAAAATGTGAAATGAAAATCGATGATTTATTAGGTGTGATATGTTGTTCCGATGTACGAATACTATTTAATTGGATTACGAATGGTGAATGGCAAAAGTGTATACCAATATATCAAGAATCGATATTAGCAGAAAAAATTGATTTTGTTGAGAAAAATTTTGTTCCGCGTCGCTTCTCTAAATCATGTGATGATAATGTAGATAATGTAATAGAATCACCAGACGAACACATACGTTTTAAAGTAATTGATTCAGAAACTCAAATCATATTTGATAATATATTGGAAGAAGAACAATATATTTTATATGGATGTTTTAAAAGAGATTCAATACATTGTTCTAGATTATACAAGTTTTATAATGATAAATACAATGAATTATGTTCTAGAATGACCAATAAACATATACCAAAAGACTTTCGAACAAAATTTATAGATCAAATGCGAACAGATGATATATTAGGAAAAGATACTGAGGACAATTCAAGTACTGTATCTTTGGCATATACAAACGCGAAGGAATACAAATGCATGCCTTTAAATATACTAATATCACATTTTATGAGTGGTAATATAGAGTTGAAGTCATATATGTTAACTTTATTATTATTATATGATGATAATACGAAATATATTGCGACAATATTATTTGATTTTATTCTAAATGAAGACCAATCGGCTCATATGGCACATGAATTATATTGTAATATGCACTGGAGTATTCAAAAGGAATTTGAGTATTCTTATAGAGCAATGGCTTCAAAGATGAAAAGTATAAATGCAATGGATAAGATACCTTATGAGAAGCGGGTATTAATTTGCAGTGCATCTGATGAAGCGAAGGAAAAGGCTTATGAAAAAATAAAGAGTGCAAATTCACCAGAAGGGGGTAGCAAAGCTCAACAATGGTTGGATGGATTTTTAAAGGTACCATTTGGTAAATACAAATCACATTCAATTATTGATAGTTTGGCTATGTTTAAAATAAAAATAGATGGTTTAAGATTGAAAATGGAATTAGATGATAATTACAAAAATATAAAAAAATTATCATTAAATACTTCCTATAATATTGATAATTTTATTAGAAAATTAAAGACAATTTTGAAAAAGGTTAATTCTGATGAGTTAAGTGTATCGGTACTTGAAATAGAAAATAAATCTGATCCGGAAAATGAGCATAAGCCTATGTTGTTATCGAATTTGATGACTATAGCGAATAATATAAATTCAAGAACGAGTAGTCTATCGGATGATAGTTCCGATAACAGTTCATCGTCAATGTATGATGAGAGAATATCTATAATAAATGGTTCATTACAAAAAAGAAGAACACATCGTTCTGTGTCTTTAAAATTATTTGATGACCATGTGAATGAAAAAAAAAGTAAACATACCGAATTTTTTACTAAGAAATCACTTTATAAAGAATTATGTACGTTATGTAAAGGATGGGACGATTATGAAATAGAAAAAAGAACATATATTCAAAATATTAGAAATACTCTTGATTCGGTATGTTATGGACATAATGAAGCAAAAAACGAAATTCAAAGACTTGTGGGCCAATGGGTAAACGGTTCTACAGATGGTACAATTATTGGTATAGAAGGTCCACCTGGAAATGGTAAGACAACTCTTGCAAAAATGGGAATATCCAAATGTTTGATAGATACGGATGGGTCACCAAGACCATTTGGAATGATAGCTCTTGGTGGAAGTTCTAATGGCTCTACTTTGGTTGGTCATAATTTTACTTATGTTGGATCTACATGGGGTAAAATATTAGATATTGTTATCAGTTCAAAATGTTTAAATCCAATTATATATATTGATGAGGTTGATAAGATAAGTCGAACTGAGCATGGTCGAGAGATAACAGGTATATTAACCCATTTAACAGATTCCACACAAAATGACCACTTTGAAGATAGATATTTTTCAGGAATACCCCTTGATTTATCAAAAAGTATTATTATTATGTCATTTAATGATAGAAGTTTAATTGATCCTATATTACGTGATAGAATGCATATTATAAAAACGAAACCTTTAACAACCCCAGATAAAATTATAATAATAAATGATTATTTGTTACCGGGTATATTAGAGAATGTAGGATTTGCAAGTAAAGATATAATAATAAAGAATAATACTTGCAAATACCTAATTGAAACATATACATACGAAGCAGGTGTTCGTAAACTTAAAGAATTATTATACGAAATAATAAGAGAATTTAACTTAAAATTAATATCTAAGAAATCAAACAATAAATTTCCTTATGAAATAAAAGAAAAGTATATTGACGAAGTCCTTCAGAAAAAGGATAAAGTACATAGAAAGTTAGTACATTGTGAGCCAAGAGTTGGATTAATAAATGGTTTGTTTGCAACTACTAGTGGTGTTGGTGGATTAACAACAATAGAAGTATTTAGAACACATAGTAATACGTTCTTAGATTTAATATTAACTGGTAGTCAGGGTGATGTTATGAAAGAAAGTATAAAATGTGCTAGGACAATTGCATGGAATCTATTACCAATGAGTGTTAAAGATAGTTTCAAGATTAAGAAGAGTTCTGACGCAAACCCACCCGAGGACACACGCGACTCGTTTGCATTGCATGTTCATACACCAGAATGTAGTACTCCAAAAGATGGTCCATCCGCTGGCGCAGCGATAACATTGGCTATATTATCACAATTATCTCGAATTGCTATAAGAAATGATATTGCAATGACTGGTGAAATTGATTTAAATGGTAATGTTACAATGATAGGTGGATTACAATCTAAGTTACAGGGAGCACTAAGTGCTGGTGTAACAAAAGTGTTAATTCCTTTTGATAATAAGAAGGATTTGGACGAAATAATTCGTGAAAAAAAAATTGTTGAAATATCCGACAAAAAAAAGGATTTTAATGTACTCACAGTAAAAAATATTTTTGAAATGATACCACATGTTTTTGTTGAAAATGATTTAGAATTTGTTAACTATTTGTAAGCGAACTCTCTTCGACGGCAACTTTGTTGCGTTTTCGCTCTTTTTTGTCTTTTTCAGAAAAATAAGAAAAAATCATACCAATACCCATACCTATTATCCAACCAATACCAACATTTAATATTTGTGAATATACTTCTTTTTCATCAAAAATACTTATACATAGTAATATAGCGAATATACTTCCCATTACAATTGTTGATAACATTGAACCAAGTTTTGATGAGAGTATGTTTTCCATCATTAAGTAACCAACAACATAACCTAAAACAATTCCTGGAAATGACGGGTAATTACTTCGGAAATGGTCTGGATTTCCAACAGGAGTAAATATTAATGCAATAATAGAACTCATTATTGCACCAAATAAAAATATACCACGATCAGCTGTAGGAGATAATAAAAATATATATAGAGGAATTAATATAAAAGCAGTTGGTAAACCCAAAGAAAATGCTTTATAATTTTCTTTATATTGTTCAGAAATAGAGTTAATTGATGCCTTTATTCCATTCGCGGCTTGTGATGCAGGTTGATCTAGAGCTACAGGAGTAGTATCACTTGACATTATAAAGTTAAAATATTTTTTTTAATAAAGTTGCGTTGAATCCCTGGTCTAAAGTAAGTTTCATTTAGTAATGCATAGCCATATATTATTAAAGGCATCATTGGACATATCCAATCCATTGTTGACTAATATTATATTTGGTAAGTCGTTTTTAATAGAATGGATACGTTTTAATACTATGACAATGATTAGTGAACCAATTATGCATAAGTTTGAGACTGAAAAAAATAGTAAAACAAACCCAGGTGGAATTTCTGGTATAGCTTTGCTTTGTGAGTCTCACGTAAGCATGCATACATATCCTGAGACAAACACAATTTATGCTGATATATTTTCATGTAAAGAATTAGATAAAGAAAAGAATATAGAGTTTATTAAAAGATATGGAACTAAGGATTTGGATATCGAATTAGTTTTTCGATATTAATATATAAGCTTCAATTCCGTATATTTTTCCATAGTCATATGAACATATTTTAATAGTTGATTTGTCAATAAAAGGTTTAATGATATGTAAATCTTGTTTGGAAAAATGCAATTGATTGAGCAAAAGCTCTGCTTTTTCGCGACGAATTGTCTTAAATGATGCGTCTCTTTTTTTTGCTTGTTTCATAATTTGAGAATCTGCTTTTATGCGATGACCGGGTATACTACCACAATATACTTGTGTTTTTTGTAGACAATTTTTGAGAAATGTACCCATATTAATATTTGATTTTTGAGTTGTAAAATCAATTTCAACATCTTCTATAATCAAATCATAATTATTAGGTGTTTTTTCTATAAATTCAATCGCATCACCTATATTAATTGTAAGTCGTTCATCTTGACTAACATCATTTGTAATTTTTCTAAAAATATCATTTTCTTTAGCAAATTTAACTACTTCTGCGTCGATCTCGACGAGGTGTACACTCTCCACAAAATGATATTTTAGACACACAGATGCTGCTATTAAATCTCCACCGCCCAATATTAAAATATTTTTTGGTTTGTATTTTTCAATTGGTAATGAACATTGCAAATAATGAGAAAGCTCATATTCACTACTGTGGACCTGTATTTCATCATTTAAGAAAAGTGCAAAAGTATTGTCCTCTTCTCTTTCAAGAAATTCAATTTTTTGCCACGGACTATTGTGTTCATAAATAACATCCCATTCTAATTCGACAGGTGGTGCCTGTGTGGATGTGACGAGGAACGCTTCGTTACAGGCGCAGCGCATGAAACATAATAATAAAATAACTAATAAAAATATTAAATATGTAATTCTCATTAATAACAAAAATATAATTATCGCGCTACGCAAACTCCATAATATTTAGTTTAAGGTTTTTCTCTGCGGATAAACTAACAAATTTTTCTAATCTTTTTTTAAACCCTCTTGCTTTTTTTAGTTGCCATTCTAATTGTAGTGCTAATATTTTTTCACCAACATTAATATATGCCAATAAACGCCAAGGCCTATTTGATCTAGTTCTTTTTGCACCAGAACTTAATTCTCCATTATGTTGTCTTAGACGACGAAACACATCTGTTGTTGAACCAATGTATGTGTGACGCGATTGTGATATTAACAAATAGCAACTCCACATTAATTATTATTATATGTTTCAATTAGTAACTTAAGATAGTATTATTTTATTTGTATTTATCATATGGAACTAGATGATATATTGGGTGATGTTGATAATAACCAAGTAGTAGACCTTCGTGATCTAGTATTTTTTGCGTCATATCTTCATTTAGATAATGAGGGTCAACATTTAGCTCCAGAAAAATTTAGAGACATAAAAAACGCTCGCCTGGATGGAGTGTTTGGAATTACATATGATGATTTAGAATTATTAGCAAAATACGTTTTAGATAATGAGAATGTTGAATTAGTTAAAGAAGAAACTCTTGTATTTTTGAGACAAATTGATTCGACAACCGAATATAAAATCGTGGATGATTCTATGAAAATATGTGGATTTAAATTGGTATTTCGTGATATGATAGATAAATCACTTATTACAAATATACCAAACAATTGGGATATTTCTGTACATGAAAACAGAATATTATTATATACATCGGTTCGTAATTCATTATTTGATGATACATGGACTACTTTATTTAAACAAGGTATGTCCAATGATATTGAGATTGATTCGTCTGGAATAAAGCTTGTGAATCATAATTGTGAGTTTGTTGCTAAAGAATATTATAAATTAATAAACGGCTATTTTGAGCCAGAACCAGAGCCACAACCAGAGCCACAACCAGAGCCAGAGTCACAACCAGAGCCAGAGCCACAACCAGAGCCGCAGCCAGAACCAGAGCCAGAACATGAAGAGGCCCAACCATTAGCTAAATCTATTGAAGAAATATTATCAGGCCATTTAAAACAGTGGATATTACCTTCAAATGCATTACCTGAAACAATTGATAGTGAGACTGATCCAAGTTTTGTCTCAGGAAACATACGCTATTTATCTGAAACAAGTACAAATGGTTATTTTAAGATTAGTGTGTTGCGCTCCATATTGCAATTAAGTGAAAGATTTTATTCTTTCGGATTTGCTAACACAAGTGGGGGATGGATGGATAATGATTTAGTAGAAAGACATGGTATATATGCAACAACTGATGAACTGTCCATTTTTAAAGGAGACATAAATGGAAGCACTAGTCATTACGACGGGTACAGCTCCGATGACGTTGTAGATTCAACCGGATTTTCTTCACTAATAGATGATTCTGGTAATAATATGAGCGATTTTAATAGTTCTGATGTAATAACTCTTGAAATTATACCAGATATAGACTCATCAAATGATATTTTTATTGTATCTGTGTGTGAAAATGCTAGGCTACTTAATTTTGGTACAATTGGAGGTGTATCGCTCGGTAGTGACAAATATCCAGTTGATTTTGCAACATGGGATTCATCAACATTGAGTTATATAATTGGATTTAGACATATAGAGAGAACTTTTGATAATAATAATGATTTTGGTCTTTTAAAAATGTGCAGAGTTAATGATTCGGGTAACATTGCGGGCTCGGCGAAGGAATATGCGGCCAACATTCCCAGTAGTCAAGTAGATTTGATAAATATTTATCATAATAATGCAGAATTTATTACTGATGTTTCCCCTGGGAATGGTTGGTCTGACTTATCTTCTTCAAATAGTTTTTATTTAAATAAAGGGTCAGAAGATGTATACGTACCAGTTGGTGAAATATATTATAAAAAGATAAAATACAGTCATAATACATCGCATAATCAAGATGGATGGTTTGTGTGGGTAAATCACTCACCATATTCTCATGCTATGATGTTGTTTAATCAGGAACCATCTGATGACCAATATTCGCTTTCTGGTGAACTCAATTATGTATTAGAAAGTGTATTGAATTATTATCATGATGGTAAATACACAAATAGTGTAATAAACGGAATTGATTATAATCTTATACCCGCTAGTACTGGAGTTAGTGAAAGTATAACTGGTAATTTAGATTATATTGCAATTGGACAAGGAACAGCAGATGTAGATAATGGTTATGTATACATAGAAAATAGCGCTAGTTCTGAATTTTTTAATAGAGATTGGACGATGTCAATGTGGTGTCGATTTAATCCATTAGACACTGGCAGCATACGTATTATTGATACATATTCATCAGCAAACAATCAGTCTGGTTATATGTTCCTTGGTTCGGTCGGCGACAGTTTACGTTTACAAATCAGGAGCCGCGGCGTCGTTGGGGATCTAGTAGATGCTGTCCCATCTATTGAATTTATTGATAATATTTGGCATCATTTTTGTTTGGCATTTGACTATACAAACAATAGAATATCATTATATATTGATTCAATTCTTCAAGAACATTCAAGGGATTTACCCGACGTATCGGGAGCTACATATAACGGTAATGATGATTCATATTTCAATATAGGGGGTAATATAAGAAACGAAAAGTCAAGTGGAGCTATGGATTTAGCGAAAAATTCTTGTTATAAAAAAGTATTAAGCCAAGTTGAAATCGGTGTGTTATACAACTTTGAAAATCCTTATAATCCAGTATATTCTTTCGAAGGTTCGCCAATGATTTGTAATGATGAGAATGATTTTATTTCGATTAGTCCTAGTAATCCTTTTAATAGAGGTTATAGTGTTGAAATATATGTAAAAATTGAAGATATGAATGCGGATGAGTTGGATGTTAATGGAACATTATTTTCAATTGGAAATGGCGATGCTGGATTAATTGCTACTACAAATCGCGACAATAATATCATGTTTTTAATGAGCGACGGCGAGGACGCCTCCGGCGAGGACGCTGGCGCGGTTAAATATCACACAAACGGAATACCCAAAAATGCGGCGAGATTTACGCATATTGTTTTGACATTAGATGACAATGGTATGGATTTTAAAGTATATATAAATGGGTTTGCTTATGATGATTGGTCTAGTACTGAAAATGATATAGATACTCCAATATTTACTAATCTATTAATTACTGAATTTATTTGTGGTTCGTCGTTAAAATATTCCGATTTTACTTTATCAAAATTGAATCCCGGTTCAACTATATCTTATTTCAAAATATATGAAACTATAATATCTGAACAAAAAGCATTAAAGTTATATGCAGAACATAATCCAACTCCGAATCATTTTTACATTGAAGCGACAAGTGATGGAAATATTTTAGATAGAGGTTATAGTAATAGCAATATAAATAGCACTTCGTATGGTAATGCTATAGACCCTAGGGCAAACGGTTATGAATATTTCTTTTTGGGAGATGCAGACCCCCTTTCTGGTATTAAATTGGGACCAAGTGATTCTGCGGGTGGAATTCTTACTGATGTAGGAATAAATGCTTCCAACTGGTCTTTATCATTTTGGATATATATAACTGAAGAAAGTTTTGAAAACCATGGGGACAACTATGATCGATTGTATTTATGTGGATTAGACCCCCATTGCCAAGGCGGCGGCGGCAACGATTTATTCATAATTATATGGCCGCAGGCAGGCCAGGGCGGCTACAAAAAAGTTCTTATAGATTTTTGGAGTTCTGGAGCTCCTGCGGCTCCGAGTTGGACAGTAGGCACCTTCGACATTAGCGCCCATTTTTCCAAATGGACTCATTTTGTTTATGTTAATAGAGCTGGTGTCGGAGAGGTATATATAGATAATACATTATTGGCTTTCGCCGATGAATCGTCGACGCGCGGCGTTCATGATAATGACCCTCTATATACATTTAATTTTGGATCGGCACACGAAAAAGGTTTACCTGGATATATTGCTCAACCTGCAATATATGATCATGCTATAGATATTTCAGAAATTAATAAATTATATGAATCATTTGATAATTCAATAGAACCACATCCTTATCTTTGGCGGATAAAATCAGATTTAGCTGATGCTATAGATGATTGGATTAGTGATTCTTCGAGTGCAGAGTTGATTTATGGTAATATTTCCGATTGGAATGTATCTGCAATCAAAGATATGAGTGAATTATTTAGTGGAAAAGGGACTTTTAATGAAGATATTTCAGCTTGGGATGTATCTAGTGTAACGTCTATGAGGGATATGTTTAGGAGCGCTAGTTCGTTCAATCAAAATATTTCTAGTTGGAACGTTAGCAAAGTTACTAATATGTATAGAATGTTCCAGAGCGCCTCTGCCTTCAACGTAGACATAAGTAATTGGGATGTTTCCAGTGTGACAAATATGGCTGATATGTTTCATGACGCAGGATCTTTCAATCTCTCTATTAATAGTTGGAATGTGTCCCGTGTGACAACTCTGGCATATATGTTCGAAGGGTCCGCTTTTAACAGTGATATCAGTGCCTGGGATGTTTCAAATGTGTCGGATATGATACGGATGTTCTACCATAATACAGCTTTCAACACAAATATTGGATCATGGACTGTTTCCAAGGTAACGAATATGGTAGGGATGTTCAATGGTGCCAAGAAATTTAACCAAAATATCAGCGATTGGAATGTGGAATCCGTGACAAGTATGGGTGCAATGTTCAAGGAAGCCGAGGACTTCGACCAATCTCTCAGTGGTTGGAATGTTAGTAAGGTAACGTATATGGCGGATATGTTTATGAAGGCTAGTTCGTTCAATCAAGATATTAGTGACTGGGATGTGTCCAGTGTCACGAGTATGTACCGTATGTTTGATGATGCCTCATCCTTTAACGAGGACATCGGTGGTTGGGATGTATCCAATGTTGTAGATATGAGTTATATGTTTAAATCCGCAACAACATTCGATAAAGATTTAGATAGTTGGAATGTATCAAGTGTGAAAGATATGAAATATATGTTTCAATCCGCAAGTGCTTTTAATCGACCAATTGGTAGCTGGAATATATCTAGTGTAACAAAAACGCAAGACATGTTTGTGAATGCAAGTAGTTTTAATCAAGACATTAGTGGCTGGGATGTATCTAATGTAACATATATGAGTTTTATGTTCTCAAACACACCTTTCAACAATGGTGGGTCTACTGGTATTAATAATTGGGACGTGTCTAGTGTTACTACTATGTGGGGGATGTTTAAGGGAGCAACATCTTTCAATCAAGACATTTCAAATTGGAATATTGAAAATGTAAATGATTGGACCAATTTTGGTAGCAATGCAACACTTATGAGTGACGAGTTTCAAGCTATTACTGATTCACTAGGAATATATAAATGGAATTATTTCAAATATAAATTTGATGATAGCGAACTATCAACTGCATTGAATAACTGGCATGATGATTCTTCGGGGGCTATTGTAAATTATGGACATATTACCAATTGGGATGTTTCACAAGTGACAGATATGAATAATTTGTTCTTAAATAATTTTACTTTTAACGAAGATATTTCTAGTTGGGATGTATCCAACGTAACACAAATGCAGCAAATGTTTTATGAAGCACACGCTTTCAATCAACCAATTGGTGGTTGGAATGTATCTAAAGTGAACAATATGAATGGTCTGTTTAGAGAAGCACACGCTTTCAATCCCCCTCTTAATAGTTGGAATGTATCCAGTGTGACAGATGTGTCATATATGTTCGAATCCTCCGCTTTTAACAGTGATATTAGTGACTGGGATGTTTCAAATGTGTCGAATATGAAGGGGATGTTCCGCGACACCGATTATGATCAACCTCTTAATAGTTGGAATGTATCTAAAGTGACAGATATGGCGTTGATGTTCAACGACACCGCTTATAATCAAACTCTAGATGGCTGGGATGTATCCAGTGTACAATGGTTAAATGGCATGTTTAAATATAATCAATCATTTAATCAACCTCTTAATACTTGGAATGTATACAGTGTCAAGTCTACTAAGGAGATGTTTAGAATGATAAATAACGGAGCTTTCAATTACCCTCTTAATAATTGGGTTTTCCCTAGTGCAACAGATATAAGTTGGATGTTTTGTCATTGTAAATCTTTCAATCAAAATCTTAATAGCTGGAACGTATCCAAAATCTATACTTTAGAGCTCATGTTCCATGGATGTGACATTTTTAATCAACCTCTAGATAGCTGGGATGTGTCGAGTGTAACAAGTATGAAAAATATGTTTGCTGGTTGTCATGCTTTTAATCAACATCTAGATAGCTGGGATGTATCAAGTGTGACAATTATGATGGAGATGTTTCGTGACGCAACAATTTTCAATCAACCTCTTAATAGTTGGAATGTGTTCGGTGTGACATCAATGGT
>CEUB01079894.1_pt1 | contig 16725 bp, 13 predicted proteins | sample 356491 | NCBI WGS metagenome assembly CEUB01 (sample SAMEA2623370, study PRJEB7988) | marine metagenome | isolation source: saline water (ENVO:00002010), including | reverse complement strand
AATTACTCCACTAACCATTATTCTCCAACTTCCTACTCCAGTATATATTAAAATAAATGCACCAATTAAAACCATTAGAGTTGATGTCTCCGCAATAGATCCTGGAATTGATCCCATAAACATTTGTAAAGGCTCATAGTTTAATGAACTTTTTCCAGACGCTAAAACACCCAAAATAGTCTCTCCTGAAATTCCATCTATATTAGAAGCCTCTGAAACCCAAACTTGATTACCAGACATATATGTTGGATAGGCAAAAAATGCAAATGCTCTAGCTGTTAATGCAGGGTTCAAAATATTCATTCCAGTTCCACCAAATGCTTCTTTACCAATTATCACAGCAAATGCAACTGATAACCCAACCATCCATAAAGGAATGTCTACTGGCATAATCATAGGGATTAAGAGTCCTGTTACTAAATATCCTTCATTTATTTCATGTCCCCTAAAAACTGCAAAAGCAAACTCTATTGCTAGGCCAACAATATAAGATACTGCAATCATCGGAACAATTTTAGCAGATCCATGAATAAATAAATCTATAGTATTGTATTCTATATCTAATTGAGAATAATACTGAAAACCTGTATTATAAATTCCATAGAACAATGCTGGTAATAAGGCTATGATAACTGTGATCATAGTCCTTTTTAAATCAACAGCATCTCTAATATGAGCACCGTGTTTAGTAGTATGGTTTGGCACATATAGAAAAGTATCGAATGCATTAAAAGCAGGTGCAAACCTTTCCCATTTTTCTCCTTTATTAAAAGGTTTTTTAAGTTTATCTATAGTTTCTCTAATATTCATATAAATAATTAACCAACTTCTTTAATCATTAAATCAAGTCCTTTTCTTATTATATATTGAGCCTCTATTTTTGAAGAGGAAGAATAATCAATAAGAGAAAAATCTTCAGGAGCAACTTCATAAATTCCTAAACTTTCCATTTTATCAATATTTTCTGCCATGCATTCCTTAAGTAATTGCATAGGATAAATATCCATAGGAAAAACTCTTTCCATTTCACCTGTTACAACAAATGCTCTTTCTTCGCCATTCAAATTGGTGTCTAAATCATATTTTTTATTTGGGAATAACCAAGAAAAAGAGGTTTTATAAATACTTGGCACCACATTATTAATGAAAGGTACCCAACCAAACATTCTGTATTGATTTCCTTCCCTTAAAACAGAGACTGTATTATTATAAAAACCTAAATAATTATCAGGTTCAACTTTATTTCCAGTTAAAACATCTCCATTAATAATTCTCAATGAATCATTTGAATCAGTCCCAGCATCATTAATAATCTCATATAATTCAGAGCCAGCAATTGTTTTATAGTATTGAGGATTTTTAACTGGCGCACCTGAAACTGCTATTGTTCTAATAGGTTTATAAATTCCTGTTAAAAAAAATCTTCCTAAAATTGCTACATCTTCAGGACCTATTGTCCAAATTTTTTCACCAGAATTGATAGGATTAATATGATGAATTTGAACTCCTACATTACCTGAAGGGTGAGGTCCACTTACACTATGAACTTTTATACCATTTATATCATTAATAAATGTTGAAACATCTTTTTGAATACAAATATTTATTTCACCATCCGTTAATTTAGACAAAACTTGTAAACCCATTTTAAACTCCTCTTTCTGATCCTCTAAAATAATTTGAAAATCAGCAGAAATTGGAGCACTATTAAATGAAGAAATGAAAATAGATTTTGGTTTATCTGAGGGATTTGCAATTATATCGTATGGTCTTTGTTTAATAAATGGCCAACATCCTGATTTTAAAATAGTATTTTTAATTTCATCAGGATTTAATTTTTCAAATTCAATAATACTAGGTTCTATTTTTTTTTGATTATCTACATTAATAACAATTTCTATAATTTTTCTTTTTGCTCCTCTAACAATTTCTTTAATTATTCCATCAACAGGGGAGCAAAATTTTATTCTTTCATCTTTCTTGGAATAGAAAATAGCATCACCAGCATTTACTTTTTCACCTACTTTTACAACCATTTTTGGAATAATAAGATGGAAATTTGAAGGATTTAAGGAGACTGATTTAGGATAAGGAGCCTTTTTTACGATGTTCTTGGCAGCTCCTTTCAAATTAATGGTTAAACCATTTTTAATTCTGATATCGTTTGACATATTTATTTGTAATGTCTAATCGGTCGCAAATTTATTAATTTAAACCCTTAAGTAAAAGTCGATTCAACATTAATTTATTAATAAAGTTTTTATTTATATTCATTCTAAATAATAAATAATTATTGATTTTTTATTTATGATATCTTTATACTGGCTATGTCATTAAATTTTAAAATATTTTTTAAAATAGTTTTCATTCTAATTGGCAACTATTTGAATTCTCAAAGTCTAGAAATTCCCAATAATATTAAAACAATTATTCTTAAAAGTTCAAAATCATCAGGACCATTTATCTACTTTGGCGATCAAATAGAATTAAGTTTTGATGACCTTGATGCTGATGAAAAAAACTACTATTATCAAATAAAACACTTTGACTATATGTGGAATCCATCTAAATTATATAAGTCGGAATATTTAGAGGGCTTTGATGACATAAGAATAAAAAAAATCAGAAATTCATTTAATACTTTAAAACCATATACCAATTATAATTTAAGCATACCTAATGATGATATAAGTTTGAAAGTATCTGGAAATTATTCCATTGGTATTCATTTATCAAATGGTAAAAAAATTTTTGAAAAAAGATTTTCATATATAAACAATCAAACATCTATTCAGATAACAATATCTAAATCAAATACTATCGATAATATAAAAACAGACCAAAAAATTAAAATAAATCTTAATTGCATAGATTGTACTAAAATATATAATAGTTCTTCAAGGCTAAAAGTAATTGTATTAAAAAATTATAATTGGTCAAATTCAATAGTCATAGAAAAACCAAAATTTATTTTTTCTAATAATTTAATTTATGATGACATTTATTTTCCAGGTGGGAATGAATTTTTAAATTTTGATAACTCTAAAATTAATTCAACAAGCTATAAAATATATAAATCAACATTAACCGACATATATAATAATTTTTTAGTTGAGGATCGAGAAAGAACAAACGATGTTTATGAGTTTAATCCAGATATAAATGGTGAGTTTTTGATTAATTCAAATAATAATTATGACCTTGATATTGAAAATGATTATGCAAGAGTTCATTTTAATTTAAAAACTAACATTATCAATAAAAAAAATAACGTATACTTAATTGGAAGATTTAACAATTTCATTTTAAATGATAATTATAAATTAAAATTTGATGAAAAAACAGCATCATATAAAGGTTACTTTTTGTTCAAACAAGGCTTTTATAATTATAAATATGGTTATAGAAATTCATTAAAACCAAACACTATTAATTATTTTGAAGGAAATTTTTGGCAAACTGAAAATTTATATACTGTGTTAATTTTTCATAAAAAAAACAATGAAAAGTATTTTAAATTAATAGGTGAAAAGAGTATAAAATCATTAAACATAAAAAATTAATAAAAAGAGATTCATTTTCTTTTATTTAATCAATATATTAGCTATGAAGATTTTTAATTATGATCAATCACGTAACAAAAGGAATTAAAATTTCTGTAAAGTCGATTTACGATGGTTCTTATTTTAAAAACTATAATCTCCATTTTTCTTTTAATTACACCATTACAATAACAAATCAAAGTAAAAACACAGTTCAACTAAAAACTAGACACTGGAGAATTTTTGATTCATTAAGTTCAGATATAATAATTGATGGAGAAGGAGTAATTGGTAATAAACCTTTATTAAATCCAGGAGATTCATACAAATATTCTTCAGGATGTTTAATAACATCTCCTGTAGGTGCTATGAGAGGATTTTATAATATGGTTGATGTAAATAATGGTAAAAAATTTAGAGCTTATATTCCTACTTTTAAATTAACTGCTCCACAAGCTTTAAACTAAACTTAAATTAACTTTTTAAATTCATAATAAATGAAAAACAATACTTTTCAAGTACCAAAACGTATTAATGAGGAGACTAAAGATTATATAAAAGGATCTAAAGAAAGAAAAGAGGTAATAGAAACTTATAATTTAATGTTTTCTGAAAAAATTGACATTCCGCTATTCATTGGAGAAAAGGAAATTTTTACAGAAAATAAAAAAAACATTACTCCTCCACATGATCATCAAAAGATTGTTGGAACTTACTCATTATGTGAAGAAATTCATGTAAAAGATGCTATTAAATCTGCATTAGATAAAAAAAATGAATGGACTAATACCCCTTGGGAAGAAAGAGCTTCAATTTTTTTAAAAGCAGCTGAATTAATTGCTGGACCATATAGGTCAAAAATTAATGCTGCTACAATGATAGGCCAATCAAAAAGTATTTTTCAAGCAGAAATTGATGCTGCTTGTGAATTTGTAGATTTTTTAAAGTTCAATATTATTTTCATGTCTGAAATATATAAAGAACAACCCATTACTGTCGGAAATGTTTCTAACAGACTAGAATATCGTCCATTAGAAGGATTTGTATATGCAATTACTCCATTCAATTTTACTGCAATTGGAGGTAATCTTTGTGCTAGTGCTGCATTAATGGGTAATGTTATTTTGTGGAAACCAAGTGATCATCAAATTTATTCAGCTAAAGTAATTATGGATATTTTTAATGAAGCAGGTCTTCCAAAAGGTGTTATAAATATGGTAACCGGAGATCCAGAAATGGTAACAAATATTGCATTAGAAAACCCTAACTTATCTGGAATTCATTTCACAGGATCAACTCATGTTTTTAAAGGGCTATGGTCAAAAGTTGGTGAAAATATAAATATTTATAAAGATTACCCTAGAATAGTAGGTGAAACTGGAGGAAAGGACTTTATTGTATCACACCCTTCTTCTGATTCTAAAGTAGTATCAACGGCAATTTTAAGAGGAGCTTTTGAATATCAAGGTCAAAAATGTTCAGCAGCATCAAGAGTTTATTTGCCAGAATCTAAATCTGATGAAATTTTGGAGATCTTAAAAGCCCAAATCAAAACTATAAAAATGGGATCTCCTATTGATTTTGAAAATTTTATGACAGCTGTGATTCATAAAAATTCATTTGATAAAATTGTGGAATATATTGAAAAAGCTAGAAATGATAAAGAAGCTAAAATATTAATTGGTGGAGATTATGATGATTCTAAAGGCTATTTTATTTCACCTACAGTAATTTTAACAACAGATCCAAATTATATTACAATGAAGGAAGAAATTTTTGGACCTGTTGTTACTATTTTTGTTTATGCTGACAATGACTGGAAAGATATATTGAAAACAGTTGATAAAACATCTATATATGCCTTAACTGGCGCTTTTATTTCAAAAGATAATGAGAGTATTGCGTATGCTTTAAAACACTTGAGATATAGTGCAGGAAACTTTTATATTAACGATAAACCTTCAGGAGCTGTAGTTGGTCAACAGCCTTTTGGAGGCTCTAGAGCATCAGGAACAAACGATAAAGCTGGATCAAAATTAAACTTATTAAGATGGGTTTCGCCTAGACTAATTAAAGAAAATTTTAGTCCTCCTACTGATTACCCATACCCTTATATGGGATAGGCAGATAAACAATTTTTTTTGTACAAAAAAAAGGATCATTAAAAAATTTATTTATATCAAAAATAATAGATGATTTAAAATTTTTTAATTCTAAACTAAGATCTCCTCCTTTTAAGTAAAAAATTCCATTTTTAAAATCATGATTATTTATTGATGAAATTTTGCCATCAACAATTTTTTCAAAGTCTGTCATATTAGTAACTGCCCTACAAACAACAAAATCAAACTTTTCATCAATTTTTTCTGATCTAATTTTTTGAGCTCTTACATTTTTAAGATTTAGTTCATTTATTATTGATTTAACAACTTTAATTTTTTTTTCGATTGAATCAGATAAAACAAACTCTGTTTTAGGAAACATAATAGCTAAAGGGATTCCAGGAAATCCTCCTCCAGTGCCAACATCTAGAATCTTAGAACCACTTTTAAATTCTATAACTTTTGCTATAGATAAAGAATGCAATATGTGTCTAATTTTTAATTCTGAAATATCTTTTCTAGAAATTACATTTATTTTATTATTCCAAAACTCATATAGTTTAGTTAAGCTATTCAACTGTATTAATTGTTGATCTGATAAATTAGGAAAACATGATTTAAAAATGTTCAAAACTTTTTTTTATTTAACCAAAATTACATTATTAATTTTACGAAAATAAATATCTTTAAATCTAAATTTTTTAAATAAAATGGGAAATAATCTTTCAGACAGAATAAATCATTTGCCCGTTTCAGCAACATTAGCAATGGCTGCTAAAACAAGAGAATTAAAAGAAAAAGGGATTGATATTATTGGTCTTAGTCTTGGAGAGCCTGATTTTAATATACCTGATTTTATTAAGAAAGCTGCAAAACAAGCAATTGATGATAATTATAATTCTTATAGTCCTGTAGATGGATATAGTGATTTAAAAAAATCCATTTGTAATAAATTTTTGAGAGATAATGGTTTAAAGTATGAAACTAATCAAATAGTAGTATCTACTGGTGCCAAACAATCAATAGCTAATGCAGTTCAAGTTTTGATTAATCCTGGTGACGATGTTCTTCTTGTTGCACCATATTGGGTAAGTTATTCAGCAATTGTAATGTTAGCTGAGGGGAATCCAATAGAAGTTCGCTCTGATATTTCTTCAGATTTTAAAATAACTCCTCTACAATTAGAAAATTCTATTACTAAAAAAACCAAATTAGTAATAATTAATTCCCCTAATAACCCTAGTGGATCTGTATATACAGAAAAAGAATTTTTAGAGCTATCTAAAGTTCTTGAAAAATATCCTGAAGTATACATTCTATCTGATGAAATTTATGAACATATAAATTATGGTATTCCTCATTTTAGCTTTGCAAAAATTCCTTCAATGTTTGAAAGAACAATTACTGTAAACGGATTAGCAAAAGCATTTGCTATGACTGGATGGAGAATTGGGTATATTGGAGCACCTGCATGGATAGCTAAAGCATGTACAAAAATGCAAGGTCAAATTACAAGTGGAGCAAACTGTATCGCCCAACGCGCAACCATTGCTGCACTAGAAGCTTCTCCTAGTAAAATTAAATATATGGTAGATGAATTTAAATCAAGAAGACAATTAATAATAGAATTACTGAAAAGTATAAATGGATTTAAATTAAATGAACCTAAAGGAGCATTCTATGTCTTCCCTGATATATCTGAATTTTTTGGAAAGAAAATTAAAGGGAGAACAATAAATAACGCATCTGATTTTACCATATATCTTCTCGAAGAAGCCCATGTTGCAACAGTTACAGGGGATGCCTTTGGAAGTCCAAAAAACATTAGAATTTCCTATGCTGCATCAAAAAAAGAAATAAAAGAAGCAATTTCTAGAATTAAATCATCACTTGAATTTTAACGATCTCTCCAAAAAAATGGAGTAAATAAAATTAGAACAGTAAACAGCTCTAATCTTCCAATTAACATTAAAAAAGAACACCAATATTTTCCAAGTTCAGGCAGGCTGTCAAAATTACTTATTGGGCCTAATGCTCCTAAAGCTGGACCAACATTTCCTATAGATGAGGCTGCAGCTCCAATTGCAGATACAAAATCCAATCCTAATAAACTCAATACTCCTGCTCCAACAATAAATAAAATAAGATACAAAATAAAGAATGCTAATACATGAATAATAATTGGTTTTTCAACAACGGAATTATTGTGTCTTAGAGGGAAAATTCCATTTGGATGCAAAGATCTTTTAAATTCAAGAAAACCATTCTTAATAAGAATTAAATGTCTTAAAATTTTAACTCCACCAGAAGTTGATCCAGATGATCCACCTAGAAACATGATTCCAAAGAAAAACATAGTCAAAAAAGGTCCCCAGGAAATAAAATCACCTGTAACAAAACCTGTTGTGGTAATAATAGCAACAACTTGAAAAAGAGCATGTCTAAAACTACTTTCAAACTTTCCGTAAACTTGTGGATGATTAACATCTGTTGCACTTAAGTCAACAGAAAAATATAAAGTAACTGTTACTATTATTGCAAAAGAGGAAATTAATGACAAATACCACTTAAATTCAGTGTCTTGAATAATTTTTTTAATTTTTCCAGTAAGTCCAAAATATATTAAGACAAAGTTAGTACCTGCTAAAAACATAAAAAGAATAATAATATATTGAATTAATGGAATATCATTCCAATAACCAATACTTTCATTTCTAGAAGAAAATCCTCCAGAAGCTATATTACTCATAGAATTATTAATTGCATCAAAAAAACTCATTCCAGCTATTTTTAACAATATGGTTTCTACAAATGTTAGTCCAAAATAAATAATCCATAGTCTTTTAGCAGTATCGCTAATTCTGGGGTGAATTTTATCACTACTAATTCCCGGAGCTTCAGCAGAAAAAAGTTGCATACCACCAATTCCTAAAAGAGGAAGGATAGCTATTGCTAAAACAATTATACCCATTCCTCCTAGCCAATGAGTCATACTTCTCCAGAAAATAATACTTTTAGGCAATATCTCTATATCATTTAAGATAGTTGAACCAGTTGTGGTATAGCCAGACATGGTTTCAAAAAATAGATTAGAAAAAGAATTAATGGAACCTGTTAAATAATAGGGAAGCATGCCTGAAAAAACCATAGTAAGCCATCCAATAGTAACTATAACATATCCATCTCTTTTATTAATTTGTCTAATATTATTTTTAGAAAAAGTCATAATTAAGGTCCCCATAATTATCAAAAAAATTGCTCCAAAAGTAATTTCTTTTAATACACCATCGTCAAACAAAACACTTACAAATGAAGAGATAATCATAGCTCCTCCATTAAAAACTAGAAGCATTCCAATAATATAAAAGATTAATTTCTTATTAAGTTTGGTCATATTAGTCTATAAAAACAAACTCTCTACTTTACTTAAAACTTCAGGTGTAGAACATACTAAAACCCTATCTCCAAGTTGAATTACAAAATCTCCTAGTGCTATTATACCTTCATTATCTCTGATTACACCTCCAATTATAGCCTCTCTAGGAAAATTTAAATCAACTATTTTTTTATTTAAAACTTTTGATTTTTCACTTACATTAAACTCAACAATTTCAGCATCCATATTATTCAGTTTAGCCAATTCTACAATATCTCCATTTCTAACAAAACGAAAAATATCATTTGCTGCTAAAAGCTTCTTATTTATTAACGTATCTATCCCAATAGATTGAGATAAATTAAAGTAATCCATATTATCAACAAGTGCAATTGTCTTTTTAATCTTTTTAGACTTTGCCATCAAGCATGACATTATATTAGTTTCTGAATTTCCAGTGGTTGCAATAAAAGCATCCATGTTTTCTAAATTTTCTTCAACTAATAAATCTACATTTCTTCCATCAACATTTATCATCATTACATCAGAAAGTTCTTCCGCTAAATAATTTGCTTTTTCTTGATTAATTTCTATGATTTTAACATTCAAGCCTTCATAACTTAGATCTTTGGCTAATTTAGCACCTATTCTTCCTGCACCTAAAATCATTATATTTTCAATTTTTTGTTTTATTGTTCCTAGAAGATCATAAAGTTCTTTTAAACCTTTTTCATCCGTAATAAAATAAACCTGATCTCCTTCAGAAAAAATTGTATTTCCTCTAGGAATAATAGTTTTTTCCGTTCCTTCTTTTTTTAATGCTATTGGCATAAAATGTACACCAGGAAATACAGAAGCAGATTCCATAACAGTTTTACCGACAAAAGGAGCCTTGCCTTCTAATTTTACTCCCATCATTTTTAATATTCCATCCTCAAAATCATGACTATTGTTAAAGGCTGATTCGTGAATTAAAAGTTTTATTTCTTCAGTAGCTAAATTCTCTGGAGAAATTAATTCATCTATGCCTATAGAATTAAAATCAATATTATGATCATTATTAATAAATTCTGAATTAGAAATCCTTGCAATTGTTCTTTTAGCTCCTAATTGTTTTGCTAAAAAACAGGTAGTAAAGTTTGTAGTCTCTGAAGCAGTTAGTGAAACAACTAAATCAGAATTTTCAACATTTGCCTCTTTTAATACAGAAATTGATGATGAATCTCCTTCAATCGTTTTAATATCAAGTTTATTTTCAGCAATATTAAGGTTTGATTTCTTATTATCAATTAAGGTAATATCCTGAGACTCAAAAGAGAGTAATTTTGCTAAATGGAATCCAACTTCGCCAGCTCCTGCTATTATGATTTTCATATATATAGCATTGAATAACTATGCAAATATACTTGATTTTAAAAAACCAAATATGTTTTTTATATCAAAAGATTTTATATCAGTTAAATTAATGTTTCATAAATTTGATGATAAATTATGAACAAATACTTTTCTTCTCTTTTAATACTCTTTTTTTGCTTTAATGGCCTTAGTCAAAAAAAGTGGGTTAAAGTTGAAAATCTTCAAAATTTTGATAAGCAAAAAATACATTTTGGATATTTTATTGGATTAAATCAATACAACTTTAAAATTGATTATAAACAAAACCCTAATTATACTACTCAAGTTGAAGAAGAATTAGGCTTAAATATTGGATTAATTGGAGACCTTAAAATAAATGAACATTTAAACTTGCGTTTTGAGCCTGGTCTACATACAAATAAAGGTGCACTTAAATACAACGAAAGATCTAAGTTTACGCAGTATAGTGATACATTACGAACAATTAAATCAACTTATATTCACTTACCTGTTTTATTAAAATTTAGTTCTAAAAGAATTAATAATTATAGACCTTATTTAATTGGAGGAGTTTCTACATCTTTTAACCTATCAAGTAATGAAAACTCACCTGAAGATAATAAAAACGATGTCTTTAGATTAAAAACTAATACCTTATATTATGAATTAGGATTTGGAATTGACTTTTATTTACAATATTTCAAATTTTCACCATCAATAAGGGGTTTATTCTCTTTAAAAAATGAATTAGTGCCTGACAATGATTTAAATAGTCCATGGACTGGGCATATAGATAAATTAAGTACAAGGGGAATCTTTATTAATTTAACTTTTCACTAATTAAATACTTTTCCTTCTTATTTCGGATAAAATAATTCCTAATGAAGAAGCCAAATTCAAACTTTCTGGAAATTTATTTTTTTTAAACCTTGGGATTGAAAAATTGCAATTCATTAACTTAAACAAATGGTTAGAGATCCCATTTGCTTCATTTCCAAATAAAAGAATTCCTTTATCAAAAGATTTATTATTTTGATAAATAGATTTTCCATTTAAAGATGTGCCTATTTTTATATTTTTTGAAGATTTTAAATATTTATATAAATCTAAATATGTAATATTTACTCTAGAAACTGAGCCCATAGCTGACTGGATAACCTTAGGGTTAAAACAATCTACAGAATCTTTAGAACATATTAAATCCTTTACTCCAAACCATTCACAATTACGAATAATTGTTCCCAAATTTCCTGGATCACTTATTGATTCTAAAGCAACAATTAAATTATTGTTATCTATTGGCTTTGCATCATTCAATTTAAAAATAGCCACATGATCATCGGGATTAATTAAAAAACTAATTTTTTTTAATAAACTATTATCAATATTTATTTGATTTTCTATTTTACTAAAAAAAGAACAATCAACTGAAAAGAGCTTAACAAGATCATAATCAGACTCCAAAAATTCTGTAATTGATTTTTTACCTTCAACAATAAAACAATTATTCAATTGTCTAAATTTTTTATGTTTTAGACTATTCATGAATTTTATTTCCTTTTTGGTAACCATATTTAAAGATGTATTTTTGATTATAATATTTTATTTGTGAAATATAGATTAGCAAAAATACTATTATTTATATTCTTGATTCTATTTGCTGAATCATGTGTAGTTTCTAAAAATATTGAAAAAGGTAAATTAATTCTTAAATCTAATCAGATTTTAATAAATGGGAATCCAATCCCAAAAGACTCATTAAAGCCATTACTAACCCAAAATAAAAACAAATATTTTTTAGGTTTTCCTTTATCTGCATCAATATATGAATCATCTAAAAAAAACCCTGATTCCATTTTTAATAAATGGTTAAAAAAATCTTCAAAAAAAGAAAAAAAAATAACCAAAATTTTGTCTAAAAAACAGGTAAGACAAATAAGAAAATATATTGAAGATTTTAATAACTGGAAAAAAAGAAATGGTGAAGAGCTTCAACTAATTGACTCAACTAAGACTAAAATATCTATTGAGAATTTAAAGTCCTATTTTAAAAATAATGGATATTTCGATGCAAATATTTCTTCAAAAATAGAAATAGATGACAACAACACCAATTATGGAAAAGTTACTTATAATATTCTATTAGGAAATCAATATTATCTTGACAGTATTAAATCTAATATTGAGTCAAAACTATTAGATTCTATATATAATAATAATTTGGAAAGTTCTTATTTAATAAAAAATAAACCATTTAACACGTTAGATTTTGAATCAGAAAGAAATAGGTTGGATAAATTATTTAAAAACTCTGGAATTTATAATTTTCAAATCAGCTCCATTTCTTTTGAAGCATCAAGAGATTCTAGTGGATTAGATTTAAGAATCCCTGTCAAAATAAATATTTCAAAATTCAATTCGAAAAATAATAATTCACAATTTAGTGATGAATATAAAATTCACTATATAAATAAAATAAATCTTTATACAGATGATTTTATTTCTCTTTCAAAAGATGATTTAGAAAATAGTGTAGAATATAATAATATAAATATTTTTTCAAAAGGAGAGTTAAGGTATAAACCTGAAAATTTAACGAATTTGATTGCTTTCAAAAAAGGAGATCCATATAGTGATATATTAAGGTCAAAAACTATACGACAATTAAATAATCTTGAAAATTTTCAATATCCATCAATTAGTTACAGTTATTTAGAAAATTCAAATAATAATTTGGAGGCTAATATTTTATTAAGTGCGAAAAAAAGATTTTCACTTGGTTTTGGATTTGATTTAAAACATTCAAATATTGAAGATGTTGGAATAGCTTTTGAAAATTCTTTTACTAGCAGAAATATTTTTCAAGGTGCTGAAAGATTAGAAATAAGTACTAGAGGAACTGTTGGAAAATCTGCCAATACTACAATTTCAGAATTTGGGATTGATCTTAGACTTAAATTTCCTAGATTTTATATGCCATTCAATTCTAAAAAAATGCTTCCCTTAGAATTTAATCCAACCACTTATATTGGTTTGGGTACATCTAAACAAAAAAATATCGGCTTAGATAGACAAAGTTTTAAGTTTGATTTAAATTATGATTGGACAAATAAAAATGATAAAAAAATCAATTTAGGTTTAATTAATATAGAGTTAGTTAATAATAAGAATAGTATTAACTACTTTAATATTTACTCTAGTTCATTTAATTCTATAAATACAATAGCAAAAAATTATAATACTAATATCAATTATTTCGACACTTTAAATAGATTAATTATTCCAGAAGGAATTAACTCATTTATTAATGATGTAATTTCTAATAATATATCTTTAAGTCAACAAGATTACAATAGTGTTAATTATATAAATGACCGAAGAAATAGACTTATATCAAATAACCTTATCATTGGTTCAAATTTTTCAATAATAACAAATACTAGAAAAAATATTTTTGATGAAAATTTCTCCCAATTTAAATTCAAAGTTGAATTAGCAGGAAATATAACAAATTTATTAGCAGGTCAATTTAAAACCTCAAAAGATGAATATGGAAATAATAAAATTCTTGGATTAGCATATTCTCAGTATTTTAAAACAGAATTGAATTATATTAAACATTGGGCTGTATCTTCAAATTCAGTGCTTGCAATTAGAGGGTTTTATGGAATTGCTATTCCTTTTGGAAATTCAGATAATATTCCATTTTCTAAATCATTTTTCTCAGGAGGCTCTAATGACAATAGAGCATGGGAAGTATATAGGCTTGGACCGGGAAGTAGTGGAGCTATTAGTGAGTTCAATGAAGCAAATATGAAAATTGCATTTAATGTTGAATATAGGTTTGGATTAATTGGTAAACTTGATGCTGCAATTTTTACCGATATTGGAAATATTTGGAATGTATTTGATAATACAAATGATTCCAAACGAACCTTTGATGGTTTTAAAGATTTTAATGAAATTGCCATTGGAAGTGGACTTGGAATAAGATATAATTTAGGATACTTTGTCTTAAGACTTGATATGGGATTAAAAACTTATAACCCTGCATTAGATTTAAAAGAAAGATGGCTAACTGATTTTCAACTTAAAAAAGCTGTATTCAATATAGGCTTAAATTATCCATTTTAAATCAATATTTCTTTTTAATTTAGCAATTTTATAGTAAGAAAATTATAATGAAAGATATAAGAAGTGGTGTTGCAACTGGAGATGAAGTACAACAAATTTTTAACTTGGCAAAAGAAAAAAAATTTGCTTTACCTGCAGTAAATGTCATTGGTTCAAATTCAATAAATTCAGTTTTAGAAACAGCATCTTCACTAAATTCTCCTGTAATAATTCAATTTTCACACGGAGGAGCTATTTTCAATGCAGGAAAAGGATTATCAAATGATAATCATAAGGCTGCAATTAAAGGCGCAATTGCGGGAGCAAAACATGTTAAAGAGCTTTCTAAAGCTTATAATGTTCCGGTAATTCTCCATACTGATCATGCTGCAAAAAAACTTCTTCCTTGGATTGATGGACTCCTGAATGCCAGTGAAGAAAATTTTAAATTAACTGGAAAATCACTTTTTAGTTCTCATATGATTGATCTTTCTGCAGAATCAATTGAAGAAAATATTTCCATATGTAAAGAATATTTTAAAAGGATGAATAAAATAGGCATGACTTTAGAAATAGAATTAGGAATTACAGGTGGTGAAGAAGATGGTGTTGACAATACAAGTATAGATAATTCAAAATTATATACTCAACCAGAAGAGGTTGCTTACGCATATGAAGAGTTATCTAAAATCAGTAATAAATTCACAATTGCAGCTGCTTTTGGCAATGTTCATGGAGTTTATAAACCTGGCAATGTTAAATTAACTCCAAAAATTTTAAAAAATTCCCAAGATTATGTTTCTAAAAAGTTTAATGTTCCTAATAATACTATAGATTTTGTTTTTCATGGCGGATCTGGTTCTTCAATTGAAGAGATTAGAGAGGCAATTGACTATGGAACTATTAAAATGAATATTGATACAGATATGCAATATGCTTTTATGTCTGGAATTAGAGAATATTTTGATGAAAACAAAGATTTTCTAAAAACTCAAATTGGAAATCCAGAAGGATCTAATATTCCTAATAAAAAATATTATGATCCAAGAGTTTGGCTAAGAAAAGCTGAAGAAAGCTTTAAAACTAGGTTAACTAAAGCATTTCATGATCTAAATAATGTAAAAACTCTTCAATAATTTAGGTTTCTTATATTTGAACAAATATCCTTAAAGATGGCTTGGTTTAAAAGAACAATAAAAGGAATTCAAACAACTACAAAAGATAAAAAGGATACTCCTGAAGGATTGTGGCACAAAACTCCAACTGGTAAAATTATAGATACTGATGAATTAGAAGAAAACTCTTATGTTTCACCTGAAGATGGGTTTCATTTAAGAATAGGAAGCGATGAATATTTTAAAATTCTTTTTGATAATGAATTTAAAGAATTAGATAAAAAAATAACTTCAAAAGATCCATTAAAATTCATTGATAATAAACCTTATAAAAAAAGAACTAAAGAAGCTGAAAAAAAGACTGGATTAAAAGATGCTATAAAAATTGCTATTGGAAAATCATTAGGGAAAGAATTGGTTATAGCCTGCATGGATTTTCAATATATTGGAGGTTCAATGGGATCAGTAGTTGGTGAAAAAATTGCAAGAGCTATAGATCATGCCATCTCTAATAAAGCACCTTTATTAATAATTTCAAAATCTGGAGGGGCTAGAATGATGGAAGGCGCAATTTCTTTAATGCAAATGGCAAAAACATCTGCAAAACTTGCACAACTTGCAAATCATAAACTCCCATATGTTTCTTTATGTACCGACCCTACTACTGGTGGAACAACAGCTTCTTTTGCTATGCTTGGAGATATAAATATTTCCGAACCAGGAGCTTTAATTGGATTTGCTGGACCAAGAGTTGTTAAGGATACTACAGGTCAAGACTTGCCTAAAGGGTTTCAAAAATCAGAATTTTTATTAGAACATGGTTTTTTAGATTTTATTACTCCACGAACAGAATTAAAAGAAAAAATAAATTTATATTTTGATTTAATCCTTAATAGACCCGTTAGAACCAACATTATTTAATTCGATCATTTCAAAATTTAATCCTATATTTGCGCCTCCAATAATTAAATATTGGTTACATAATAATTATTTACAATAATATTGGCATGTATTTATCTAAAGAAAATAAAAAAGAAATATTTAAAAAGCACGGTAAATCTGAATCAGATACGGGCTCTGCTGAAGGACAAATAGCATTGTTTACAGCTAGAATCAACCAT
>CEUB01033128.1_pt1 | contig 16776 bp, 13 predicted proteins | sample 356491 | NCBI WGS metagenome assembly CEUB01 (sample SAMEA2623370, study PRJEB7988) | marine metagenome | isolation source: saline water (ENVO:00002010), including | reverse complement strand
ACTAACAATACCATTAAAGGTCTTTTAGTTGTGCAAGCAGATACCTCCACTTCGGTGTTAAATAATCTCAAGGAGATTGGCGATGCTATAAAAAATACAAACCATCCTTGTCTTTACCTGGTTGACTCCATTGCATCTTTTGGATGTGATCCAGTTGAAATGGATAAGTGGGGAATTGATGTATTGGTAACAAGTTGCCAAAAAGGCCTTATGACACCACCTGGCTTAGCTTATTTAGTCATCAGTAAAAGAGCAGAGACCTTTTCAAAAAACATACCGAACGTTTCTCCCTATTGGGATTGGAAACCTAGGCTCGATCCCGAATTTTTTTATATGAATTTCTTTGGCACTGCCCCCACTCACCTGCTTTATGCACAAAAAGAAGCTTTAAAGATAATGAAAGCAGAAGGTAAGAATGCAATATTTGCCCGACACAAAAAATTAAGAGAACTGGTTACATGTTCTATTAATCACTGGGGGGAAGCAGGACCCTTGAAGCTTAACGTTCCCAACGAAAGCCACAGATCCAATGCTGTGACAACTTTTACAGCAAAGGGTCATAATCTCAGCTTATTGCGGGAATGGGTTGAAAAGCATCTTGGATTAACTATCGGTTTAAGCTTAGGTTTTGACGAAAATGAATTTCTTAATGGAGATTCTGTGGCAAGAATTGGCCATATGGGGCATTTAAATCCTCATATGCTGATAGGAGTTATTTCTTCTCTTGAGGTAGGTCTAAAGGCTTGTCAAATTCCACATCAGAATTCTGCAACAAAAACATTTCACCAAATTTTAGGAAAGTAACATATTATCGCAACTCTTTGAGAACTTCAGAAAATTCTTTTCTGAAGATATTCATGTCATCCATTGATCCAGCAGAGACTCTTATGCATCTATTTTGAGGATAAGAAAAAGGCATCCTGACAAATATTTTCCTTTTGGCCAACCCTTCCACCACCTTTTTGGCAAAAATATCATCTTTTCTACAATCAATGGCAATAAAATTTGCATAAGTATCTACTGGCAAACATTTGTTTTCAATCGCTATTTCTGACAGGGATGAGATTGAACTTTTTACTTTTTTTCTCACTTCAGAAATATGATTTTTATCTTTAATTGATGCGAGTGCTGCCAATTGAGCAGTCCTATTCATACCAAAATGGTTCCTTATTTTATCAAAAGATTTGATTAAACCTTCAGATCCGATCGCATAACCACAACGAGCACCCGCAAGACCATATGCTTTAGAAAAAGTCCTCATCCTTATGATTTTCTGATTTTCCACTTCTATATTTGGAATCAGGTCGGCATCTAAAAAATCACAATAAGCTTCATCTAAACATAGCAGGCACTCACTCGGAAGCTCTTTTACAAAATCAGCTAAATGATTTGGGTTATTTATTGTACCCATTGGATTATTTGGATTTGAACAATAAACTAGTTTTGCTTTAGTTTTTATCGCTGCTGCCAAAATTGAATTTAAATCCTCTCTATCATCTAAAAACTCTACCTTACTTAATTTTCCCCCAAATCCTATGACATGATAATTAAAAGTTGGATAAGCGCCATTTGTTGTGACTACATTATCTCCAGGGGAAATAAACAGTCGGACAAGATAGCCAAGCAACCCATCTATACCTTCACCTACTACAATATTCTTCATTGAAACATGATGTTTATCTGCTAATGCTCTCCTCAAGTCATAGCTTTCTGGATCTCCATACTTCCAAATATTTTTAGATTCTCTGGCCATTATCTTAATGGCATCATTTGACGGTCCGAAAACACTTTCGTTTGCTCCTAGCCTAGCAAGAAAAGAAAATCCTAGATTTCTCTCCTGAGTTTCGGGTCCTACAAAAGGAACACTTTCGGGCAAGTCTTTAGTAATATTGGCATATTCTATCATACCTTAAGGGTTGCCAATAAACCTTAGTGTTGTCAATCAGTCATTTGATCTAAACGAAGAATTGATCCTTTAATATTTTCAATTTCTTCTGAGATTTTAACGGTACGTGAACGATTTTCTTCTACTACATTTTTAGGAGCATTATTAATAAATTTCTCATTCTGCAACTTGCTTTCACAAGCCACTCGCTCTTTCTGTAACTTGTCCAAACCTTTTAAAAGCCTAGATCTCTCCAAAGCTATATCAATGACCTCTGAAAGAACTAGATAAAATTCATTAGAATCCACCAAAACAACTACTGAACCTTTTGGAATTGATTTTGTAACAGCTATGGAGGAAATCCTAGCTAAACTCTGAACATGTGGGGCCCAGTCCTCTAATTTCTCCAACTTTTCTTTCTTTACACTTCCCAAAACAACCGGAATCTTAACTCCTGGATCTATACCCATTTCAGAGCGGAGAGATCTAATACTCTGAACAATGTTTATTATCCAATTTATATCCTCTGCTGCTTCAGAAAAAATTAACCTGTTCTTATCAAGAATTGGCCAATCCTCTGTCACAAGTAACTTTGGTGAAAAATTAAATTCTCGCCAAAGTTCCTCCGTTATAAAAGGCATGAATGGGTGAACTAACTTAAGCGTATTTTCAATAATCCAGAGAAGTGTTCCCTTAGTTTCATTAACCAGATCATTGCAATTGTTTTTCATTAGTGTTTTTGAAAACTCAACGTACCAGTCACAGAATTTACCCCACACAAATTTATAAAGGTGGTCTGCCGCATCATTGAACCGATATGACTTCAATGATTTGTCGATTTCAAGTTGGGTTTTTACCAACTCTCCAACGATCCATTTATTCACATTATTCTGTATCCTATTAGGTTTAATTTTAGAAGCCGATTTACAATCATGAAATTCTGCAAACCGTGCGGCATTCCATAACTTTGTTCCAAAATTTCTGTAACCCTCTATCCTATTAACTGAAAGCTTTAGATCCCTACCCATCGCAGCCATAGAAGTAAGTGTAAACCTAACAGAATCGGCTCCGTAGTCATCAATTAAATTTAAAGGGTCTAAAACATTTCCAAGAGACTTGGACATCTTTTTTCCCTTTTCATCACGAACTAAGGCATGAACATATACCTCCCTAAATGGCACCTTATTTACAACTGCCAATTGCATCATCATCATTCTTGCCACCCAAAAGAAAATAATATCAAATCCAGTGACCAAAACCGTTGTTGGAAAATAATTCTCCAAGTCTTTTGTTTTTTCAGGCCATCCAAGAGTACCTATTGGCCATAGGCCAGATGAAAACCACGTGTCTAGTACATCTGGATCCCTTTCCAAGTTTTTTCCAGGAGCCATCTTTTGAGCTTCTTCTGCATTGTGAGCACAATATTCATTCCCATCATCATCATACCAAATGGGAATTTGGTGTCCCCACCAAAGTTGACGAGAAATACACCATGGTTCAATATTTTCTAACCAGTGAAAATATACCTTCTCGTCTTGCTTTGGATATATTCTTGTTTCACCGGTCTTAACAGCATTGATAGCAGGCTCCACAATTTTTTGGGTATCCACAAACCATTGATCCGTTAACATTGGTTCAATCACAGCCTTTGATCTATCCCCAAACGGTTGGGTTATCTTTTTTTCCTCAGTTTTAATTAGCAAGCCCTCTTGCTTCAAATCCTTAATCGCTAGTTTTCTCACTTCAAAACGATCAATTTTTTGATACCTTTCTGGGATTATATCATGCTCTAAGAAAGTTCCCTTTTTATCCATTATCACTATCAAATCAAGATTATGCCTTTTAGCAACTTCATAATCATTGAAATCGTGAGCACCTGTGATCTTCACGGCTCCAGACCCAAATTTTGGATCCGCATATTCATCTGCTATTATAGGAATGGTCCTTTTCGAAAGAGGTAATATTACCTGTTTACCAATGACATTTTTGTATCGCTCATCTTTAGGGTGTACTGCAACTGCACTATCACCAAACATAGTCTCAGGCCTTGTAGTAGCAATCGAAATGTAATTTCTTTCCTCCTCAAAAATCACTTCCCCAAGTTCATCTTTTTCTTGATATTTATAGGTCTCTGAATCAGAAAAATAATATTTTATGTGCCAAAAATGACCATCTACTTCTATATTTTCAACCTCAAGATCTGATATTGCGGTTTCAAAATGTGGATCCCAGTTTACTAACCTTCTTCCTTTATAAATTATTCCTTTTTTGTATAAATCAACAAAAACAGATATGACAGCATTATGGAAACCAGGGTCCATAGTGAACCGATTTCTGTCCCAATCGCAAGAGGCCCCAAGCCTTTTTAATTGATCAATAATAGTGTTTCCAGAAATCTTTTTCCATTCCCAGACTTTCTCTAAAAATCTATCTCTCCCTAACTCTTCCCTTCCTGGCTTTCCGCTTTGCAGCAAATCACGCTCTACAACCATCTGAGTTGCAATTCCTGCATGATCTTGTCCTGGCTGCCAAAGAGTATCAAAACCTCGCATTCGATGCCATCTTACTAAAATATCTTGCAAAGTATTATTAAATGCGTGCCCCATGTGAAGACTGCCTGTAACGTTCGGTGGAGGTATTAAAATACAAAAGCTCTCCTTGCCCTCTTTGGCATTTGAGCCAGCACTAAATGCTTTTTTCTCTAACCAAATATTGCTTATTTTTGGTTCAACTTCTTTAAAATTAAAAGTTTTACTTAAAGCCATTGAAAATTCCTCCAGAAGAAAGGTATTAAATAAGTTTACAAAAAGTGCAACACTTTCTAATCAAAGTTCTTCAACAACAATTATTTTGTTTGCAGTTAGATCTGTAAGATTAATTGCTACTGATGATTTCAAGCTAAGGGCCAGCTTTGCAAGGAATAAATCATAGACAAGGATTATTTTTCAAGCTTTTTTATTTCCTCAGCTACTATTCTTCTAATTAACTCTTCCAACTCCTGCATACTCATAGAAAGATTTTCTTTTTTACTTTGAGCGCTACTAACCTGCATATCCTTAGTCAGTAAAAATGCAGATCTTTTAGTTGAAGAAACTTCTTGCACCTTTCTTTCTTTAGCTTCGTCAATTACAGCTGTTTTTATATCTTGCATTATATCAGAGATCTCAGACTGCGACGGATGCCTTTTTGAAACATCTTCAGCTTCATCTAATTTGGAACTTGAAATGTCCTCTACTTCTAAAGCTTCTGATGATTTATTTTCCGAATCTTTATTCATATAATCACCAATCACCAGTTCCTGAAGAAAATTAACTTCTTGTCTTAAGCTCGAATAAAAAGCCTATATTTAATCTACTAAACTTCCCAAATTATTCAAAATCTCCCTTAAAGGATTACTAACCTTACTTTTATAAACTTTATCTTTTTCCATGGGGGTTAATTTTGGTCCCTTTAATTCAGGGTCAAAAGGTTTCACATCTAATTCCAGAGAAATAGCATCAAGTTTTCCAATGGAGGCTAGCAAACTATAGACGGCAAATTTCACATCTCTTTCTGCAGAAGTTAAATCGGATCTAGATCTGAGTAAATTTTGCTCAGCTATACTGAGTTCCAAATTACTTCTAGCTCCAAGTTCAAACTCTTTTTTTATGCCATCATAGGCTAAACTTGAAGCTCCAACTTGCAGAAGCCTTGCTTCTACAGTTGCCTCAGAAACTTTTAAACTGTTCCAACCAATCTCTATGTTTTGCTCTACTATCCTTTTTTGTTTACTAAGGCGAACCTGAGCACTTTCCATAGCCAACAGCCCCTGCCGCTGCCGGCTCACTAAATTTCCTCCAGAGAAAATTGGAATACTTGCAGAAATTCCAATGCTACCGGTATTACCTTTTAGTGAATTACTGTCTGAATTTTGGATTGACCCTGAAATTGTTACATTTAGACCCCTTGATGCTCTAATTTGCTTATATTGTTCTTGACTGGCCAGAAAATCAGCCATTGCAGTTAAAATTAGAGGGTGTTTAGCCAGACCTATTTCCATTGCCTCCCCGAGATCATTTGGAATTTTCGGCATGTCTTCTGGTTCCATTATAGTCTTTGGAGCTTCAATTCCTATCTGAGTTTTATACACTTCTTCCGAAGAAATTAGAGCTCCTTTCCGAGCTGAGTGCTCAGCCTTTGCAGATTCAAATGCTGCCTCTCGTTCGGCTAAATCTGTTCTAGTTGCAGAACCTAAAGCAAATCTGTTTTTTATGGCATCAACTTGCTCACCGATGACTTTAAGGTTATTTTCACTAATTTCAGTTAATTTTCTATCCCTAGCAACATCCAAATAAGCTTTAATTGATGAAAGCAAAGTTTGTTGCTCCTGAGACTTTAAACTAAATCTTGCAGACCTTATTCCGTCTTCTGAAGCTCTAACTCCACTTATTATTCTGCCACTTGAAAATAATGTATACTCACCCCCTACCCTAATGGTGTTAGTATCACTTTCAGTATCAAAATCATTGTTCGTGCTTGTATAACTACGTTGGCTTGAGGCGCTTAATGATACACTAGGATAACGAGCTGCCTTAGCCTGGGTTAAATTCTCATTAGTACTTTCCAAAGACTTACGTGCAATAATGAGATCCGGATTATTTAAATACGTAAACTCTAGGGCTTTTCTAAAGTTGTCTTCACCAGAGTATCCATAACCAATAATAGATGGAATAATTACTAAAGAAAGTAACAGCCTATTTAATATTCTTACCACTACAAATTACTCCTGCGTTTGATTCTGAGTTATACCTGAAAAACCTATCAATCTCCAGATGAGATAAGCTTCAGAGCAAAGTTTCTTTAATGAACTCTAAAACTCAAATCCTCTTTCAACTTTAAACTCACTTAAATAGGCAACATTAGCGTCAAACTGATAAGTCCAATTCATCCCTGCTTCAGTTTTAAACCCTGAATAACATTGCTTAACTCCCTCCCTCTGGAAAACTACCAAAGCCTTTCCCCCAACTTTCAACTGATCTTTAAATTCTTCAGGAAAATAATCTATAGCTAACTGAATGAATATTCCCTCATAAGGAGCATGCTCTTTAACACCTTCAGTAATTGAATTTTTCGCAACTATTACATTGTCTAAACCTAACTCTGTAAATATTTTCTCACGTCCTGAAGATAATTCAGGATTTTCAAGCATAACAACTGCCTGGCTCAACCTTGCAAGAATTGCTGTAGAATAGCCCATTACGCAACCAACATCTAAAATCAACTCATTTGGATTTGGATCAAAAGTATCTATCATCTTGCCCAAAAATCGAGATTCTATAATCTCTCTTTCACAGGCAGCTGGTATAGCTATTTCATTATATGCATGCGCAATATTTTCCGGAGGAACAAACTTCTCTCTAGGAATTTCAAACATGGCATTTAGCAACTTTTTATTAGTAACGTCAGAAGGCATAACTTGGTTTTTGACCATATTCTTCCTAGCAGTATTAAAATCCACTTTTTTTCCCTAAATTTTGCACATATTGAAAAAGAGAATATAACTATATTTTTTAGTATTACAATTCAATGCTATTAAAGAATTTATAATATAGACTTATACCAATTCTTTGGATACAGATTAAGTTGTAAGGCGACGTGGCGGAATGGTTACGCAGCGGATTGCAAATCCGTCTATACCGGTTCGATTCCGGTCGTCGCCTCCAAGCACTCAAAATGGGGGAGCAGATGAAATTAAGCGGGAAAACAGCAGTAATTACTGGAGCAGCTTCCGGTTTCGGGAAAGGCATAGCTGAAAAGTTTTCACAAGAAGGGGCCAAAATAATTTTAGCTGATTTAAACAACGAGCTAGTGGAACAAACTGCCAAAAATATCAATCAGGACTGGCAGCATGTGGATGTAGCAAATTCAAATAGCATGAAGAGTTTATCAGAATATATTATAAAAAAATATGGTAGTATTGATATAATGGTAAATAATGCTGGAATTACCCATTTGCCAATGCCCTTAGAAGATCTAAGTGAAGAAGAGTTTGATAAAGTTTTTGCTGTAAACGCCAAGTCCGTATTTTTTTGTGGAAAATATTTCGTACCTCATATGAAAAAAAGTAAGAGAGGTTCTATACTTAACATTGCTTCAACAGCGGGGCTTTCCCCAAGGCCTAACCTGAATTGGTATAACGCTTCAAAGGGATGGATGATAACGGCCACAAAGACTATGGCTGTTGAATTAGCTACTCATAATATTCGGGTCAATGCTTTAGCACCGGTGGCTGGAGAAACTCCATTACTTAAATCTTTTCTAGGCGAAGATACTCCTGAGCGAAGAAATGCCTTTTTGTCGACCATTCCTTTAGGCAGATTTTCAACTCCAGAGGACTTAGCCAATACTGCATGTTTCATTTGCTCCGACGAAGCTAGTATGATTACCGGCGCTGTGCTTGAAGTGGATGGAGGAAGGTGTATTTGAATATTTTAAAGGCATCTAATAATAGCCTTTCGATAAAGGCGAGAACTTATAATAACAGCACAAATGTCGTTCCTAGCGCCCCATACTAAAGAACTCTCTATTCGGTCGCATATTTCCAAAATTTGCCAATCTATTACTCATTCCAAAAAATGCAGAAATTGATGCTATATCCCAGATATCTTCATCACTAAAATTAAATGAATATAACTTCTGATAGTCATCATCTGATATTTTATCTGACTCATTTGTGACCTTTACAGCAAAATCTAACATCGCTATCTCACGTTCTGACAAATCTGCTTTTCTATAGTTGATAGCTATTTGATCTGCTATAGTAGGATTTTTTGTTCTAATTCGAAGCACAGCACCATGTGCCACAACACAGTATTGGCAGTTATTTTCTGCGGAAGTAGCTACCACTATCATTTCCTTTTCTGCTTTAGTAAGTCCACGCTCTTCTTCCATTAATGTTTTATTAAAAGAAAAAAATGCTCTAAATTCCTCAGGTCGCCTGGATAAAATCAAGAAGACATTTGGAACAAATCCCATCTTTTCCTGGATCTTTAAAATCTCTTTTCTAATATCTTCCGGAAGACTGCTTATTTCGGGAATAGGAAACCTGCAAATTTTATCGCCATGACTTGTCATATTTTTTCTTTCTTGTTTTTATTTTATCTTAATAATCTTTTCAGCTGATCAATGTATTTTGAAACAAATTTTATAAAACTATTATTAGGTTGTTGCGAGGAAATTCTTTCTTTCAGCACATCTCCCGCATCTATATACGAAGATGATAATTCTTGGATAACAGCATGGCCACAAAATGGGACATGTACCTCTGAATAACCTCCTTCATGCGCAAAAACAATTCTATCATCACAAAAAATGTTAGCAGCTTCCATAACTCTTCTAGTCATTTCTTTGAAGGTATCTGCATAACACATCATCCTACTCAGAGGATCAACTCCCGAAGCATCATACCCGCAAGCTACAATTATTATGTCTGGTGAATATTTCTTAATTTCCGGCAAGATTAACTTTTCAACAGCCTCAATATAATTTTGATGCCCAGTACCTGGAGGCAAAGGGATATTCAGATTAAAACCCTCGCCGAGACCTGCTCCACGATCTTCAAAATTTCCAGTATTAAGCGGGTAATTTCTTTCTTGATGGATTGAAATAGCATAAACATCATTCCTTTGATAAAAAATTTGTTCGGTGCCATTTCCATGGTGAACGTCCCAATCCAAAACTAAGATTTTTTCTACACCTAATTCTCTTTTACAAACTTCGATGGCGATAGCTATATTGTTTAATAAACAAAAACCATTAGGAAAGTCTGGAAGACAGTGATGGCCAGGAGGTCTAGAAAGCGCATATGCATTTTTTATTTTACCAAGTAAAACGCTTTTTGTTGCCTCAATAACGAGCCCAGCTGATTGGCTAGCAATCTCAAAACCACCTGTCCCGAATGGAACTCTTAGTCCCATCTCTCCACCACCGTTATCACTCAATTCTTTAAACTTTTTAAGATAAGATTCTGGGTGAATAGTCCTTAACTCATCAAAAGAAGCCAAAGGGCTCGAGCATGCATCTAATTCTTTTATCAATCCTGTAACTTCAATAAGATTCTTCAACCTTCGTTTTGTTTCTGGATTTTCTGGCAAACCTCCACTTGAAAGAGGTTCCACTAGTTCTCCGACAGGAACAGTTAGCGCATAATTGCCGCCAGCGTGCCAAAAACACTTCTCATCAAAGAAGAATCCCGTTTTACCCATTATAAGCAATCGCCTCCTATAGCACCCTAACTAACACTATCAAATGCCACTTTTTAGCAAATATTGCTATTTTTATTTATTGAATGAAAGGGTAAATTTAATTAATTAATTTATTTCTTTCCTTGACCATTTTAACTTCTAAGGTAATGCTTTTATTATAAAAATTATAAAGTTTTACAAACTTACAAGAACAAGGAGATCAAAATGAAAAAAATTATATCTATAGGGATCTTTTTGGCTTTAATAGCTCTTCCGCTTAAAGCCGCAGATCTTGGAGGGCAAGTTGTGAGCATTGGCTCTGACACTACGTATCCTCCTCATGAATTTATTGAAGATGGAAAAGTGGTTGGCTTTGACGTCGACGTAGTAGCAGAAATATGTAAGCGCATTAATTGTGAACCTAACTGGGTTACAACAGCATGGGATGGAATTTTTCCCAAACTAGCTAGTGGTGAGTGGGATATGGTTGTATCAGGAGTAACGATCACTGATGAACGAGATAAAATCGTCGATTTCTCTGATCCATACATAATTATTCAACAAGGAATTTTGATGAGAGTTGATGATGCGGACGGAGCTAGCCTAGATGATTTTCAATCTGGCTCAATGGTGCTTGCTTCACAAACTGGAACTACGAATGCTCAGCTAGGTGAAGAGTTAGTAGGTAGAGACAACCTTAAACTTTTTGAAGCATTTAATAATGCTGTTTTAGCTCTTCAAAATGGCGATGTTGACGGAGTTATTATCGACGGCACAGCTGCCGTGTCTTACGAGCAGGAATACGCTGGAGAGCTAACTGTAGGAGTAAGCGGCTTAGCTTCCGATCCTTTAGGACTTGTTTTCCAAGAAGGTAGTGCCTTAGTAGATGATTTCAACGAAGGCTTAGCTGAAATAATAGCTGATGGAACCGTAGATAAATTAATTATGAAATGGTTTGATTCCTAATTGATATAGCCAAAACTAGTAAAAGGCCCTAAAGAAAACTTAGGGTCTTTTACAAAAGGTAATTTCTTACATGAAAACATTGATGCATTACCTTAAGGAAGCAAGGGCTAGCAACTTGGTTTTTGCGGCCCTTTTGCCTTTTATTATCTACTTTATAATGAGTTCAAGAAACTATGGAACAGCTTTAAAAGTAGTATTAGGCATTGAAGAAAATGCACTCTCACTTTTATTTGTTTTTATTATTGGTTCAATAGCGGGGCTCCTAGGGTTATGGGCTTTAATAAACTTAAATTTTTCCCTTAGACCAGATATAAAAATACACCTGGAAAATAAAGGCAGGTTCAATGCAAAGCTATGTTTTTCTATCCAGCTTCTTTTCTTGGTAATCTTAAGCTTAACCTCGCTAACAGATGAATTCTTATATTCTATTTTAATAAACTGGGGAAACCCGAGAGATTACCCCTGGATAATAATTGTCGACCAAAATTATTCAATTACAGATGAAACAAAGGCTACTGCTTCCCAAATATTAGAATTTTGGCTACGAGCATCTCTAATCATACCAGCTATTTCATTATTCTTGAGCTTTTCACCAAAAGAGCTCCTTAAAAGCTATATTGGCAAAGGCTTAAGGTTAGCAATCTTTTTGTTAAATTTCTTCTTTTCATTTTATATGCTTTTAGTTTCTCACGCAGGCTATTCCGTTGGCTTGATGACCTGTCTCAGAGCCGCATTTCTTGCTTATTTTCTGGCTAGCGTTTTAGGACTAGTTTGGGCTATCCTCACAAACTTACAGCCGTCAAAGAAAAGCAGTATAATTACTACATTTGTTGGAATATTTTTGATTATTTTTTCAATCTTCCAATTTGCCCAACCAAAAATTGATGTTTCCTTAGTTGGTTCTACTGATGGAAGAATCGGAATTATCAAAGGCACACCTCAATCGGTAACAGATACTATCAGATATGGTGAATTTACGGCAGAAAAACAGGACAGCTTGATTAAAATCAGGTCTACAAAATCAATAGAGCAGACATTGAAAATTCTTGACAGTGGTAAGCTCTCAGGGGCACTTTTGCCGTCAGAAAATGTTAATGATTACCCTGTTTTATGGACTACCAAGTATCTTCCAGTTCTAAATAAAAACCTTGGTATTACTTCAGGTATTGTTGGGACCGTCTTACTATTACTTGTCGGTGTAGGGATAATATCTGGAATGCATCCTCTACATGTATTTTCAGACTTTTTTGTTGATACAATTCGGGGCGTGCCTATGCTTGTTTTAGTCTTATACGTCGGCTTACCCCTTGCTGGTGCAATCAAAAATGCCTCATACGAATACATCGACATGAGCATAATGGCTAGAGGCGTATTAGCCATAGGCATTGGCTATTCAGCCTATATGGCCGAAATATTTAGAGCGGGGATTGAGGCAGTTCCTAAAGGTCAAATTGAAGCAGCAAAAACTATAGGGTTAAGGGACTGGCAAATAGCGCGATTTATTGTATTGCCACAAGCTATAGCAATAATTTTACCAGCACTTGGAAATGAATTTATAGCTATGCTTAAGGATACTGCTTTGCTATCAGTACTATCTTTAAGAGACCTTACACAGCGTATGAGAGAGTATCAAGCAGCTACATTTCAGGCTTTCCCTGCATTTAATTCAGCTGCTTTGATCTACATTATTCTTACTCTGATAGCTGCCAGCAGCATCAAATCAATTGATAAGATAATAAACAAAAAAAATATTAGAAAAGAATAATGAAAAATGGAATAGAGGTTCTCGATAGCTCTTACTCCTGGCTAAGGTTATTTTTTACTCTAATCGTTGCTACAGTAGGGAATGCAGGGATGTGGATAGTTATCCTTGTTTTGCCTGAAATACAGGATACTTATTCTATCTCGAGATCTACTGCATCTATCCCTAACACCCTTACTATGATAGGTTTTGGGCTTGGAAACCTGTATTTTGGACGAGCTATAGATAAATACGGTGCATTTTACGTTGTAATAATAGCTGCAATACTAAATGCCATTGGATTTTATTTTGCCTCGATTAGTACTACTTTATCTGCAAACTCCGTATGCCACATTCTAATTGGGTTTGGAACCGGGGCAAGTTTCGCTCCACTAGTTGCAGATGTCTCTTTATGGTTTAAAAAGAGACGCGGCGTAGCGGTGGCGATTGCATCAAGTGGAAATTATTTTTCGGGAGCAGTCTGGCCGTTCATGCTAGGCGGCGTTCTTGAAACGCAAGGTTGGGAAACTGTTTACCATTATTTAGCAATGATAAGCATTTTCGCTATGATTCCCCTAGCTGCATTGCTAAGAAGGAAAATTCCTGAAGCAGTAATCTCGCAAGACAATGCAAATGCTCTGAATAAAATTTCTTCTATTGGGCTCTCAAGATCTCTTTTAATTATTTTACTTTCATTTGCTGGCTTTGGATGTTGTGTAGCAATGTCAATGCCTCAAATTCACATTGTTGCTCTTTGCACAGATCTTGGTTTTAGTCTTAGAGTAGGCTCAGAAATGTTATCGCTAATGTTAATTGGAGGAATAATATCTCGATTTCTCTCTGGAATTCTTTCTGACTATGTAGGTGGTGTTTATACATTATTACTGGGCTCAACACTTCAGTGCATTAGCTTGTTTTTATTTATGCCCTTTGATGGCTTAGTACCTCTTTACGTTGTAAGTTTAATTTTTGGTTTGTCACAAGGTGGTATTGTCCCTAGCTACACAATGATAATTCGTGAGTATGTCCCCGCTAGTGAAGCTGGAACGAAGGCAGGACTAGTTCTGATGATGACCATTTTAGGTATGGCTTTTGGAGGATGGGTTTCAGGTCTAATTTATGATTTAAGCGGATCTTATCAGATAGCATTATGGAATGGTGTATTATTTAATGTAATGAATATTGTGATTATCTTATATATATTTTTTAGGACAAATAAATTACGCTCTGAACAAACTGTTATCGCATAGGCTTTTTATACTACCACCTAAGGCTCATACAACTTAATCCAGCATCTACTTTCCCAACCTCATCAACGGTTAAAAACTTTAAGTCATATCGCTGTGATAGCAAAAGGTCAGTTTTTTCAAAACCATTTGGGACAAAAAGTGTTTCATTAACCCTTAGAGAATTTGCAGCCACTTCCTCGCCAACGGGAACCTTAATAATTTCATAATTTTTTCCCGCAAAAAAACCAGTCTCATAAAGTTTATTAGTACAAAATATAGTATTTTCATCGAGTAAACAGCAGTCAGATTTAAAATGAAGCACTCCAGGGGGTGTGATGGCTATCTCAGAAGTAACCCCCAACTTTGAAAGCTTTTCAGATAGTGAGTTGGCTCCAACTTTATCAGTTCTATCTGAAAGGCCTATTATACAGTGATTTCCTATGCGAAGAACATCACCTCCTTCAACAGTACCTTCTTCGACAAATAATACTATTTCGAATTGATTGGCTAATTCTAAAGCCAACGAACCCTTCTCACCAAATCTAGATTTAGCACCAGGCCTCAAAACAATACACCCATTGGAAAATGTCAATGCTGGATCTTCAACAAACATACTGTCTGGAAATTCCTCTAGTGGAGGCAATGTTATCACATTCAAGCCTATAGATTTTAAGGCATCTTTATAAGCCGAATGTTCTTTCAAAATTTCTCCATAATCTGGAGAAATTTCTTTAGAACTAATAGCATTCGCCACACTTTTTGAAGGTGTTCTTAACAATGCATTTTTAAAATCAAAAGCCATAAATACCTAAAAATTTTTCTGAAATTAATTATGTCTCTTTAGTTAAAATAGTAAAGTTCAAGTTATAGCAGTTAGGTACTTTATTATAAGATATTTTTATTGAGATAAATTTTATTTTTGATACTGTGGCTGTACAGATTGTTATTCTCTGATAATGAATGTCCGGGTACTGGTATTCTCCGTGACGAATGCCTCTAGCTAATGAGGTAAAATTGACCCAAATGAACAAGAATTTTAAGAGTTTTTCTAATATTACGAGGAGGGTTCTAAAGCTTGGATCCGAAAAATGGATTCCCCATGTAAAAGCAAGAGAAATGGAAAAGAATACGCCAGATCTTATTATTTTAACTATTGGAGAACCAGATATTCCAGTGAACAAGAAACTAGTAAAGATTTGCTCTGATTCTATGAAGAAAGGAAGAACAAGATATTCGAGTGGCAGAGGCGAACCTAATCTAATCGAAGCTCTTTCTTCTAAATATTCTAAATCAACCGGATCTAAAATTAAGCGAGAAAATATCCTTTGCTTTCCTGGCACTCAAACAGCTCTTTTCATAGCAATGATGGGATTAGCAGAAAAAGGTGATGAGGTTTTGGTGGGAGATCCTCTTTATGCAAGTTATGAGGGCGTCATTGAGGCTACAGGCGCTAAGATGGTTAAGGTGCCATTACAAAAGGAAATAGGGTTTTCTATGACTGCAGAAGCATTGGAAAAAGCAATTACTCCTAATAGCAAAGTTTTATTGTTAAATTCTCCACATAATCCCACTGGTGCAGTACTAACCAAAAAAGAAATTGAAGTGATCGGGGATATTTGTTTGAAAAACAATATTTGGATTATTTCTGATGAAGTTTATGCTGACCTAATATATGAGCAACACCCACCTCTAAAATTTTCATCACCGTTGGATTTTGAAAAATTTAAAGTTAATACTGTAGTTGTTTCTAGTATTTCTAAATCCCATGCGGCTCCTGGTTTTAGGAGTGGTTGGGTTATAGGGCCCTCGGAATTTTGCAGTCAATTATTACCCCTATCCGAGACAATTCTTTTTGGAAATCAACCTTTCATTGCTGATATGACAGCCTATGCCTTAGAAAATGAAACAATTACTGCTAAAACTATGCGTAAAGATTACAACCGAAGAGCAAAGATAGTTTTAGACTCTTTTAGAGGAATTAACTCTTTAAATCCTTTTAAGCCAAATGCTGGGATGTTTATAATGGTAGATATCTCAAATACTGGAAAATCCAGCGAGGATTTCACGTCATTACTCCTAGAGAAAGAACATGTAGCTACTATGCCGGGAAGTTCATTTGGGGATCAAGCAAAAGATTTTATAAGGATGAGCCTTACTGTTCCAGATGAAATGGTCAAGGAAGCTTGTGAAAGAATGAAACATTTTGTTTTAAACTCTTAATTATGTATTGGAGTAAGTAATGGCATATACGGTAGGGGAAATCATCATTGAAACTCTCACTGATCTAGGTGTTCAGGTAGTATTTGGCATTCCAGGCGTTCACTCAGTTGAATTATATCGAGGGTTAGCTCAGAAGAATATTCGCCACATAACACCTAGACATGAGCAAGGAGCTGGCTTTATGGCAGATGGTTATGCCCGAAGATCAGGAATGCCAGGTGTATGTTTTGTAATCACAGGACCGGGCTTAACGAATATTATTACCCCTATGGCTCAGGCTTATGCAGACCGAATACCAATGCTTGTAATTTCTACAATAAACCCAACACCTGAATTGGGAAAAAATTCTGGCTTATTGCATGCTCTTCCTGATCAATCGAAACTGGCCAAATCAGTGTCTCTAAAATCATATACTATCACTAACCCTAAGAACGCGTCCAAAATTGTTAGCAAAGCTTTCTTTGAGACCTTAGGTTCAAGAAAAGGTCCAGTTCATATTGAAATTCCAACAAA
>CEUB01011777.1_pt1 | contig 17507 bp, 29 predicted proteins | sample 356491 | NCBI WGS metagenome assembly CEUB01 (sample SAMEA2623370, study PRJEB7988) | marine metagenome | isolation source: saline water (ENVO:00002010), including | reverse complement strand
ATTAAGTCTTCGCCTGACTCGGCGATTGGTAGAATTGAGGTTATTATTGTTGCTCATATATATTAACCTATTATTTTTCTTAGTATAGTATAAAAAAGGTAAAATGCCCAGGCCTAACAATGTTCAAAAAATAAATCGTAATCAAGTTTCTAAAATAAGAGCTAGGGAAGCTGTAGTTCGCGAAAGAATTAAAACACTTATGGGAAAGGAAGCCAAATTGGCGAATAAATTAAATGCTGTTCAAGAGGAAATTGAACAATTAAGAGAGGAAGGTTCATTTATGACTAACTTGAAACAGAAGTTACTTAAAAAATTACAAAATAATAATAAGTAATCTCATTTATATAGTGTGTATTTTTATGTATGTTTATGATAAGATGATAGTCGCTTTACTCCTCCTTATCATAAATATACTCATATTCATCAATACGAAAGAACCTAAGGAATTAACCGAAGTTCGCGAAAAATATCAAATTCTCAGGGAACACCTTAAGAAAACCGATAACGAAAAGTTTACTGTTTTACACGACGAAATACCAATAACAGCACATATACGTTTACGGGGTGCCGTAGGATACAATTCAAACAAGGGTAACGAAATAGGTTTATGTATAGATGGAGACACGAACGAAATTTTCCATGTTTTAATACACGAACTCGCACACTGTACAGTGGATGAATATACACACAGTAAAGAATACTGGAATAATTTTAAAGAACTCAGGGATATTTGCGTTAAGTTAGGAATATATCAGGAGATATCAAAAAGAACTGAATTTTGTGGTAAACACGTCCAAGATAAATAATCTATGCTTAAATTAATATAAAATGTCAGAAGCATCCACAAAAGATTTTGTATATTTGGTTATACTTTGGAATGGTATCCTTTCCTTATCAGCGCTCCCACTTTACGTCGAAAACCCATGGGCTATAATTTTCCTATTAACGTTCTTAATACCTAATATTCTTGGCTACATACCAAGAGGTGGTGAATTATGGGGACGCATGGCTTTGGACGTTCCATTCATGCTCTTATCGACGGGTATTGCGTGGGGTTTCTCTGCGGCTCTTTCCGCCGTTTCTGGAGAAGTTAAAAAATCGTTCAAAAATTATGGTAAAACTACACGAAGTACAGGAACTGTTATTGGAGTTCGTGGAGCAGGTTTATTACTAGGATTTATGATATCTTACATTGTTTTAGGAAATAGCAGAATGTATTCGCATTTTAACAATGCTGTTAACAACGTTTAAGCATATTTTCTAACAACATAAAATGCAACTGCGGCAACTGCACCAGTTGCTGCTAAACCAACCATACTTCTATTCCCGTGATCGTTAAGATACTGAGGCACAAAGTTTGCAAGTTTTTCTTGAACTGGCTTACTAATTGCTATCGCAGTACACACAGCGACGACGAGAGCTTGAAATTGGTCATCGGTTAAATTAAATGGGTTATCGTTTTTAGTCGCCTTTTCTTCTGTCTTCTGTCCGACAGGTTGTTGCGCAATCATCATGGGCGATTGCATTTGAGACTGAGTCATTCGTGGGTCTTGTGCCATCATTGGTGGTTCAAGAGGAGCTTCGGGTTGACCCATAATATCAGAAATAGGTGTAGAGTCCATGTTACTTTGTTTAAAATCAATATTTTTTTCGGGTGAAAAACTCGGCATTTGTTGTTGAGGAGGGGAAGGTTGTGCATTTGGTATGAAATTTGTGGATTGATTATTGTTTAAATTAACCATACCTTCTCCGGTATCGGATAAATTCATGGTAGAAATGTCTGTCGCCATATATCTAATACAAATGTTTTTCGTTTTTAACGTTTACGCATCCTGGTATTATTTTTTTAAAGTATAGTTTGGATACAAACACCCTAACGCCTTGACAATTCTAGGTAAATCGTTAAATTCATCGTAACTAGACATATCGTGAACTATATCAATAGTATGTTTATCGTGGCATACGTTTATCAATATACTGTACCCGTTTTCACTACCGTGAGTCTTGGCCATTTCTTCATCATTAAACCGTGGGTATACTTCAATTCTATTATCTTTTGGTTTATGATACAAGGGTATAGAACTGGGAGGTGGTAATGGAAATATGTTTAGTGCCGAACTTATACGTCTAGAAAATAGTCTTATCATTTCTTCTTAATAACTTTTAATGCCGTTGTTTTTTTAACTGCGTTTCTATCACCAGCTTTCATATTACCATGCCTTGGATTAAACATTTTTTTGTGCGTTTGCCAATATTGAGGGGCACCTACTTTAAAGTTTTTACGTAAAGTTGCCTTGTACCAAAAAACACAGTCTTCTATTTTATTACTCTTTGACGTGTTATCTAAAACTAAACACTCGTAATTTTCTGTACACGAATCCATGACTTTATTGAACATTTCGAACGTTGGAAAAATACCAAAGAACGATTTATATAATTTTTCTCTATTTTGTATAATGTTTTCGCGAAGAATAAATACGTAATCGACGTTTGCCCTGAGTGCTGGTGGAAGATCCATACAATATTGCATGGTTAACATGAAAAATATCTTCCAGTGTCTCCCGTTCATAAAACATTGTCTGATACACGTATCTTTCATAAATTTAGAATCGTACATACAATCGTCTAAAAGAAGAAACGCTCCACAATTTATTTTTCCCGCGCCTACGAGTTTCCTTTGTCTTTCCATAACACGTTCTATAGCTTCCCTATCGTAATCACCATATATGAAAAGATCGGGTACATATTTCTGGTAGTAATGGTTTCCTTCTTCGGTTGCTGATAAAACTATTCCTGCTGGTAAATGTTTTTTATGATATAGAATATCAGTAACCAACGTTGATTTACCTGTATTACGTTTTCCGATAAAAACACATACTTTATCATCGGCCATACTTTCAGGCTTGAATTTTCGAAGTTGAAGATTCATTTAATGTACTGCTTCGTTTTATTTTATAAAATTTTACTCACATAGAGTAAGAATGGCTGGTCGATTAAACCTCGCTGTCACAGGAATCCAGGACCAGTGGCTTACTGGTAAACCAGAGTTTTCATATTTCCTGATGAATTTTAAAAGACATACTAAATTTTCAATAGAAGCAATAGAAACACCATTTGACGGTGATGTTGATTTTGATACAACGTTAGAGTGTCGTATACCCAATAATAAAGGCGATCTCATTCGAAGTATGATGCTTAAGTTTACTTTACCACAACCTACTGGTACACCTGGTTCAGGTAAAGATATAAGGTATGTTAAATCCATAGGTGCTAAAATAATACAACACGCAGATTTACTTATAGGTGGTCAAACTATAGAGAGAATAACAGGTGATTATATATACATGTATGATCAATTACGTAATAATAAAGACGATATCGATCAAACGCTTTATTTTTTGGGTGGGCATGGTAATTATATAGCTGTATCATCGGATTGGGATTATAATGTTTTATTACCGTTTTACTTTTTTAGACACCCAAGTTTGGCAATACCTGTATTTGCTCTCACTAAACAACAAGTCGAAGTTCGTATTAAATTCAAAAAATTAAAGGATATAACAGTTTCGTATACTACTGCAACTGGTGCAATTGAAGATCCACCATCTGACGTGGCTTCGTCTATTAAAAAAACATCACTCATAACGGATTTCTTTTTTATAACGGATTACGAAAGAGATTTTATAATGACACGACCTATAGAATATATAATAACACAGGTTCAAATGTCAAAGTTTAAAATGAAAGCTGGTGAATCTAAAAAATCTATCATGCTCAAATTCAAAGGTCCTGTAAAAGAGATGATGTTTATGGCGGTTAGTGATGATGTATATAAATACAATCCAATAAAACACGTTACGATGAAATTCAATAATAATACAATTATTGATGCAGATAATTTAATGTTAAGTTATGAACAACCCTTGAAATATTATACCGGCGTTACGAACAACGATTTCGGCGTGTATAGTTTTTCTTTAAAACCAGAGACTTACTATCCAACAGGACAGGTTAACATGAGTAGAATCGCACATAACCTTTTAGAAGTCGAACTCGATGAACCTGACGCTACGTTTGAACATACGGTATATGTATACGGTGTAAGTTATAATGTTTTACGTGTTCATAGCGGTCTTGGTGGTTTAAAATTTTAGTCATCTATAATAGTAATGGCTGGAAGACTTCAATTAGAAACAACTGGCCCACAGGACGCCTTTTTTACGGATGATCCAGAATATACATACTTCGTAAAAAATTTTCAAAAACACGCTAATTATGCCTCTTTCTTTGAGGATTTAGACGTAAAAGGTGATATCGATTTCGGAAACGAGGTCCGGTGTGTTATTCCCCAAAACCAGGGTGATCTTCTTAAAACTGTGAGTATGAAGGTCGAATTAGCAGCGATAGATCAAACTCTTAAGAACTCTATAACAAATGCAACTGGTTTAGGATACAATGAATCGATAGGGCACCAAATGATTGAATACGTGGAGTTATTGATAGGTGGTGAGGTTATTCAAAGACTTACGAGTGATTTTATACACATTTATTCCGAACAGTACGTAACGCAAACAAAACAAACGAACTTATCTAAACTTATAGGTAAACCACCAAATGAATTTTCGGGTACAATGGTTATGAAAACTGCTTTGGGACATTACCTTGGTAATGCAACTTCCGATAAAAAGTATTTTGTCGATATACCTTTCTATTTTTACAATAATCCCGAACTTGCTATACCACTCTTTGCAATTGATAAACAGGAAATTGAGGTTGTTATAAAACTCCGCGATGTTGATCAGTGTATTCACGCAACAAGAAGTGATTTTTCCAACTTTATACATTATACGGGTTTAAAACCTAAAAACTTGATAAAAAGTTTAAAATTGAACGTCGAGATGGTTTGTTTGGATGTAGAAGAAAAGGAAAAAATGTTAAGTACACCGATAGATTATTTGATAACACAAGTTCAAGAGAGTAAAGATGAAATCCCACAAAGTCCAAACGTTAAACCCGTCGTAGTAAAACATAGACTCAATTTTAAAAATCCTGTCAAAGAACTTTATTTTATCATACAGGAAAAAAGAAATAGTGCGGTCGGTTTACATTTCGTAACACCACTCGATTACGATCATGCAGAGTACACGCTCAATAGCGAGTATATAAATTACGAACACTTACGTAATCTTGAACTAAAATTGGATGAAAGAGATATATTGGATGGTGCTTCTGGTGAAGTTATAAGCTTACGTGCAGTTCAAAGTGGTATACATCATACAAGAACGCAATTGTTCAAACGTTTTTATTCGTATAGTTTTGCACTCGAACCAGAAAGATGGTATCCAACTGGTCAGATTAACTTTAGTTTAATTAAAGACCAACTTCTAACATTACATTTGAATGGTCAGGAAGATAGAGAAAGGGAACTTAGAGTTTACGCGCTTAGTTATAATATACTCCGTTTGGAGAACGGAACTGTTAAATTATTATTTTAATACAATGAATCAACAGGAAAAAGACGCAACTACCAATTTGGTAGAACAATTACAAGAAACTGCATTAAACGTGATACAGCCCGTTATGGAAAAATCCATGGTATTTGCAGCAGAGTATGCTAAGGCATGTGGAAGGGATACGGTACTCGGTAAAGATTTGGAATATGCAATGAAATATTGTGCCATGAACGAGGTTGGTAAAAAAATAGGAACACATTTTCCAGAAATTTATGACGAGGAATACGAAAGTAATGAAGAAGATGAAATTGAAATGGTTGATGAAGATGACGAAGATATTAAATTTGAAAGATATTCAGGACGTGAATATAAGTATGTTAAGATGAATAACGCATACGATAATTGGGAAAACTGGGTGCCGAAAAATCCAACAGAACAGATGTTAAAAAATGCTATAGATAGTAATGAGTAACTCTATAAACCCCGAAGGGTGGTCTACAGATGCTGAATACTTCAAGTTGTGCGATGAAGAAAGTTCCTCAAACGATGAAGAGACAGACGATGAAAGTGATACCGAATCAGAATCTAATTCTTCCTCAGGGTATAATTCTTCTAAAGAAAGTTCTAGACCTAAAATGTTAAAAGGGTATTTGAAGAATACTAAAAAGTATAAAAAAATATTATTCGAGGAAACAATATTCCCAGAATAAAATCTATATTTATAGTATAAAAAATGTCTGCTCAAGAAACTGTTATGCTCGTCGCCAATGAACTCGAAGCTCAATCGCTCAATGCCGTTGTTGCTGGTTTTTCCTTCGCCGCCGCCCTTTCGTGGATGGATTTGGTGAGATGGATCGTCAACCAAGTTGTTAAGGTTAACAAGAACGGTGGTATGAACTACACGCTCACTGCTCTCCTTACAACTCTCCTTTCTATCGTCGTTTACATCACCGTCTCCCGTGTTTCTACCAAGGTCCAGAAACCAGGTGCCCCAGTCTTCGCGGTCACTCGATAATTTTTGGTTTTTTCATAACCAACAAAAGAAATAATCCAGTTGCGATTACTAAAAAAATTGATATAAACGCATCCCATCTACGCGGATCCTCTAATTCGGGGATACTCATAGGTGATGGAAGAGCTTCGTCTCTTCTTACTCGAGGTATATTCTCAAATTTATCAGTAGAACACGTTACTGCTAATTTTAGTATATGATTTGCGTTTCTAAAATCGTATGGTATCAGACGGTTATTACTACTGTAATAAAATTGTACTCGTAATCTCGATATGGTTTTTTGTGCCCCACTATCGAAATTATGCTCAACAGTATCGTCTACACCAGAATAGTTAATAACATCGCCACACATGAGTATTCTACCAGTGTAGAAAGGTGTTTCTGAAAATATAGTTTGGTTAAATTCGTCAGAACCACTACTTAGTTTAACTATGATAGCATCTGCACCTTGTAAATTAATACTTCCCGTTTCTAGTGTATTGTTTGTTGAAGTTATATCATTTGCAGGTAATCCAAGTATATCGTGTGGAGTCGTTTTACCACTCACGTACGTGTTATATCCATTTGTACCCGTATAAAACTTAAACGTAAAATTACTACCACCAGTAAACTTTATAGAATTTGTATCTTTATCAAAGGATGAAGATGATAATATACCACTCGATTCCTGAACAACATTTGACGCAAGATCTTCACCATCATAGTTTCCGTTAGGTATAGATATAGTTGTATTATTTATCGTAAAAGTATTGTTTCGTTCGTGAATTAAAAATTGACTATTGTGAATACGCGCTGATATAAGAGACAATTTCGTGACATTAAAAATGGGAGTTTTTAAATTAACGACATAATCTCCAGGGTTTGGGTATACTATAGGATCACGTTCGCCACTATCTATATCTAAGGTATGTACCTTCATTAAAATATAGGAGCATTATTTTAATGAGTGTTTTTACTTATTTATGTATATGTATGTTTAAGAAAGGCTATGTGCGAGTGGGTTATTTTGAAGATTTCTTTTAGCAATGTCTAAACCACACTGAGAAGAATTTGGATTTTGAATACCCTTGTATGCATTAAGTTGATTGTAATCATTTTGTCTATATTGTTGAGTCCAACCACCGCTTGCAGCGTTCACTCTTCCATCGATACGCGTTGTATCTGAACGAACACTGGTTACCATACCACCCTGGTTAAGTGGATCGGCACGAACGTTCATACGACCTGCACCTGGTGCACGACCCGCTTTACCTCTTCTATCATCTGGTCTGAATCCATACTTCATGAGTTCCTCGACTGTGTGCGCAGTTCCAAACGTACGCTTTTCGCCAATTTTGGATGCAGGTGCATTCAAGTATCCGCCCATAAAATTACTGATACCTGGTGCTGGAGCATTCGCATAAGCGTAAGATTCGATGTTTCCATCTTTCTTATTACGCGTTGGTTCTTGTGCACGAGTCAATGCAGATACGTTTCTTTTTGCAGATGCAAAATTAAGAGTATCCGTTCTTGAACCTGTTTCGGAACGATTTGTAGTACGTTTTGTTCGTTCGTGTTCACCTCTTGGAGTTCTTCCTGCGAATCCCTGTGCATGACCACCTGATGGTGGTAATCTGTCTGGGAGAAATGCGGTTTTTTCTGGCCTGTTATTTCCAAGTTCACCTACCATAGCTCTTCGACCACCCTTCGAGTCATATGCGGGACCGCTTCTACCGGGGAGTGTTGTTAATCTGTATGCACCGACATTTTCTGGGTTAACTCTAAAAAGTTGTTGATGACCTCCCACAGCTGGTGTATTCGCACTAACACCTAAACCTGGACCTACGAGTTGTTTTTCAATTGGTGAAAGGTTATTCATTCGACCACCGTCATACATCATTCTGTTTCTCATATCAAGTACTTCGCCACCCGAAGATCTCGAACCATCTGAAACATCTGCAAATGAAGCGACTTCAGATTTAGATGTGTAATCCGGTTCAACAAGGGGCGAAAGTGGTCCTAAATACGATTGAGCGATAGTTATATCACGATTATCAACTTCGGGTTTAATTGCAATATTTTCTTCGACGGATTTACCTTCGATTGTGTATTTTTCTTCTGGTTTGCTTAATCTGCGACCAGCATAAACTAGTCCTGCTATAGCTAATATAGAGACGGGATCAGCCATTCTTATTTCTTAGCGAGATTTTTATTGACGTACCTTTGCTGAAATAAACCATTTTGAACTTCGGCACGAGTACTCGAAGGTTCATAAGTTCGGGTTCTAAGAGGAACTTTGCACTCAACATTTTGGAGTGGATGGAAATTTTTTTCGTATGTTTTTGCTAATATCTTGTTAAACTGGGATGTAGACTGTGGACGGAGAGCATCGCTTGTTTCGATAAATTGTGCTGGAGAACCTTTACCCGCCATGAATGGAGCTGTGCCATATAACATGGTATTTGGTCTCGAGGAACCATAATTCAAGGTACTGGGCTGAGGATATACAAAGACTTCCTCGGTTGCACAAACTTTTGGTACTGCTTTATCTTCGACAATTTTCAATCCTGGTTGGAGTTGATAAGCCATTTTATATTAAGTAAATATTTTGTTTAGACCTATGGTGAGAAAGATCCCGTGGGTCTACTTGCACTACTTCTAATATCTCCACTTGGTGAAAGGCCAGCAAACGCTTCGAGTTGAACACCTCTCGCGTCTGGATTACACAAACGTGGATCTTGTCTGCACGTTTTTTGGCCCTGTTTACCGTGGATATATTCATAATATGGATCTCCGGCTAATGATGTACTTGGCATTGTAACAAATTGTCTTGACATTGCGTTTCTTTGGTAAAGTGGCATAGCTGATCGGGAACGAGATGGACCGTATTTAACACCTTCTGTTGCTAAATCGTTTGCTTTAGCTTTAACTGTTGGGTAATAACAAGCGCTTGGTCTATCTGGTCTATCAGAAAAATCACTTAAAAGAACATTTCCCATTGGGTTTTCTTTATCTGGAAGCTGACAAGCCCCTGTTGCACCGAGTTGGCCATCCGTGGGTCTTGCGAGAGCTTCTTTAACCATATCGGATCTTTCCATTATGAAAAGAACACCGAGTGCTGTTCCTCCTAGAACAAATATACGTGTGTCACGTTTAATAAGATATATTATACATGTTGCATAAATTATAAATCTGGCTGTAGCATTTATACGCTCTTCTGGAGTTAGCGTAGTTGAAGGCCAAAAATTTAATACTTTATCTGAACGAATGAGTTGTTTTGGATCGTCGAACCAAGATGTCATTTATATATTACTAGTTTATTTTTTACCACCACCCAACATACCACCCAACATACCCTGCATGGTTTTCATTAACGCATCTTCATCTAATTCAGTGCCACCTTCTTCCATTTGATCTGCGCACTGTTTTGCTACCTTTTCAATCATGGAAAGTGTGTCTTCTGGTATAGATTTAATGGTCGTACCTAACATGTATAAAGTTTGTACATATTGCCAAATTGCGTTTTTCGTATTTTCCGAACACGAATCCCAGTGATCTTTCAAATTAACCCCTTTCATAAAATCCAAATTTTTAGATTCTTCGAGGAAAAATGTATCATCCTTTGCTGAAATTTTATCAGCATACGGGGTTACTCCGACCATAAATCCGTCGACTACAAGTTTTGGGTTTGTTTCTTTCATTAAATCGAAAGCTGACATACATTTTTTTAAGCCTTTTTCTTCTGGAAAAGTCTTATGGAGTTCCATAAGAAATTGGCCCATCATTTCATTGAAAGCCGATACCGAAGCCATTTTTTGTATATAGTAAGTGTGTACTATCTTTAAGTAAAGAATTTTAAAATGGCTCTGTAGATATGCTTTCTTTCTTACCTATTCCGTTTGTAACGATAAAAAAAACTAAAATAGCGACAAGTGCCGCTGGTTTTGTATATGCTGGTAAAGGTAATTTACCTTCGTTATTTAACTTTGCTTTAAAGTGGATGTATCCTGCGGTTATAAATCCTGCAATTAATCCGGCCCATGCTGGATCTCTTAAATAATCTTCAAATTCCATTTAATATAAACGAGGTTTTTTTCTATGGGTATCTGGTGCGTCTTGGGTGATTTTCTGGTGCATCTGGAAATAAAACACCATCGTCTTGTGTTTGTTTTACTTGCGACCCTGTATTTATGGTTTTGAATTCGTTATCAATAAACGACGATTGTTGTTGTGGTGGTGTATACGGATCTTGTGATGGTTGTTCTTGTTCCATTGGTGGTTGTTCGAGTGTATCTGGATCTTCGAGAGGTGGTTGATCATCCAATGTAGGACCCTGATCCATTGGTACCTGTTCTCCTTCGGTTTGTTCAAATGGATCGGCCGAAACTTCTTCCGGTTCTGCACCACCTTCCAAAACGTCTGGATCTTCAAAATCACCGACTTCTGCTTCATTTAAGTCGAGATCCTGTCCCTCTTGTGTCTGGGACATATACGTTTGTAAAATTTGTTGAACAGGGATAAGTTCTTTTACGGCCGTTTCGATACATGCAGAGAATCGTTCAAATAACTTATCGTTTCTGGCGTGTTCATTTTGTGGATCGTGGTATATGTAAGGATCGTTGTAAAGATTCTCCGCGGCCTTATTATAACACATTTGAATAAAGACTTCATTTGTTGGAAGTTTTAATGATATTTTCTTATTATCTTTACTTAATCGAACTGCCGATAAAATTTTAACGCAACTTACAAAAACGGCTGCGATGAGATCGTTAAACCATGCACATCTATTTGCGATGTTATCCGTGTGTTGCTTAGATTGAGCATCACTCCAGTTTGGAACTTCCTTTAACAATTTTTGAAACATAATAAGTGTCTTTCTTCCCTTGGATAACTTATATGCTTCTTCGTACATTTCTTCAAAAACTTCAATCATAACTGGGCACATGAGTATACAGAGTTGGCCAAGGTATTCACGTTTAGCTTCAACGAGTATATTAAGATTGTCCATTTATGATTAATTGGGTTTTTTTATGAGAGGTTATCGCGCATTTGTCCTGTATTTATTAGCAGCTTTTTTTAGGTTTACAAGTGTTGGAAAATCTTCTAATTGGTCATCTTCTTCATTTTGTTTTTTCTGTGTATCGTTTTTTAATTTACGGGGACGCCATGATATACATAATTCAAAATCGCCTATATGTTGTACCATAAAACCACCTATATGAAGTTGTCTAACTAAATATTGTGTTGCCTTTATTCTATCGAAATGTGGATAACCCATAACAAACGAAGGTATTTGTACAAATACGTATTTATGACCTAATTCAACAGATTGACGTATTTTTTTAGATATTTGTTCATACAATTTAACATACGTTTCTTTCCTGAGACGATTTCGTTTTTCAGCTATTCTAGATATATCATCTACACTGATCATTACAATACGTTAAATTATTATTTCGTCATTATTACTCATGTTTTGTAAAGATGGAGGAGGTACTCTATCCTTATGCGTTGGCCAATCTTGTATATCGTTTACTGGTTTGTTTTTATTACCATACATGGTTTGTGAATCTAAAATTTCTTTGTCTACAAACCTATTATTCTTTATGATATCCAGTTCGGATTGTCTAACGAGTGTATAATCTTGAAATTCTTGAGCATTACTTGGATCTGTAAAAACGCCTATATCAGAAGGTGGGTTTATGTATATAGGTTGTGTTTTGAGGTACAGTATAGCAACTTCTGGTTTCTCATCAACTTTTATTTTTTTATCACGTTCGAGTGCTTGTAATTTCTTTTCATCTCGTCTTAAACGTATTTGTTCTATTTCGGATAATTCGCTCTTTCTTTCCAGACGTTCACTCACACTTTGTTTCGTTTCCTCTAATATATCACCGAATTGTCTACCTTCTTCGTATTCTGATGATACATCCCTCGTTTCATATCTTGGACCTTCATTAATTACTTTTATATCAGACGTGACTAAAAATCCGAAATCAAATCCACCGTGTTTTACAACCATAAACATACATCTATACACTTCGTTTCCGTTGATTTTGTGTGTATACTTCTTAACTTCAGTTGTTTCTATTATATAAGTACACAATCCCGTTTTTTTAGAAACTTCCTTATTTGTTTTTAAAATCATTTCCTGCATCAGGTCATTTGATATAGAAATTTTGTCGTTTTCTTCGTTATAATCTGAGGTATCTATACCCTCGTCAGAAAGTAAAGGTTCTTTCTTATCGAGTGAATATAGTTCCGTCCTGGACATGATATATAGAACAATGATAATCGAAATAACTAAAATAAGTTTATTCATCTATATTTAATTGTGATTTTATTTAAAAATTTTTTTAGTATACACTTTTAAATGTCGCTTTTGATATACAGTCCGCAGTGTAATCATAGTTTAGATATAATAGATTATATCAGTAAAAATGAACAATTGAAATCTATTGTTTCGTATCATAACATTAATGAACGTGGTATACCGCCTCAATATAAAAATAAAATAAGTAGAGTACCAACCATGTTAACTAAAAATGGTAAATTACTTGTTGGAAACGAAATAAAAAACTGGCTTAGTTCGCTATTACCAGTAAAAGAAGTCGAAATGGCTGGGTTTGGAAACTGTTCCATGACAACGTTAGACGGTGAAGGTAATAATGAATTATTCGGTTTAGATGATTATGGCATGGCATTACAGCCCGCCATGACACCAGAACTCGAAGAAAAAATAAATAGGAGTGTTAGCGATGCCTATAATTCAACAACTAAACAAACGTAATATAAAGAAATAAATACAGTTTCAGATAATGAAACTCGTAACAGTTCAAGCATCTGCTATTAAGGCAACTTTCGAGGTTTTAAAAGATATATTGAATGATGTTAATGTATATTTTAAACCAGACGGTATGTATATAGTCACTTTAGATACCGCTAGGACTTCTTTAGTCGATATGTATTTAGCCGGCGATCTTTTCGATGAGTACGAATGTGAAACTGAAATTATAGCTGGTATAAACGTATCAAACACGTTTAAACTTCTGAAATCTATATCTAATAGCGATGTTCTTAAAATATCAATAGATTGTCGAGAATTTATGAATATAGAAATACATAGTGAAGCAAAGAAATCGTGTACAAAATTTGCACTAAAACTTCTCGATATAAACGAAAATCAGATAGAAGTTCCTCAAATGAACATGACAACGATAACACCAATGCCATCTGCAGATTTTCAAAGAATATGTAGGGATATGTTTAACATATCAAATGATATAGAAATAACAAGAGATGGGTACATATTTCGATTATACTGTTCGGGTGATTTCGCGAATCAAGAAACTGAAATTCAATGTACAGAAGAGAGTCCCAAAATTTGTGGTACGTATTCACTTCGGTACATGAACATATTTACTAAAGCAACAAGTATGTGTTCAACTGTACAAATCATGCAAGAAGAACAGAATAGGTTTTTGATATTAAAATATAACGTTGCAAATCTTGGTGAACTTAAATTTTATTTAGCAACAAAAGCAACTTCGGATGATAATTAAGGTATACTTAAATCGGTTATATACCCATCTACCGTATTCACATGTTTTACCATACCTAAAGGACTTTTTATCTTTATCGTCGGGTATTCATTTTCAAGTGTTTCCATGTCGTAATACATTAAATCACTTATTCTTATTTGTTGATTATTATAATCACCTCTTGGTCCAGCGTATCTTTTTATTTTATTCAAAAGATCTTTAATGGGTTTACCATCCGAATCAAGCAATTGTGCACTCGTGATTGGCATGTTAAACACTATACCACTTTTTCGAGAAGGTGGCCATTCATGGTCCATGTCATATGACATGTATTTGTACATTTTATCATTGTACCAATATTTTATACGAACAAGTATTTTTTTAACATTTTTGGGTATTGTAGTATTTTTATAATTGACGTTATTAAGATTTTTATAGAACGTTTCTGTTATCCCGTCCCACTCATTTATAGACTCATCCAGCCAAAAATCGTCGAGTTCTTCTGGTATTATATCATTATCGATGAAATATTCCATGGATTGATCAATAATTTTATAATCGGGTTTCGAAGTTACATATTTTATACGTTCGTATGCCCAAAGTATAACGTTAGTTAAAAAATTAATAACCATAATATTTAGTTATTATATGGAAGGTAATTTTTTAAGCCGATATAACAACAAGATAAATTCATGGAAAGAATCCATAGAAAAAGATCCAGACAATAAAAATGAGTACGAATCTCAGATGTCTGAATATATAATCAATTGTATGCCTTATATGAAACAGTATACAGAAGAATCCGAAAAGGAAGTAAATACCGATAACGTATTTAATTGTAAAGAAACGTCGGGTTTGCAAAGAAAGGATATATTTATAGATTACCTAGCGGAAGTTGAAAAAGCATCTGTAGATAGACCTATACAGAAAAAACCAGAAACTTGTCCGAATTGTATAAATAGCACGGTATACCATTTCACAGATACGAGTGATCTTGTATGTGAGGAATGTGGTTTAATAATAGCAAATCTTATAAGCGAAGAATTAACATATAGGGAGGAGCAGGAAACGTCTGAAAAAATAGTAAACTATTCGTATAAGCGTGAAAATCATTTTAACGAATGGTTATCACAGTTCCAGGCACAGGAAACAACGAACATACCTCCTGAAGTTATAGAACAACTACGTAATGAACTCAAAAAGATCAAGGTTAAATCTGTAGAAGAAATTACACATGCACGTGTACGTGGACTTTTGAAAAAACTAAAACTTAATAAGTATTACGAACACGTTCCGTATATAACAAACATACTCAGTGGTATATCACCACCAAAAATGCCTCAAGAACTTGAAGAGAGATTGCGTATTATGTTCAAGGATATACAAAAACCCTTCGATAAAAATTGTCCATCGGAACGTAAAAATTTCTTAAGTTATTCGTACGTTTTGTATAAATTTTGCGAACTTTTGAGCGAAGATTCGTACCTTAAGTATTTCCCACTTTTGAAATCTAAAGAAAAGTTATATCAACAAGACGTTATTTGGAAGAAGATATGTGAAGATATAAAATGGGAATATATACCTACCATATAAAAATATCAGGATATACTAAATGAATAGTTTTCCCGTGAGAAGCAAAAGTTCTAAAAATTTACAGAATAAAACGAATAACAAAGTACCAAATTCGCCAAAAACACCAAAGTCAAAATCAAAATCAAATAGAAAAAATCCACTTAGACAGGGTGGTGCGTTTAAAAATCTTAACGATTTGATTAAGCATTACGCGGAAAAACAAAAATAATTCTCAGTTTATATAAATAATGAGTAGAAAATCAACACCGTCTCCTCCAATTATTTCAAAACGTCGACAAAACAATGTTAGTAATGCGGCAATACTTCAAGTGGTTAGTAAAAGAGAACCTTTTATGAATATAAACGATCTCGTAAAATATATTTCAGAAAATCCTACTTTTTATAATTTACCAACATTACCTAAACGAAGTAATGGTTGGAATAAGGTTAGTAAAGAAATTACAAGTACTCCGCAACAGGTATACAAATATATGGATACATTTATGAAAAAGAAGACTAAAAAGAAGTCTAAAAAATAATTAAAGAAAAACGGTCTATTAGAATTAATGAACGATCCGTATTATAATTTCTGTTTAGAGGAAATAAAGTTCTATACAGAAAAGATAAACGAAATTATAAACAAAGGTCTTAAAGATCCGAAAAAGTATTACGAAGACTCGAAAAGTGAATGGGAAAAGATATACAAAATGATACCATTCATGTATCTGATGAACCAACACGAAGATAAGATACCTGAATCAATCCAAAATTACATACCTAATCTCTAAATCTGTATTTAATGTAGGTGGAAAATTTATTAAATACGCTTCTGGGAATCCCGTTAAACGTAGATAGTTTTGTGCTTGTGTTTCCATAACACTGCTCATAGTTTTAACCGATTTAAGTTCGATGACGGTTTTATTATTTAAAATTAAATCGGCGCGAAGATTCCCTATAGTATGACCTTCAAATACTATAGGAACTATTCTCTCCGTTTCGTAATGTACCCCGTGTTTCCGTAATACAACTTCCATCGCATTGTGATACACGCGCTCGCTATAACCGGGACCAAGTACTTTATATACGTGTTTTGCATACTGTTGTATCATTTATGATATAAAGGAGCTTCTCTTTATATCATAAAATTAGTTAGAAGAGTCTGGTGGTGTTATTTTTATCTCGGGTGCATCATCAACTATGTCTATAACATACCTACTTGAATCATTTGTAGGAGATACAGTTACTATTCTACACATGTCAGTACTCACCATGGTATCATTTGTATTTTTTATAGGTATAATTATTGGTTTACATAATAACATCCACATATCTTATTAATGTGTTAGATAAAAAAATAAAAGTTTGTTACTCCGTAACTTACAAACAACTTTTTTTAAAAAAATTGTTGTTTGATCAAAGTTCAAAAAATATAAAATACAATTATAAAAAATAAGAATGGATAATAATATTACATTACCAAATCCTAATGTTCGTAATCATATATGTGAAGGTATAAAATATTCTGAAGAAATGCTTACTTGTATAGAATGTATATCAAATATGTATCAAAAACATTTAAGTGATAGTAAAAAATTAGGTCACTTATGTGAAATAGACATATCTCTTACCTATACATGTAAAAAACTTTATGAGTATAAAAAAAAGTATGAAAAATATTTGGACGAATACGATGAGATTTTTATAAAAAAATAAAAGTTTGTTACTCCGTAACTTACAAACAACTTTTTTTAAAAAAATTGTTGTTTGATCAAAGTTCTAAAAATAGAAAATAGAAAATACAATTATAAATATAATTTATAATAATAACCTAAGTATATTATTTATATGTAATAAAAATGAAATCTATTTATATCTCTATAATTATGAAATCTATTTATAAAATATGTATTGACGGTGAACTCGACGAATTAAAAAAACGTCGTAACGAAA